>OERO01000019.1_pt1 | contig 64219 bp, 53 predicted proteins | sample 1540041 | NCBI WGS metagenome assembly OERO01 (sample SAMEA3891234, study PRJEB23780) | metagenome | biome: terrestrial biome; feature: animal house; material: water of meat washing | place: Italy | collected 2015-05-12
AGTTTAAAATGCTTGGTTACAGGTAAAGCCTTAAGAAAGTGTTTCTGTCGGAGTGGTGTCCCCTATCATTATTGTGGTTGCCACTAAAAATATTACATATGGATAGCCGAGGTGGCCAAAGCCGATTAATTCTGCGCTTTTTCATTACCCCTTAGGGGTGTAGATTGGTTGTGGGGGCAAGCGTTGCCCCCTCTCTTTTTTCATGACTGCCCGTGGTGCTCCGCGAAGCAATCTTTCGCCGATATCGCGGGTGGCCTGAGCCAATCAGGAGTATTCATGTCCGATCTGACCCTCTATTTCGCTCCCGGCACCTGTGCCATGGCCGTGCAGATTGCCCTGCTGGAAGCGAATGCCCCGTTCCAACCCCGTCTCGTCAACCTCGCCGCAGGGGAGCAGCGTGACCCTGCGTATCTTGCCATCAACCCCAAAGGGCGGGTGCCTGCCCTTGTCACCGAGCAGGGCACCCTGACCGAGACCCCGGCCCTGCTGCTCTATGTGGCGCAGCGCTTCCCCGATGCCAAGCTGGCGCCGCTGGACAACCCGTTCCTGCTGGCCCGCATGCAGGAGGTCAACAGCTTCCTCGCCTCCACCGTGCATGTCTCCCACGCCCACGGTCGCCGTGGCAGCCGCTGGGCCGATGACGAGCAGGCCATTGCCGCCATGCAGCAGAAAGTCGCCAGCAATATGCGCGATGGCTTTGCCCAGATTGAGCAGCACTATCTGGCAGGCCCCTGGGTGCTGGGCGAGCAGTTCAGCGTGGCGGATATCTATCTGTTCGTGGTCGCGGGCTGGCTGAAAAGCGATGGGGTCGAGATCAGTGAATTCCCCAAGGTTGCCGAGCATTATCAGCGCATGCTGAGCCGTCCGGCGGTCGCCAAGGCACTGGCCAACTAACCATAAAATCAATAGCTCGATGAATAACAAGGGTGTCAGGGCTCTGCTGACACCCTTCCTGCCTCCTCCCCTGCACTTCTTCTCCCGCCTTTGAGATCGTTTTCACATTTCCGTGGTTTTGCCGTGGCCCTTCCCCGGTAAAAAGCCTATCTTTGCGCCATGACGCAACCGGTTGCGTAACCGGTTGCCTAGCGGTTCACAGATTGACGGGCCAAGGCCTGATGAGGTGCTGTATGAAACGAGGCGTACTGCTCAATGCTCCCCTGAGTGCTCTGGTGGCACAGATGGGCCACACCGACGAGATCACCGTCTGCGATGCAGGCTTGCCCATTCCGGCAGGTCCGGAGCGGATCGATCTGGCGCTGATGGCGGGGACGCCCAGTCTTGAAACCGTACTGACCGCCCTGCTCACCGATCTGGTGGTGGAGAAGGTGATCATGGCAAGCGAGATCAAGCAGATCAGCCCCGCCGCCCATCAGGCGCTGGTCGATCAGCTTGAGGCCCACGCAGCCGCCCAGGGCAAGCCCATCGCCATCGAATACTGCCTGCACGAGGAGTTCAAAACCCGCTCCCGCCAGAGCAAGGCGATCGTGCGCAGCGGCGAGGTGACTCCCTACGCCAACCTGATCCTCTGCGCCGGTGTGGCGTTCTGACATTCTTCAAAGAAGGCCTCTTCAAGGAAGCTGCAAATGAGCACAACCTCCCCCCTCTCACCCATTCTGGAGCTGACCGGGATCGTCAAGACCTTCCCCGGTGTGCGCGCCCTCGACGAAGCGGGTCTGCGGGTCTATCCGGGCCAGGTGATGGCCCTGCTCGGTGAAAATGGCGCCGGCAAATCCACCCTGATGAAGGTGCTGACCGGTATCTATCAGGCCGATGCGGGCAGCGTCAGCTACCGCGGTCAGTCGGTCCACTTCAAGGGCCCCCGCGACTCTCAGGATCAGGGGATCAGCATCATCCACCAGGAGCTGAACCTGCTGCCGGAGTTGTCGATTGCCGCCAACATCTTCCTCGGTCGCGAACCCCGTACCCGTTTTGGCAGCATCGACCACAAACAGCTGCGCGAGCGGGCAAGCGGCCTGCTGGCGCGACTTGGTGTCAAGCATGGGCCGGATACCCGACTCGGGGATCTCTCCATCGGCGAACAGCAGATGGTGGAGATCGCCAAGGCGCTGTCGTTCGATGCCAGCGTCATCATCATGGACGAGCCGACCGATGCGTTGACCGATACCGAGACCGAGCAGCTGTTCAAGGTTATCCGCGAGCTGCGTGAGCAGGGTTGCGGCATCGTCTATATCTCCCACCGCCTCAAGGAGATCTTCGAGATCTGCGATCGGGTCACTGTGCTGCGCGATGGCAAGTGGATCGGCGAGAAGGCGGTGAGCGATCTGGATGAAGACAAGATCATCGAGATGATGGTGGGTCGCCGGCTGGAAGAGCAGTATCCGCGTCTTGAGCGCGAGCTTGGCCCCGTCAGCCTGCAGGTGAAGGATCTGGCCGGTCCCGGCGTGCGCGGGGTGAGTTTCTCCCTGCGTCAGGGGGAAATTCTGGGCTTTAGCGGCCTGATGGGCTCCGGCCGTACCGAGCTGATGAAGCTGATCTACGGCGCCAGCCCCATCAGCGCCGGTGAAGTGCAAGTTGACGGTCATGCTCTGGTGCCCAAAAGCCCGGCCGATGGGCTGGCCGCAGGCATCGCCTATATCTCCGAAGATCGCAAGGGCGATGGGCTGGTGCTGGAGCTGTCGGTGCGCGAAAACATGAGTCTGTGCGCCCTCGACGAGTTCATCAGCAACGGCAAGATTGACGGCAAGGCCGAACGGCAGGCGGTGAGCGACTATGTGCGCCTGTTCAACATCAAGACCCCGAGTCAGGATCAGCTGATCAAGCTGCTCTCCGGCGGCAACCAGCAGAAGGTGGCCATCGCCAAGGGGCTGCTGACCCGGCCCAAGGTGCTGATCCTCGACGAGCCGACCCGCGGCGTCGACGTGGGGGCGAAGAAGGAAATTTATCAGCTGATCAACCAGTTCAAGAAGGAGGGGATGAGCATCATTCTGGTCTCCTCCGAGATGCCGGAAGTGCTCGGCATGAGTGATCGCATCATGGTGATGCACGAAGGGCGCATCAGCGCAGAGTTCAACACCCGCGATGCCAATCAGGAGAAGCTGATGGCGGCGGCAGTCGGTAAACAGTGGCAAGCAGAGCAAGAGGCATCCCAATGACAACCCAAACCCTTTCCCGCCGTGGCGTCATGAGCAAGGCGTGGTGGATCGAGAACAAATCCCTGGTCGCGCTGCTGGTCCTGATTGGTGTGGTCTCCTTTCTGAGCCCCAACTTCTTCACCGCCGACAACCTGCTCAACATCCTGCGCCAGACCTCGGTCAACGCCATCATGGCGGTCGGCATGACGCTGGTTATCCTCACCGCCGGTATCGATCTGTCGGTCGGCTCTGTGCTGGCCCTGTGCGGCGCGCTGGCCGCCACCATGGTCGCCATGGAGCTGCCGATCTGGCTGGTGGTGCCCCTCACTCTGGGTGCCGGTGCCCTGCTGGGCGGCGTCAGCGGCCTCATCATTGCCAAGGGCAAGGTACAGGCATTTATCGCCACCCTGGTCACCATGACCGCCCTGCGCGGCATCACCATGGTCTATACCGAGGGTCGCCCCATCTCCACCGGTTTCAGTGACGGCGCCGATCACTTCGCCTGGCTCGGTACCGGTTACCTGTTCGGTCTGCCGGTGCCCATCTGGCTGATGGCCATCGTCTTCCTGCTCGCCTGGTTCATGCTCAACCACACCCGTCTCGGTCGCTACATCTACGCGCTGGGCGGTAACGAGTCTGCCACCCGCCTCTCCGGTATCAATGTGGATCGGGTGAAGCTGGCGGTGTATGGTCTGTGCGGCGCGCTCTCGGCGCTGGCAGGGCTTATCGTTACCTCTCGCCTCTCCTCTGCCCAGCCGACGGCGGGCATGGGTTACGAGCTGGATGCCATCGCCGCCGTGGTGCTGGGTGGTACCAGCCTGATGGGCGGCAAGGGCCGCATCATGGGGACCCTGATCGGTGCCTTGATCATCGGCTTCCTCAACAACGCCCTCAACCTGCTCGACGTATCCTCCTATTACCAGATGATCGCCAAGGCCAGCGTGATCTTGCTTGCCGTGATGATCGATAACAAAAGCAATCGTTGATAAGACAAGCCACACACAAGGAATGAAATGATGAAAAAGCTCAATACCCTGCTCGCTGCCGCCATCATGTCCGTGCTGGGCACCGCCCATGCCGCCGATCAAACCCTGGCGATGGTGGTCTCCACCCTCAACAACCCCTTCTTCGTCACCATGAAAGAGGGTGCCGAAGCCAAAGCCAAAGAGCTTGGCTACGAGCTGGTGGTACTGGACTCCCAGAATGACCCGGCCAAAGAGCTCTCCAACATGGAAGATCTCACCGTGCGCAAGGTCGGCGCCATCCTGATCAACCCCACCGACTCCGAAGCGGTCGGCAACGCCATCCGTCTGGCCAACCGCGCCAGCATTCCGGTACTGACCCTGGACCGCGGCGCTGCGCAGGGTGAGGTCAAGGCTCACATTGCCTCCGACAACGTGGCGGGCGGCAAGCTGGCCGGTGACTTTATCACCGAGAAACTGGGTACCGGTGCCAAGGTGATCCAGCTGGAAGGGATTGCCGGTACCTCCGCCGCCCGCGACCGTGGCGAAGGTTTTGCCCTGGCCGTGGCGGCCAACAAGCTGCAGGTGCTGGCTTCCCAGCCTGCCGACTTTGACCGCACCAAGGGTCTGAACGTCATGGAAAACCTGCTGGCGGCCCATCCGACCGTACAGGCCGTGTTCGCCCAGAACGACGAGATGGCGCTGGGTGCCATCCGCGCGGTGCAGGCTGCCGGTAAAGAGGTGATGATCGTCGGCTTCGACGGCACTGACGATGGCAAAGCCGCCGTTGCCAAGGGTAAACTGGCCGCCACCGTGGCCCAGCAACCTGCCCTGATCGGTGCCATCGGCGTCGAGACTGCCGACAAGGTGCTGAAAGGTCAGCCGGTCGAGAAATCCATTCCGGTACCGCTGCAAGTGGTCAGCAAGTAAGTGCTCGAGGGGAGGTTCGCCTCCCCTTTTCCCTCTCGTTCAGGTGCCTCCCGGCTTGGGCTCACTCAATCACAGTGTTCAAGCCAAGATGCATCAGGAGTAGTCAACATGAATCGTCTCGTCGTTCTGGGCAGTGTCAATGCAGACCATGTGCTGCGCGTTCCCCACTTTCCTCGCCCGGGTGAAACCCTGACCGGCCACAGCTATCAGGTGGTCCCGGGTGGCAAGGGGGCCAATCAGGCAGTCGCTGCCGCCCGCCTCGGCGCCCCCGTCTCCTTTATCGCCCGCATCGGTGATGACGCCATCGGCCACCAGATGAAGAGCGGCTTTGCCAAAGATGGCATCGACGTCAGCGCCGTCGAGCTCGATCCCAAGCTCCCGACCGGTATCGCCATCATCTATGTGAGCGATGAGGGGGAGAACAGCATCGGCATCTCCGCCGAAGCGAACGGTGCCATCACCCCTGCCGTGGTGAAAAACCACGAAGCGATGATCGCCGACGCCCACACCCTGCTGTTGCAGCTGGAAGTGCCGCTCGAGAGTGTCCATGAAGCTGCACGGCTGGCCCGCGCCCACGGCACCCGGGTGGTGCTCAACCCCGCCCCCGCCCGTCCGCTCTCAAGCGAGCTGCTGGCGCTGGTGGATCTTATCACCCCCAACCAGACCGAGGCCGAGCTGTTGACCGGCGTCAAAGTCACCGACGAAGCGAGTGCCCGCGAGGCGGCCGCCCGCTTCCACCAGATGGGGATTGCGGACGTGATGATCACCCTGGGGTCGCAGGGGGTCTATTGCAGCAACGCACAGCAGCAACAGCTGATCCCGGGCTTTCGGGTCAAGGCGGTGGATACCACTGCCGCGGGCGATACCTTCAACGGCGCCCTGCTGGCGGCGGAACTGGCCGGTGCCGATTTCCACAGCGCGGTGCGCTTTGCCCACGGGGCGGCGGCACTCTCCGTCACCCGGTTCGGCGCCCAGAGCTCCATCCCGAGCAAGCAGGAGGTCGACACCTTCCTGCTTGAGCAGACTGCGCAGGGGCACTGATGGCCAATATCAAGGAGGTGGCGGCGCTGGCGGGGGTCTCCACCACCACCGTCTCCCATGTCATCAACGAGACCCGCTTCGTGGCCGAGGAGACCCGTGAGCGGGTCTTCGCCGCCATGCGCGATCTCAACTACGCCCCGAGCCTGGTGGCCCGCAGCCTCAAGGTGAAGGAGACCAACAGTATCGGCATGCTGGTCACCACCTCCAGCAACCCCTTCTTTGCCGAGGTGGTGCGCGGGGTGGAGCGCTACTGCTTCGAGCAGGGCTACAACCTGATGCTGGGCAACACCGAGGGGCAGGCCGAGACGGCGCTCTCCTACCTCAAGATGATGCTGCGCAAGCGGGTCGATGGCCTGCTGATCATGTGTAGCGAAGGACAGCAAGAGGTGTTCAATCAGCTCGACTGGCTCAAGAGCCTGCCGGTGGTGGTGATGGATTGGGGGCTGGTCAGCGAGGATGTGGATCTTATCGCCGACAACTCCTTCCACGGCGGTTATCTCGCAACCCGCCATCTGATTGAGCTGGGCCATACCGCCATCGGCTGCATCACAGGCCCCCACAGCCGCGCCCCCGCCAACCAGCGCCAAGCTGGCTTTGAGCAGGCGTTGCAGGAGGCAGGTCTCACGATCAATCAAGAGTGGATCCAGGAGGGGGACTTTGACTGCGCCAGCGGCCATCAGGCGATGACTCGTCTGCTGGCATTGCCCGAGCGCCCCACCGCCCTCTTTGTCTGCAACGACATGATGGCGATGGGAGCCATCAGTGCCGCCCATCAGGCGGGGCTGGTGATCCCGCGGGATATCTCCATCGTCGGCTATGACAATGTGGCGCTGGCCGAATTTATGTCGCCGCCGCTCACCACCGTCAACCAGCCCAAAGAGGAGCTGGGGCGCCTCGCCGTCACCCGCCTGCTGGCGCGGATCAACGGCGAAGCGGTGGAGAACCACCTGATCACCGTCGACCCGGACCTGGTGATCAGACAATCCTGCGCCCCTCGCCCCTGACGTTCAGGGGCAATAAACGAACAAGGCGACCCCGAGGTCGCCTTGTTTCGTTTTATCTCTGCCGTGCAATACCGCTTTTTGCCCTCAGGCCAGCGACCTGGTTTCCCTGGCTGCCAGCACTTGCAGTGGCACCAGCCCCAATCGTCTGGCCAGAGGTTGCAGCAACTCGCCATCTTCATCACCCTGCGGCAACCAGTAGCGGACAGGCCAGCCGGCTGCCAGCTGCGCCGAGGTGGTACTGCCAATCTCTCTGAGCGCCAGAGTGCAACCCTGCTGGCGCAATCCCGCCAGCAAGACACCATCCGGCTGCAGCGTCGGTACCAGCAACACCAGCGGCGTGCGGGAAGCCCCCGGCAGATAGGCCAGTAGATGGGTCAGCTGGGCCTGGTTGTCGAGCGGGACCAGCAGTGCCCGACCATCGGCATACTGCGCCTCGTGCGCTTGCAGCACACGGGCCAACACGGGCCCCAGCACACCGCACTCCTGCAGCCAGCGCATGTGGCAAGGCACTCCCTGCTCACGCCACTCAAGCGCCAATTGCCACATCTCGTTGCCCTGCCCGTCCGTCAGCGCCTGCAATGCCACTCGCAGCGGTGCAGGCTCGCGCCCCGCCAGCCACTCTCGCAGCTGATGAAGCTGCTGCTGACTCAACTGCAACTGCTGCAGCATGGCTGGCTCAAACCAGCTGATCGCCCCCTCCTGGCTACGCTTGGCCTGGTTGAGGGCCAGGATGGCCTGATCCAGCAACCGGGCGGCATCCTGTTGCTGCGCCTTGGCAACCCCGAGCCGACAGGCCAGATCGAAGCTGCACTCCCGGGTCACGAACTCGAAATGGAGCAGATCCACCAGCTCATGAATGGCGGTTTCCAGCGCATCATTCGCCTTGGTCAGCACCACGGCAAATTCATCTCCGCCGAGCCGGTAAGCGTGGCTGCCATGGGCCTGCTGCAGCTTGTTGGCCACCATCTGCAACAGCCGATCACCGACCTGATAACCCAGCAGATCATTGACCTGCTTGAAGCGCTTGAGATCGAGCACCACCAAAGCGCTCACCTCGCCGGCATGCAGAGCGCGAGAGAGCTGCTCCTGCAGGGCACGGCGGTTGCCAAGCTGGGTCAGGGGATCGAGCAGGGCAAGCCGACGGTTCGCCAGATTGGCGCGAATGAGGGCTGCGACCAGAGCGCCACCGGTCAGCAACAGGATCAGTTGCCAGATCTGCAGCCAGAACAGGCTGTTGCGGATCTGGCTGACCGAATGCTCCCGCTCCTGGCCGGAGAGGATCTGATCCCCTATCTGTTCGATGAGACGGGTCTGGCTGGCGATCGCCTCCTGCAAGCGGGCAAGCTCAGCCCCCTCGCGCAGCGCACCAGCCTCCATCTGGGGTTCGAGCTGCTTGATCTGCTCGAACAGGGTGGCCAGCACTTTGCCGAGCCCGTGCCGCTGGCGCATCTCGGCGGTTTCACTGCTGATGAGGAAGATATCGAGCCGGTTCCACAGCAGATCGTAATCGAGGCTCAGGGTCTCCATCGACAGTCTGCCAGCCCGATAGAGCTGCAGGTCGTAGAGGAAACGCTGGGATTCGAGCATCACCTGGCTGATGTTCCAGTGGACATTGCGGTAGAAGGTATCGACCAGCTGCTCCTGCCGATACTGCAGATAGAGGCTGCTGCCCGACGAGAGCAGAAACAGCAGCGACACCGCAACCAACAGCAGATTTTGGCGGGATAGCCCCATCAATCGACGATCTCGATGCGGGTCACCTGCCACACCATGCAGTTGTGAATGGCAGGCACGTCCAGCTTGGGATAGGTGGTGAACGGGATGAGCAGCCAGAGCGGCCCCTTGTTGCGCCGGGTCAGCGGTTTGCCGTCCTCCTGACGCACCAGGGTCAGCGGCACGCCGTCGAACAGGGCCAGATCCACCACCTGCTGATAGCCGTTGAGGGCCGAGACGGCGATCTTGCGAGCATCCGGGATCCCTTGCGCCGCCAGCACGGCTGACAGGGTCGGCCCGCGATAGTGGTGGGCGCCCTGAGTCCAGGGGGTAGTCGTGGTGAATTCGGTCTGTGGCAAGGCGGAGAGGGCCGCCTCATCGAGGGTCACCTGCTGGCCATCTGGCAGTACCAGGGTCATCAGGGGGATGGAGGCCGATGCACTGGCACTGGCCAGCATCAGGAGAAAAAAAGCGATCCATTGCTTTACTGCGGTCATGGTAATTTGCGCCAACTGCGTCCCATTTTTTAAATGGTTGCCAGTGTGGCGATTTCACCGAACCATTGCAACTGTCCCGTCGCACAGTAGCTCAGGGACCGCGCATCTCCATCCAGTTGTGCCCCTCGACTTGCCTCGGTTGATGAATGCCGCACGCCTCCAGCAACTCATCGACATAGGCGGGCACCAGCAGGGAGGCTGGGCCATAGCGTTTTTCGTCAAACTGGCTACCCACCTCGCTCGGCTCGAGATTGAGCTCGATGGTGTGCGCCCCGTTGAGGCCCGCCTCATGGACAAACCCGGCGGCCGGATAGACAGCGCCAGAGGTGCCGATGGAGATAAAGAGATCGCACTGGGCCAGCGCGCTGTAGATGCGATCCAGCCCGAGCGGCATTTCGCCAAACCAGACCACATGGGGACGCATCGGCTGAGGGAACTGGCAGCAGGAGCAGAGCTCGTCCTGATGGAGATCGCCGCGCCACTCGATCACCTGACCGGACTCGGGGCAGCGGGCCTTGAGCAGCTCGCCGTGCATATGGATAAGGTTCTTGCTGCCAGCGCTCTCGTGCAGATTGTCGATGTTCTGGGTGACCAGGGTGACCGTGCCGGGCAGCAGTCGCTCGAGGCGGGCCAGCGCATAGTGGGCCGGATTGGGGTGAACCTGGGGCTGTTGCAGCTGTTTGCGGCGGGAGTTGTAAAAGCGCAGCACCAGTTCGGGATCCCGGGCATACCCCTCGGGGGTCGCCACATCCTCGACCTTGTGCTCTTCCCACAAACCGTCGCAGGCACGAAAAGTCTTGATGCCGGATTCGGCAGAGATCCCCGCGCCGGTCAGGATCACGATATGTTTATATGACTGCGCCATAAGCTGCTCCGTCTATCCCCGCACAATAAATGTGACCTTAGCACAGGGAAAAAAGTGTCACTATTCGCCCTTGGTCTTAAGCGGCGCCGCTGGCGGTGCGGGCAACCAGGCATCCAGTACCGACAGATCCAGCCTGACAAAGACCATCTCCCGCCCGGTCACCAGGGTCAGCGGCAAGCCAAGGCGCTTGAGCAGGGTCAGCATGGGCCGGTTCTGGGCCAGCACTTCCGCCGTCCACTCCCGGATCCCGTCCGCCCTGGCCAGCAGTGCCAGCGCCAGCAGAATGCGCCGCCCCGCCCCCTTGTGCTGAAAGTGATCCGCCACGATGCAAGAAAACTCCGCCCGATCGGGATGAAGGCGGCGGCGGATTGATTGCGCCTGAGCCAGCGGCTCACCAGCCAGATCGGTCAGCAACAGCGAAATCTGTTGTTCAGGATGGTAATTGAGAAATTGGGCCACCTGTTCCGGTGGCGGCGTCCGTTTCGGGCGCATAAAGCGCAGATAGATGCTCTCTTCACTCAATGCATCGTAAGCGGCCAGCATGCGGGCAGGCGCCACACCATGCAGCTCGCGCAGCAGGCAAGGCACCCCGGAGACCTGCATCGCCAGTGGCAGCGCGGCCCGGGAAACCGGATGGGGCCAGCCCTCCAGCCCTTTGCCAAGGCGCTCCCGGTGCATGGGCCAGCAGAGGTAGCGCGGCATGGCTTACCAGCGCCCCGTCATACCGCGCTCTCGCCACACCTCGACGTCGAGCAGGTTGTAAGGATCATCCAGATAGACGGCGATCCCCAGCTCCCGAACCCGGGCCATAAAGCGTCCCAGCAGGGAGTCACCGGTCAAGGACTCCATCTCCGGCAAGATCCCCTGCCCCAGCAGCAAGGCTTGCAGCGGCAAACGCTCCAGCAGATCGAATGGCAGATGCTGGCTGTTATCGAGCAGCAGCGCCAGCTTGCTCCCCGCCAGACTGGCTTGCAGCACCAGCGCGAAGCGATCGGCATTGCCGAGCAGGTGGTCACGACGGTGGATCAGCAGGGTCAGTTCGGCTGGGGTACGCGACTGCTCCGTCAGCCAATCCTTGAGCGCCTCCCAGCGGCTGGGTAAACCCGTTACCGCCAGCCAGACCGGATGAGGGGTCGCGGGACTGGAGAGCAGCCCAAGCTGACCCTGCACCTCCCCCTGCCACCGGCGGATGGAGCGGCGCTGGCCGCTCAAGCGCTGCTGACGCAGCGGGCCCAGATAGAGTCGACGCAGCAACCTGAGCAGCTCGTCGCAATCAAGCGGCTTGGCCAGCGCCGCCAGAATATTGAAACCGGCATCGTGCAGCAGGCGGCGGGCACCGTCGATCAGCGTCTGCTCATGGGCCGAAAGCAGCACAATGGGCAGCCCGGCCTCCTGCAACTGGGGCTGGTTCATCAGCAGACTGATGGCATCTTGCTCCACCAGACTGAGATCGCACACCAGCAGGCTGATGTCGCCCGCCGACAATGCCGCAAGACAGGCCGATTCATCCTGTACCCACTGACAGGAGAGCCCCAACCCGGCGATGGTCTGTTGCAGTTGCATCCCCTGAAACGGGTGATCCTCGAGCAGCAGCACCTTGTTAGCGGCCAGCCAGTTGCACCAGTTACGGTAACTGGCGGCAAGCCCCCCCAGCCAATCCTCGCCGATAGCGTAGATCCCCTCATGCTGCTGCAACTGGGGGAAGTAGTCCGCCTGCTGATGAGCGGCGGGGTCGTAAAGGGCAATGGCACCTGCCGCAAACAACCCTTCCCACTGCCAGCAGGCATCCGGTCGGGTACGGTGCAGCGTGACATAGGAGGGCAATGTCATGGTGCTGGCCAACTCATGGGCGGTGCTGTCGAGGGCATAGAGCACAATGGGGCAAAATCCTGCCGCCTCATGCTCTTCCGAATCGAGCAACGCCAGTAATTCTTCATCAGTGATGATCATCTTGAGCCCTCTTTGAAAACTGCTGGCTGAACTCATCCAGTGCCCGGTTCAATCTGGCTTGCAGCATCGGATGGGGCGCCTGTTGCCACTCTTCAATGACCGCCACCAACGCAGTCGCCCCTACCATTCTGGCGGCCCCCTTCAACTTGTGTAAAGCAGCATTCACGCCAACTTCATCTTCTTCTGTGCTGCAGCGCTCAAGTTCGGCCAAATCATCACGGGTAGCCTTCAGATAAAGGGCGGCCAGTTCATCGGTCAGCAGCGAGGCAACCGGTGTCGGGGCGACAACATTGCTCCCCTCTTTGGCAATATGGCGCAGCAAGGTCGCCAGCTCCTTGAGGGCGACCGGCTTGTCCAGATGGCCATCGCAACCGCAGGATTGCAGCTCCCTTGCCGCCTGATCACTGAGATCTGCGGTGATCACATAGACCGGCAGACGGGCCCAACGGGCGGATTGGCGCAATTGCCTGCACAGCTCGGCCCCGTTCATCACCGGCATCTGCAGATCGGTCAGCACAAAATCCACCTCTTGCTGCGCCAGCATCTCCAGCGCCAGCTGCCCGTTGGCGGCAGTGATAACGCTGGCACCAAGTTGCCCCAGTTGCAGGCTGATCAGCTCGCGATTGACATCGTGATCTTCAACCAGCAGTACCCGCATGCCAAGCCCGGGCTGGGTACCGGCGACCGGCTGTTCAGGGGTTAATCGCGGTTGCAGCAGGGTAATGATGGTGCCGGGTACCCAGGACTCCCCTTGCCAGGCCCAATAGTAGAGCCCCTTCTCGTCCACCTCCGCTTGCAGCGTATCAACGGCGTTGCTGACGGTGGCGATCCCCAAGCGACTGAGCCAGGGCGACAGCGCTTGCGCCTCATCGTGGGGTAAAGAGAGTGCCAGCTGCCGCACATTGGGCTGCCAGTCCGGCTCCTGCTGCACCCGCTTCAGGGGCAACTCGCAATAGAAGCGGCTACCGCCACCGACACGCCCCTCGACATCGATAAGCCCCCCCATCTGCTCGACCAGCTGCTTGCAGATCGCCAGACCAAGACCGGTGCCCGGCGCCCGCAGCTGCCCTTCAACGGCAAACTGCTCGAACGGCATAAAGAGCGTGGTGCGCATCTTGGCGGTGATCCCCGGCCCCTGATCATCCACACCGAAGCGCAAGGTCGATGCGACCACCTCGGCCCACAGCACCACTTCCCCACGCAGGCTGAACTTGATGGCATTGGAGAGCAGGTTGTGGAGCACTTGCCGTACCCGGTGAGGGTCGAGGGTCTGCAGGGCTGGCAGAGCCGGATCCAACTTAAGGCGCAGTTGCAATCCCTTGGCCCGCGCCTTGGTCCAGTGCACCGCCGCCACGTGCTCGCACAGCTCGGCAAAATCGGTGGGCTGGGGCGAGAGGGAGAGTTTGCTGTTTTCGTTGCGGCTAAAGTCGAGCACATCGTTGAGCAGGCCGAGCAGCTCATCCCCCGCCTGACGCACCCGCGCCAGCGCAGAGTCTTGCTCTCTCGACAAAGGAGTGCTGGCCAGCCACTCCAGCAAGCCGAGCATGGCGTTCATCGGCGTGCGGATCTCGTGGCTGATGGCGGCCAAAAAGCGCCCCTTGGCCAGAACTGCCTGTTGCGCCTGCTCATGGGAGTGCTGCAATGCCTGATCCTGCTCGACCCTGGTAGTGGCATCCTGCATCACCGCATAGATCCGCCAACCCTGCGGCTGACTGCGGCCACGGCCATAGAGCTGCAACCAGCGCAGACCCTTGGTCGGATGGTGATAGCGCATGGTGAACGCGAAGGGTTTGCCAGCCTGCAACATGGCGAACATCTCACGGCGTACCCGACGGCGATCCTCGCGCTCCAGCATAATGAGCACCCGTTTGGGCTCACGACGGATCTGCTGGCTCGCCAGCCCCAGCAGCTCGTAACAGCCCCGGCTGATAAACTCGATACCCCCTACCCGTCCCCGCTCGAACATAAACTGCAGCACCACGCCGGGAACGGTATTGGTCAGGGCGCGCAGGCGGCGCTCTGCCTGACGCAGAAAACGGGCCTGCTCACGCAGCACACTGATATCCGACAGGGCGATGAGATCGGTGGCAGGTGCCTGCTTGTCCAGCCGCAGCGGATGCTGGGCATAGGCGAAGACCTGATCCCCCAGCACCAGCTCCCCTTCGCTCTTTTGCGGCTGTACCGGCGGCAGCATCAACTGCTGCGAATAGCGCAGGGCCAGACGTCGCCCCTGTTTATTGGATTTGATCACCTTGCCCTGGCTATTGCGCAGATAGACGGGCACCGGCAACGCCTGAAACATGGTTTCCCGCAGCTCGCTCTCGATGGCCAGCGCCTTCTCGGCGGCGTGACGCTGGGCCACCTCCCGTGCCAGTTGCTGGCGAGAGCGCCAGATCCCGCCGATGACGATACCGCTGATCAGCAGTGCCATGGCGATGGAGCCAAACCAGGCGGCGTAGCTCACGCCGGGCTGCTGCACGACGAGCAAGCGGCGCCAGCGCTGGTTAAGTTCGTCGATCTGGGTGCTGGTCAGTGCCATCAGGTTGCGATCCATCACCCCGGCCAGTTCGGTCTGACTCTTGTTGATGGCAAAGCCAAGACTGAAGCGATCTTCCAGCTCCTCGATATCGAGCCCTTCCAGCAAGTTGGTACGCTGGGGATATTGCAGCTGATAAAGCTCGCTCAACATGGCGTCAGCCTTGCCCTGTTTGATCGCGGCAAGCCCCTGCTCGAGGCCGTCGGTGCGAACCCACTCCTGATCACCGAGCAGGGCGAGCAAGGAGGGATCGTAGAGGGATTCCGGCACCAGAATACGCTGCCGCTTGAGTTGGGTGATGCGATCGGCAGCCAGCTTGCGCTTGCTGATCAAGGCAAACCGGTTGGTGGAGATCGTCCGACTGAAAATGAACTGATCCGTCAATGCCGGGGATTCCGGCAAGCCGGCCATCATATCCGCCTCACCACGGCGCAGCTTTTCTACGGCCTCCGCCTTGCTGGCGGCAGGCACCAGCTTGTATTTCAGGCCGGTCTCCTGGGTGACCCAGCGCAGCACATCCGCGCTCCACCCTTTCGCCTCCCCCAGATCATTGACGCCGCTATAGGGCATCAACTCGGGATTGACCACCAGGCGAATGGTGCGACCGCGGCCGGATAACCAGGCCTGCTCGGTATCGCTGAAGTGGGGCTGGTTGACATATAGCGACCCCTGATCGAGATAACGGGCCAGATCGGTATAGATAGTACCGGCGGGCATATGACGGATCAGGGTGTCCACCAGATTGGCCAACTCAGGCTGATCACGCATCATCAGGCGATAGCTGATGATCCGATCCTCACCAAACAGGCGGCGCAGGCGCAACCCATCGGCAGGAAACTCGCGCATCAGATAGCGCAGTTGCAGATAGTCCCCCAGATAGGCATCACCCTTGCCACTCTGCAGCGCGTCGTAGACCTTCTCTCCGCTTTTTAGGGAAATAATACGCGCCTGAGGATAGAGCTCGTGCAGCAGGCGGGCAGAGTCTGCCACCGAGTAGACCAGAAAGCGGGCCTGTTTGAGATTTTCACCCTTGTAGAGGATGGCGGCATCGGTCTCCATCATCGGACGGCTTAACCGCATGCCCTCCACGGCCTTCTTGCGGGTTCCGACATAGGGAATGATGTCGCAGTCACCCTCTGCGAGCCCGTTGCGCAATGTCTGCCAATCGGGCAACTCTTTGAGCACGAGGGGAACCGGGAACAGCTCCTGCAACCGGGCGAGACGATCCTTGAGCAGTCCCCCCTCGGCCATCAGGTATGGTGGAGGAAGCGTCGCAGGATAGCAGAGCGAAAGCTGACTCAGTGAATTTACATAAGCTTGGGTCGCCGGCGCCAACGGCAGCACTGTGGTCTGCAAAGGCTTGGCGTGCAATGGCAGTGCCAGTACGGCACCCAGAAGAAAAACGGGGAATTTGGTCATCTGAAAACAAAAGCCAGGCATCTGCCTGGCTTTTTATCACTCGTTGGGTTCAACATTTTCTACCCTGGCCTTGAGCTTCTGGCCAGGCCGGAAGGTCACCACGCGGCGGGCGCTGATAGGAATATCCTCGCCCGTCTTGGGGTTGCGTCCGGGACGCTGATTCTTCTCACGAAGGTCAAAGTTACCGAAGCCTGAAATCTTGACTTGTTCACCACGCTCAAGCGCCTGTCGGATTTCCTCAAAGAAGGCTTCCACCATATCTTTGGCTTCACGCTTGCTCATCCCGAGCTGGGTGAACAGGTGCTCTGCAATGTCGGCTTTGGTAAGCGCCATAGATCAATCCCTCAAGGATGCATTCAACTCTTCACCAAGGGCCCGCACGACATTGTCTACGGTCTCGGCAATCTCTTTCTCCTCCAGGGTGCGCTGGGTGTCTTGCAATACAAGACTGATGGCCAGGCTCTTCTTGTCCTCTGCCATACCAGCACCCTGGTATACGTCAAACAAGTTTATTCCAACTACCTGATTTCCGCCAACTTTTTTAATTACCGCAAGCACATCACCTGCCAGAACCTGACGATCGACCACGACGGCGATGTCGCGACGGTTCGCCGGGAACTTGGAAACTTCGGCAGCCACAGGCACCTTGGCCGGGGTCAGCTTGTCCAGCTCCAGCTCAAACATCACCGCGCGGCTCTTGAGGCCCAGCTTCTTCTCGAGGCTCGGGTGGATCACGCCGATGTGGCCGATGATCTCGCCATTGCGCAGGATGGCTGCGCTCTGGCCCGGGTGCAGGGCGCTGTGCTCGGTACGCTCGAAGGTAAAGGTGGCCCCTTCGGCGGTCAAGTCCAGCACCGCTTCCAGATCCCCTTTCAAATCAAAGAAGTCGGCTGCGCGGGTTTTGATATCCCAGTGCTCGTCGCTCTGGTTGCCAGTGATGATACCGGCCAGCATCGGCTCCTGACGGATGCCGTTCTCGGCGCTTTCATCCTTGATGAAACGCAGACCCTGCTCGAACAGACGCACGCGCGGCTGCTGACGGTTCTGGTTGTAAACGACGGCCTGCACCAGACCCGGGAACAGAGAGACACGCATGGCGGACATCTCGACCGAGATCGGGTTCGGCAGCACGATGGCATCGCTCTGCGGGAACAGGGTTTGCTGGGTCTTGGGATCGACGAAGCTGTAGGTGATCGCTTCCTGGAAACCGCGGTCAACCAGCAGGTCGCGTACGCGCTTCAAGGTCACCTGCCCTTCTGCCTGCTCAACCATCGCCAGAGAGGCGGCCGGTTTCAGGTTCGGGATGTTGTTGTAGCCGTAGATGCGAGCCACTTCCTCGATGAGGTCTTCCTCGATGGCGATATCGAAACGCCAGGAGGGTGCCAGCGCAGTCCAACCGTCAGCATCCACAGTGACCTGCATGCCGAGGCGAGTCAGGATCTCGACCACCTGAGCATCAGCCACGCTGATACCGATCACCTTGTCGAGCTTGGCGCGACGCAGCTTGATGGGGGCCGCTTTCGGCAGATGGGCATCGGATTTGACCTCGATGACCGGACCCGCTTCGCCGCCGCAGATATCCAGCAGCAGGCGGGTGGCTCTGTCCATCACCTTGGCTTGCAGCTCGGGATCAACCCCGCGCTCGAAGCGATGGGAAGAGTCGGTGTGCAGACCGTAAGCGCGAGCACGGCCGGTGATGGAGAGCGGCGCGAAGAAGGCGCACTCCAGCAGGATGTCGGTGGTGGTCTCGGAAACACCGGTGCGATTGCCACCGAAGATACCGGCCATGCAGGCAGGACCTTTGGCATCGGCAATCACCAGGGTGGTCTCTTTGAGCTTCACTTCGTTGCCGTCGAGCAGAGTCATCGGCTCATCGCTACGAGCGCGACGCACCACCAGTTCCCCTTCCAGGGTAGCCAGATCGAAGGCGTGCATCGGCTGACCGTATTCCAGCAGCAGGTAGTTGGTGATGTCGACGATGGCGTCGATGGAGCGAATGCCGCCACGACGCAGCTTCTCTTGCATCCAGAGCGGGCTCTGGGCCTTGAGGTTCAGCCCCTTGATGACGCGCCCCAGATAACGGGGGCAGTCGGCTGGCGCCTCCACCCGGATCGGGAAGGTCGCATCGATAGTGGCAACAGCTGGCGCCCAGGTCGGCTCGACCACGTCCACGCTGTTGAGCACGCCGATTTCACGGGCCAGACCGGCGATACCGAGGCAATCGGCACGGTTCGGAGTCAGATCCACATCGATGGAGACGTCGTTCAGATTGAGGTAGTCGCGAATATCGGTACCGATGGGGGCATCGGCCGGCAGCTCGATGATGCCATCGGCTTCAACGTCGATACCCAGCTCACTGAAAGAGCAGAGCATGCCGTGAGACGGCTGGCCACGCAGCTTGGCTTTCTTGATGGTGAAATCACCCGGCAGGGTCGCCCCTACTTTGGCCACACACACTTTCAAGCCCTGACGGCAGTTCGGCGCGCCGCAGACGATGTCCAGCAGCTCGGCCTCGCCCACGTTGACCTTGGTCACCCGCAGCTTGTCGGCGTCCGGATGCTGGGCGCACTCGACCACTTCACCCACCACCACATTGTTGAACTGGCCAGCCACCGCTTCCACGGCGTCCACTTCCAGACCGGCCATGGTGATCTGCTCGGCCAGTGCGTTGTCACTCAACTCGGTGCGGACCCACTCCATCACCCAGGATTTACTGAATTTCATGTTCTCTCGCCCTTACTTGAACTGCTTGAGGAAGCGCAGGTCGTTTTCGAAGAAGGCACGCAGGTCGTTGACCCCGTAACGCAGCATGGTCAGGCGCTCAACGCCCATGCCGAAGGCAAAGCCGGAGTATTTTTCCGGATCGATGCCGACCGAACGCAGCACGTTCGGGTGCACCATGCCGCAGCCCAGCACTTCCAGCCACTTGCCGTTCTTGCCCATCACGTCCACTTCGGCGCTCGGCTCGGTGAACGGGAAATAGGAAGGACGGAAGCGAATGGTCAGGTCTTCCTCGAAGTAGTTGCGCAGGAAGTCGTGCAGAATGCCCTTCAGCTCGGTAAAGCTGGCATGCTCGTCAACCAGCAGACCTTCAACCTGATGGAACATCGGGGTGTGGGTCATGTCGTAGTCGTTACGATAGACGCGGCCCGGTGCAATGATGCGGATCGGCGGCTGCTGATGTTCCATGGTGCGGATCTGCACACCGGAGGTGTGGGTACGCAGCATCAGATCAGGATTGAAGTAGAAGGTATCGTGATCGGTACGCGCCGGGTGATGAGCCGGAATGTTCAGCGCATCGAAGTTGTGGAAGCCATCTTCAATCTCGGGACCACGGGCAACCTTGAAGCCCATCTCGCCAAACAGGCGCTCGATGCGCTCGATGGTGCGGGTTACCGGGTGCAGACCGCCATTCTCGATGCGGCGGCCCGGCAGGCTGACGTCGATGGTCTCGGCGGCCAGCTTCTGGTTCAGCACGGCGACTTCGAGTGCTTCACGACGCTCGTTCAGCGCATCCTGAACCTGCTGTTTGGCCTGGTTGATCACGGCGCCCGCGGCGGGACGCTCTTCGGCAGACAAGGCACCCAGGCCCTTCATCTGCTCGGTAAAAAAGCCCTTTTTACCCAGATATTTGACCCGGATTTCGTCGAGGGTAGCGATATCGCTCACGCCCTCAATTTCGGCTCTGGCTTGGCCGACTACTTCTTCAAGCTGTTGCATGTCTTCCTCGTCACCACTCCCGGTACAGGAGCCTTTAGGCTAAATAAGGTCAAGAGGGGAATAATACAAAAAAAGCCCCTTCGCTGACCATAGTTAAGGTGGGCTTTTCTCCCTACAAATCATTTTGTTATATCAAGCGAGTCTCATCGGCTCACCGCCACTCTTGAAATAGTGGAACAAACATCTAGTTTGTTGGCATATGAACCATTTGTAGAACAAGTCATCTCGCACATATCACCTTGTGTGGAGAAATCTGTAGCGCGTGTAAAACAGTGGACAGAATATGGACGGGAGAATGGAAAAAGTGATGTAAAACCGTGAATGACAGATACAAAAAAGGAGGCCTGAGCCTCCTTTTAGCGTTTATAACAGAACTGGATTAAACCAGAGCTGCTTTAGCTTTTTCAACCAGGGCGGTGAAAGCCATTTTGTCGTGAACGGCGATATCGGACAGGATCTTGCGATCGATCTCGATAGAAGCCTTCTTCAGACCGTTGATCAGACGGCTGTAGGACAGACCGTTCTGACGGGCTGCAGCGTTGATACGCGCAATCCACAGCTGACGGAACTGACGCTTTTTCTGGCGACGGTCACGGTAGGCATACTGACCAGCTTTGGTTACCGCTTGTACCGCTACGCGGTAAACACGGGAACGGGCGCCGTAGTAACCTTTGGCGGCTTTCATTACTTTCTTGTGACGAGCTCGAGCAGTCACACCACGTTTAACTCTTGGCATTTTTCACATCCCCCCTTATGCGTACGGCAGACAAGCGACAACACGTTTGTGGTCGGCAGCAGAAACCATGAATTTCGGTCCCAGCTGACGCTTACGCTTGCTGCTCTTCTTGGTCAGGATGTGACGCAGGTGGTTGTGCTTGCACTTGAAGCGACCCGAGCCAGTCTTTTTGAAGCGCTTTGCAGCACCCCGGTTGGTTTTCATCTTCGGCATTTCATACTCCGCATTGTGAGTGACAACAAAATCGCAAGGCGAACCAACTCATGGGGCAAGCCCCATGAGTCAATTTCTTGTGGGCCTTAAGATTTCTTCTTAGGTGCGAGGACCATCACAGCTTGACGGCCTTCGACTTTCGGGAACGACTCGACTACGGCCAACTCTTCCAGATCGTTCTTGACGCGCTCCAGAACCTTGATACCAAGATCCTGGTGGGCCATTTCACGACCACGGAAGCGCAGGGTGACCTTAGCCTTGTCCCCGTCTTCCAGAAAGCGAACCAGGTTGCGTAGTTTTACCTGATAGTCGCCTTCGTCAGTGCCAGGACGGAATTTGATTTCCTTGACCTGGACGACTTTCTGCTTTTTCTTCTGTTCTTTGGTTGTTTTGCTCTTTTCGTAGAGGAATTTGCCGTAATCCATGATCCGGCAAACGGGCGGCTCAGCATTTGGACTGATCTCTACCAGATCAACTCCGGCCTCTGCGGCCAAGTTCAGAGCATCCTGAATGGAGGTGATGCCAATGGCTTCACCATCCAGACCAGTCAGACGAACTTCTTTCAGACGGATCTCTTCATTGATCCGGTGAGCGCGGGCTTGCGGTTGCTTGCCCAGTTTTTTTCCGCCTTTTATAGCTTATTCCTCCACTTTCTTTTGTCCGCGGGTCTGAACTTCCTGGGTCAACAGAGCGATGAACTCTTCAACAGGATAAGTGCCCAGGTCAGCCCCTTTACGAGTCCGTACTGCAATCTTACCGGCTTCAACTTCTTTATCGCCGCAGACCAGCATGAAAGGTACTCGCTTCAAAGTATGCTCGCGGATTTTAAAGCCAATCTTCTCATTTCTCAAGTCCGCTTTTGCGCGAAGGCCCGCATCATTCAATGCTTTGGCTACTTTCACCGCATAATCGGCCTGATTGTCCGTGATATTCATGACCACAGCCTGAGTCGGTGCCAACCAGGTCGGGAACAGACCGGCGTACTCTTCAGTCAGAATACCGATGAAGCGCTCGATAGAACCCAGGATGGCCCGGTGGATCATCACAGGTACATGGCGATCGTTGTTTTCGCCCACATAAGTGGCACCCAGACGACCAGGCAGGGCAAAGTCGAGCTGCACGGTACCACATTGCCACGCACGATCAAGGCAATCGTGCAGGGTAAATTCAATTTTGGGACCGTAGAACGCCCCTTCACCCGGCTGCAGATCGTACTTCAGACCGTTGAGCTCCAGCGCTTCGGCCAGCGCTTTCTCGGCGCGATCCCACATCTCGTCGGAGCCGATACGCTGCTCGGGACGAGTGGAGAGCTTGACCACGATGTTCTCGAAGCCAAAGGTACCGTAGACGTCATAGACCATACGAATACAGCCGGAGACCTCTTCCATGATCTGCTCTTCGGTACAGAAGATGTGAGCGTCATCCTGAGTGAAGCCGCGCACCCGCATCAGACCGTGCAGGGAACCGGACGGCTCGTTGCGGTGGCAGGAACCAAACTCGGCCATACGCAGCGGCAGATCGCGGTAGGACTTCAGACCCTGGTTGAAGATCTGGACGTGACCCGGGCAGTTCATCGGCTTGATGGCGTACTCGCGGTTTTCGGACTGGGTGGTGAACATGGCCTGGGCGTATTTCTCCCAGTGACCTGAACGCTCCCACAGGACGCGGTCCATCATGAACGGACCTTTCACTTCCTGATAGTCGTACTCTTTGAGCTTGCCGCGGATAAAGGTTTCCAGCTCACGGAAGATGGTCCAGCCATCGTTGTGCCAGAACACCATACCGGGTGCTTCTTCCTGCATGTGATACAGGTCGAGCTGCTTGCCGATCTTGCGGTGGTCGCGCTTGGCGGCCTCTTCCAGGCGCTGCAGATAGGCCTTGAGCTGCTTCTTGTCAGCCCAGGCGGTACCGTAGATACGCTGCAGCATCTTGTTGTTGGAGTCGCCACGCCAGTAGGCGCCGGACATCTTCAGCAACTTGAAGTGGTGGCAGTGACGCATGTTGGGCACGTGCGGGCCGCGACACATGTCGATGTACTCTTCGTGATGATAGAGACCTGGCTGGTCATCACGGGCAATGTTCTGATCCAGGATTTCGACTTTGTAAGACTCGCCGCGCGCCTCGAATACATCGCGCGCTTCTTGCCAGGAGACTTTCTTCTTGATGACGTCGTAATCCTTGGCTACCAGCGCCAGCATGCGCTCTTCCAGGGCAGCCAGATCTTCATCGGTCAGGGTACGGTCAAGATCAACGTCATAGTAGAAGCCGTTGTCGATGACAGGACCGATGGCCATCTTGGTCTGGGGCCAGAGTTGCTTGATAGCATGACCCAGCAAGTGGGCGCAGGAGTGGCGCAGGATGTCCAGACCTTCTTCGTCTTTGGCGGTGATGATGGCCAGCGCAGCATCGGCTTCGATCAGCTCGCACGCATCCACCAGTTCACCGTTTACCCGACCGGCAATGCACGCCTTGGCGAGACCGGGACCGATGTCCGCAGCCACATCCATGACGGAAACAGAGTGGGCAAATTGACGTTGGCTGCCGTCAGGCAGAGTAATGATTGGCATTATGTGTTTCCTTATACAGTGGTGACCCCTACCAAAGGTCACATGCGGGATGGAAAAGAGATTCAAAAAGGTGATGTTTTGGTTCTCCACAGCACTTTGCGAAGACGGCCTGACACGTAAACCACATGTCTAACGTGACAAACCAAGCCAAAACGGCCCCATGCTACCAGAAGTCGGGCGTGCTGTATCGGATTTGCAGATATTTTCTACAGTCAAATGAGTCGCCTGCCGACTATTCACCAAGCAGGGATTGCCAGTTGAAGTCAAAGTCACTGCTCCCCTCCTCGGCCAGCGCCAGCTCTTGCAGCACCTGAAGCGCCAGCTTGTTGCCCTTTTGTGCCGCCTGATAGAGCCACTGTTTCGCCTGAGGCAGATCGACCCTGCCGCTGACCCCCATCAGATGAAGGACGCCGACTTTCAGCATGGCCGGGACATCACCATTGCGGGCAGCCTGATCCATCCAGTGAAAGGCTTGGCGCAGATCTCGCTTGACCCCGACACCGCGCAGATAGAGCTCTGCCAGCCGATATTGGCCGAAGGGATCCCCTGCCTGCGCCGACTGGCGATAGAGGCTGATGGCCTGATGGATATCCTGCTCGCTCCCCTGCCCCACTTCATGGCTCCAGCCCATGAGTGCCTGTGCCCGAGGTTGGCCTTGATCGGCCAGTGGCGACCAGATCCGGGTCGCCTCATCGAAGTGACCGGTACGCCAGGCACGGTTGGCAGCAGCCATCTCCTGCTCGGTGGAGAGCGGAAGCAGACGCCAGATAACCAGGGCAAGCAGACCGATAAACAGCCAGCGGGAAGTGGTGGGGCTCATGATGATTTCCGTGATCCAGTTCTCATTTCGTCTATGTAAACGAAATGTAGCGCCGCGATCAAGCAAGAGATCCCTACGACAACCCTTTTTGCACCCGGTCGATCAGCAGTTGTTGTCATTTATCCGGGGCACCTGCAAAATAACTGTATGTATAAACAGTATCGGTGCACACCATGGCAGGACGAGGCAGCCCCCACAATATCGATCACCGTTTTAGCGGCCCCCTTGTCGAAGCGGTCGATGACGGCTGGCAATCGTCCGATTGGGATGCCGCCTTTACTCCTTCTGTGCCTGGCACCGAGGTGCGGGAGATCGATGCACGCAGCATCATCAGCTACAACAGCTCGCCGGATGTCCCCTTTGGTCGCTCCATCAACCCCTATCAGGGGTGCGAACACGGCTGCATCTACTGCTATGCCAGACCCAGCCATGCCTATCTGGAGCTCTCCCCCGGCCTCGATTTCGAGAGCAAGCTGTTTGCCAAACGCAATGCAGCCGACCTGCTGCGCCGGGAGTTTGCCAAACCGGCCTATCAGCCACAGACCATCTTCATTGGCGCCAATACCGACCCCTATCAACCCATCGAGCAGCGCTATCGCCTCACCCGGCAGTTGCTGGAAGTGATGCTGGCCCACCGCCATCCGGTCGGGCTCATTACCAAGAGCGCCATGATCTTGCGCGACCTCGATCTGTTGACCGAGCTGGCCAGAGAGGGACTGTGTCAGGTGATGGTGTCGGTGACGACCTTGAACGAAACCCTGCGCCGACAGCTGGAGCCCCGCGCCAGCACGGGCGCCGGCCGCTTGAAAGTGATCGAGAAGCTGGCCAACGCTGGCGTGCAGGTGGGGGTACTGGCCGCCCCCATGATCCCGCGGCTCAATGAACCGGAGCTGGAGCAGATCATCAAATCGGCTGCCGAGGCTGGCGCCAGTTGCGCCGATTACATCCTGCTGCGGTTACCCCACGAACTGGCGCCGCTATTTGGTGACTGGCTCGATACCCACTATCCGGGCCAGAAGGAGGCTATTTTGAATCAGTTGCGAGCCAGCCGCGGTGGCGGGCTCAACAGTACCGCCTTCGGCACCCGCATGCGCGGTGAGGGGCACTTTGCCGATCTGCTGGCCCAGCGCTTTCGCCTTATCAGCAAGCGCCTTGATCTGGGCAAACGCCATATTCAGCTCAGGCTGGATGGGTTTATCCGCCCCGGGGAGCAGCTGTCGCTCTTCTAATCCCCCTGCTCACGCCCTTCACACATCAGGCGTGCCAAGAGGTTGAGAGGAAGGCCTGCCGCAACACATCCTGTGGAAACCCCGCTTTTCAGAATTTTCCAACGAAGTAGCCATGTCGCGACAAGAAAGCGCTACCCGGTAAAGAGAGGGCTAACGCCTTAGCCTGCGCGCTGATCCCGACCCTGCTGCACCATTTCAACCGGTAGTCGCGAGGGTTCATGGGCCACTTCGTGCTCATCCTCTTCATACTGCGGCACCTCTGACTCGCCCCATACCCGGCTCCACCAAATTTCCCACGTGATCCAACTGGTCATATGCAGCTCCTGACGGTGAAGGTGATGGCAACAACGCACCACTCGCCCGGCAGGATAGCGGCTGGGAATGACAGGGAAATGACAAAAAAATCACTTGTAAAAAGGCAACTGGCGGTGGCGAGGAAAAGCCGAAACAGTTCACATATTCGGCGAAATCATCCTGAAAGCGGTCACAAATCTGCAGGTTGTGGATTGCAGCACATCCTGTTCCCGCCAAAGCTGGCTTGCCCATTCAGGCATCTATAAAAACAGGGACACAATAATGAAACACACAGCGGGAATATGGGCGATCGCAGGCATGCTGATCGCCCCCTTGGCGCACGCCGACGTCATACTGCACGCCTTCAACTGGAAGTACAGTGAAGTGACCGCCAAAGCCGACCTTATCAAGTCGGCCGGTTACAAACAGGTACTCATCTCGCCGCCTCTCAAGTCATCAGGCAACGAGTGGTGGGCTCGTTACCAGCCGCAGGATCTGCGTCTTGTCGACTCCCCTCTTGGCAACAAGCAGGATCTCGAGCAGCTGATCGCCGCCATGAAGGCGCGGGGCATCGCCGTCTATGCCGATGTGGTGCTCAACCACATGGCCAACGAAAGCTGGAAACGCCAGGACCTCAACTATCCCGGCAACGAGCTGCTGCAAAGCTACGCCAGCAACCCGGCCTATTTCGAGCGCCAGAAACTGTTTGGCGATCTGGGGCAAAACTTCCTCTCCGGTCAGGATTTTCATCCCGAAGGGTGCATCAGCGACTGGAGCGATCCGGGTCATGTCCAGTATTGGCGTCTCTGTGGCGGTGCCGGTGACAAGGGGCTGCCGGATCTGGATCCCAACAACTGGGTGGTAAGCCAGCAACAGGCCTATCTCAAGGCGCTCAAGGGGATGGGGATCAAGGGTTTTCGGGTCGATGCGGTCAAACACATGAGCGATTACCAGATCAATGCCGTGTTCACCCCCGAGATCAAACAGGGGATGCACGTGTTTGGCGAGGTGATCACCACAGGGGGCGCAGGCAGCACCGATTACGAGCGCTTCCTCAAACCCTACCTCGACAGCAGCGGCCAGGGAGCCTATGACTTTCCGCTGTTTGCCTCCCTGCGCGGCGCGCTGGGGTATGGCGGCAGCATGAACCTGCTGGCGGATCCGGGCGCCTACGGTCAGGCGCTACCGGGCAGTCGCGCCGTCACCTTTGCCGTGACCCACGACATCCCCACCAACGACGGCTTCCGCTATCAGATCTTAAGCCAGACTGACGAGAAGCTGGCCTATGCCTACCTGCTCGGCCGCGATGGTGGCTCGCCGCTGGTCTATTCGGATCACGGCGAGACCCAGGCCAAGGATGGACTGCGCTGGCAGGATTACTACCAGCGCGCCGATCTCAAGGGGATGATCCGCTTCCACAATGCGGTGCAGGGTCAACCCATGCAGCTGATCGGCAGCGGTGACTGCTTCGTGCTGTTCAAACGGGGCAAACAGGGGCTGGTCGGCATCAACAAGTGCGACTATGAGCAGGAGTATTGGCTCGATACCGCCAAATTCGAGATGAACTGGTATCGCAACTATCGTGACGTGCTCGACCAAGGCGCCGTGGTCAACGTGCAGAGCCAGTGGGTACGGGTCGCCATTCCCGCCCGCAGCGCCAGAATGTGGCTGCAGGAGTGATCCAGCCGTAAGATCAGCGGAGAGTCATAAAAAGCAGACAAATAAAAAGAGCGACCACCAGGGTCGCTCTTTTTGATCAGAGACGTTGCTCGGGTAACTGGTGACGATTACTCGTCGCCCGCTTCCCCAGCATCGACCGCATCAGTGCCGGTCGCGGTATCGGTACCTTCAGATACCTCACCGTCAACGGCCAAAGCGTCGTTCTCGTCTTCGTCGCTCTCGGCGATGCGCTGCAGGCCAACCACGGTCTCGTCTTCACCGGTACGGATCAGACGGACACCGCCGGTGTTACGGCCAATGACGCTCACCTCGGCAACACGGGTACGCACCAGGGTGCCGCCGTTGGTGATCAGCATGATCTGGTCGGTATCTTCGACCTGGATCGCATCGATCACCTTGCCATTGCGCTCATCCACCTTGATGGAGATAACGCCCTGGGTACCACGGCTCTTGGTCGGGTATTCGGCCAACGCAGTCCGCTTGCCGTAACCGTTCTCGGTGGCGGTGAGGATGGCACCTTCGCCGCGCGGAACGATGAGGGAAACCACCTTGTCACCGGCGCCCAGCTTGATGCCACGGACACCGGCGGCGGTACGACCCATGGGACGCACGCCCTTGAAGGTGCCCTTGCTTTCGGTGCCTTCGCCGTTGTCGCTGCCATCATCGTCATTGCCGGCATCGTCGTCGGTTTCAACGTCATCGCTGACATCGGCATCGGCGCGACCGCTGCCTTCCGCGAAGCGAACGACTTTGCCCGCATCGGAGAAGAGCATGATCTCGTTGCTGCCATCGGTGATATCCACCCCGATCAGCTCATCACCCTCTTTGAGGTTGATGGCACGAATACCGGAGGAGAGCGGACGGCTGAAGTCAGAGAGGCTGGTCTTCTTCACGGTACCGTTGGCGGTGGCGAAGAACACATACTTCTCGGCGTCATATTCCTTCACCGGCAGGATAGCGGTGATACGCTCACCCTCTTCCAGCGGCAGCAGGTTGATGATCGGACGACCACGGGCGCCACGGGACGCTTCCGGCAGCTGGTAAACCTTGAGCCAGTAGACCTTGCCACGGGTGGAGAAGCACAGAATGGTGTCGTGGGTGTTGGCCACCAGCAGACGCTCCACAAAGTCCTCTTCCTTGATCCGGGTGGCCGACTTGCCACGACCACCGCGGCGCTGGGCCTCGTAGTCGGAGAGCGGCTGATACTTCACATAGCCCTGGTGAGACAGGGTAACCACCACGTCTTCCGGGGTGATCAGATCTTCGATGTTGATCTCGGCACTGGACATGCTGATCTCGGTGCGACGCTCGTCGCCATACTGCTCGCGCACGGCCAGCAGTTCATCGCGGATCACTTCCATCAGACGAGCCGGGCTCGCCAGGATGTGCAGCAGCTCGGCGATCAGATCCAGCAGAGATTGGTACTCTTCCAGGATCTTCTCGTGCTCGAGGCCGGTCAGCTTGTGCAGACGCAGGTCAAGGATGGCCTGGGCTTGCTGTTCGGTCAGGAAGTATTGACCTTCACGGATACCGAACTCCGGCTCCAGCCACTCTGGCCGTGCCGCGTCGTCGCCCGCTTTTTCCAGCATGGCGGCCACGTTGCCGAGTTCCCAGCCCTTGGCAACCAGGCCCGCTTTCGCGTCGGCCGGGGTCGCGCTGTGGCGGATCAGCTCGATGATGGGATCAATGTTGGCCAGCGCAACCGCCAGACCTTCCAAAATGTGCGCCCGATCCCGCGCCTTGCGCAGTTCGAACACGGTCCGGCGAGTCACCACTTCACGGCGGTGCAGCAGGAACGCATCCAGGATCTCTTTAAGGTTCATCACCTTGGGCTGGTTGTTATCGAGCGCCACCATGTTGATGCCGAACGTGGTCTGCATCTGGGTGTGCTTGTAGAGATTGTTCAGCACAATCTCGCCGGACTCGCCGCGCTTGATCTCGATAACGATGCGCATGCCGTCTTTGTCAGACTCATCGCGCAGGGCACTGATGCCCTCGATCTTCTTCTCTTTGACCAGCTCGGCGATCTTCTCGATCAGTCGAGCCTTGTTCACCTGATAGGGGATCTCGTGAACGATGATGGTCTCGCGACTGGTCTTCTCGTCCACTTCCACTTCAGCTTTGGCCCGCACATAGATGGAGCCACGACCGGTACGGTACGCCTGCACGATGCCGGAACGACCGTTGATAATGCCGCCGGTGGGGAAATCCGGGCCGGTGATGTAGGTCATCAGCTCGTCAATGGTGAGGTCGCCGTTTTCGATCAGCGCCAGGCAGCCATTGACAATCTCGGTGAGGTTGTGAGGCGGAATGTTGGTCGCCATGCCCACCGCGATACCGGAGGAGCCGTTGACCAGCAGGTTGGGAACCTTGGTAGGCATGACCGCCGGGATCATCTCGGTGCCGTCATAGTTCGGCACCCAGTCCACGGTCTCTTTGTCCAGATCAGCCAGCAGCTCGTGGGAGATGCGGGCCATCCGCACTTCGGTATAACGCATCGCCGCGGCGCTGTCGCCGTCGACTGAACCGAAGTTGCCCTGACCATCGACCAGCATGTAACGCATGGAGAAATCCTGCGCCATCCGGACAATGGTGTCATACACAGCGATATCGCCGTGCGGGTGATATTTACCGATTACGTCACCGACCACACGGGCCGATTTTTTATAGGGCTTGTTCCAGTCGTTCCCCAACTCGTTCATAGCAAACAGAACGCGGCGGTGAACCGGTTTCAAGCCATCACGCACATCCGGCAGAGCTCGTCCTACGATCACGCTCATGGCGTAATCAAGATAGGAACTCTTGAGCTCTTCTTCGATGTTGACCGGCGTGATCTCTCTGGCCAGATCGCTCATAGAAAGCCTTATCCCTAATTAGTTGTTCTTTGGCTTAAACAGCGCGACATGGTAACACACTGAGCCAAATACCTTAAGCCACAAATCGGGTATCAGATCGGGCTGGTGTGACAAAGTCCGTCCGTTATAATGCCCGCCAGGACAATAGATTGCGCCCATGACTCAGAAGCGGGCGCCCTGCCACAGGATCTTCGAAAAATGAACAGTGATGCCAATGTCGATCTGACAGAAATCGCCAAGTTTGAAGCCATCGCCTCCCGCTGGTGGGACATGGAAGGTGAATTCAAACCCCTGCATCAAATCAATCCGGTACGCCTTGACTGGATCACCGACAAAAGTGGCGGTCTGTTTGGCAAGCGCATTCTCGATATCGGCTGCGGTGGCGGCATTCTCTCCGAGAGCATGGCCCGCCGTGGCGCCAAGGTCACCGGCATCGACATGGGCAAGGAACCCCTCGGCGTCGCCCGCCTGCACGCCCTGGAGCAGGGTGTCGAGCTCGAGTACCGCCAGATCACTGCCGAAGCCCATGCCGCCGAAGTGCCGGGCCAGTATGACGTGGTCACCTGCATGGAGATGCTGGAGCATGTGCCGGACCCCGCCTCCGTGCTGCGCGCCATCGCCACCCTGGTGCGCCCGGGCGGCCGGGTGTTCGTCTCCACCATCAACCGCAACCCCAAATCCTATCTGATGATGATCATCGGGGCCGAATACCTGATGAAGATGGTGCCCAAGGGTACCCACGATCACAAAAAATTCATCACCCCGGCCGAACTGTGTCGCATGGGGGAAGCAGCTGGCCTGCTGGTGCGGGACATGAGCGGCGTCCACTACGCCCCCCTCACCAACCAGTTCAAGCTCGGCAAGAATGTCGACGTCAACTATATGGTGGAGTTTGTCCGCCCGGAGCAAGGTTGATGAGCGCCTCTCACCCGCAGCCCCTGCGCGGTGTGCTGTTCGATCTGGATGGCACCCTGCTCGACACAGCCCCGGATCTGGGGGCCGCCGTCAACCATGTACTGATCAGCGAAGGCTTTGCGCCGCTCTCTGACGACATCATTCGTCAGACCACCTCCCACGGAGCGCTCGGGCTGCTGAAAGCGGGCCTCGGCGACGAACTGCTTGAGGAGCTGGGGGCCACCCGCCTGCGCAATGCCCTGCTCGACTACTACGCGGCCAATCTCTGCGTCGGTACCCGCCCCTATGAGGGAATGGTGGATCTTATCGAGTGGCTGGATGAAAAACAGCTCCCCTGGGGCATCGTCACCAACAAGCCGGGCTTTCTCACCGAGCCACTGCTGGCTGCCCTGCCCGAGCTTGCCAGCTGTGGCGTCACCGTCAGTGCCGACACCCTGCCGGTACGCAAGCCCGACCCCGCCCCCATGTTCTTTGCTTGTGAGAAGCTGGGGGTCGAAGCAGCTCACTGCCTCTATGTGGGGGATCATGTGCGGGATATCGAAGCGGGCCGCAATGCTGGCATGCGCACCGCGGTCGCTGGCTGGGGCTATCTCAATGATGAGGAAGATCCCGCCCAGTGGGGCGCCGATCTGCACTTTGATACCGTGCAGGCCCTGCACCACTGGCTGCGCTATGAGTTGACGGCCAAAGCGTAACGCGCAGCCTTACCGGCTGATATGCGAAAACGGGGGCGAAGAGACTCTCCGCCCCTTGCATCTCTTCCTTTACGCTCCTGCGTCCTGCGCCACCATCACTCGTCTATTCATGGATAATAAAGGCAGCTTTCTGCCTGTTGGATACCCATTTGACAAGCTCGCAGCCGTCACAAAGCGGCCACAAACCACCGTCATCTGATGCAAAGCCCTTGCCACGCTGAGCCCGCGGCTGCGACAACTGGACAGCTTTTGACCCTTGTTGCATAAGGGATAATCAGCCGCCGTTTGCTAGTAAAAAGCCCCCCGTTTCGCAAGCAAAAAAAGTTATTTAAATTTTCCATCTTCGATCGGGAGACTTGCATTTAGCGGAGCGGACGAATGAAAACCCGCTCACTGTGAGCGGTCACTAACTGATGGGGCAAGACTCACAATTTATCCACAGCTCGTCACTTATCCACACATTGCAATGGCGGGCTGACCTCACTATCTTGTAGCTCGAACTTAAAATAACACTACATCTTGTGATTCATCGCACAATCTCTACCCAACTCCCGCACACCGCCGGGGCCTGGGTGGCGCCATTGTGCGATGGTTTTTCGGGAATCAACTGAAGGTCATCAGCCAATGAACTTGTTTGTGACGAAGCGTAACGGACACAAAGAACCCATCGATCTGGATAAAATTCACCGCGTGCTGGACTGGGCCGCCGAAGGGCTCGACAACGTGTCGGTCTCCCAGGTAGAGCTCAAATCCCACATCCAGTTCTATGACGGTATCCGTACCGCCGACATTCACGAAACCATCATCAAGGCGACGGCTGACCTCATCTCCGAGCAGACCCCGGACTACCAGTACATGGCAGCCCGTCTGGCCATCTTCCACCTGCGCAAGAAGGCCTACGGCCAGTTCGAACCGCCCCACCTCTACCAGCACGTGGCTCGTCTGGTGGACATGGGCAAGTACGACAAGCACCTGCTGGAAGACTACACCCAGGCCGAATTCGAAGAGCTGAACACCCATCTGGATCACTGGCGCGACATGGATTTCTCCTACGCGGCAGTCAAACAGCTGGAAGGCAAATATCTGGTCCAGAACCGCGTCACCGGCGAGATCTACGAGAGCCCGCAGTTCCTCTATATGCTGGTTGCGGCCTGCCTCTTCTCCAAGTATCCGAAAGATACCCGTCTGGACTACATCAAGCGCTTCTATGATGCGGTCTCGACCTTCAAGATCTCCCTGCCGACCCCGATCATGAGCGGCGTGCGCACCCCGACCCGTCAGTTCAGCTCCTGCGTACTGATCGAATGCGACGACAGCCTGGACTCCATCAACGCCACCGCCAGCTCCATCGTGCGTTACGTTTCCCAGCGCGCCGGTATCGGCATCAACGCCGGTCGCATCCGCGGTCTGGGCAGCCCCATCCGTGGCGGCGAAGCGTTCCACACCGGTTGCATCCCCTTCTACAAATACTTCCAGACTGCCGTGAAGTGCTGCTCCCAGGGCGGCGTGCGCGGCGGTGCGGCCACCCTGTTCTACCCGCTGTGGCACACCGAAGTGGAAAGCCTGCTGGTGCTGAAGAACAACCGCGGCGTGGAAGAGAACCGTGTTCGTCACATGGACTACGGCGTGCAGATCAACAAGCTGATGTACCAGCGCCTCATCAAGGGCGGTGACATCACACTGTTCTCCCCGTCCGATGCGCCGGGTCTGTACGATGCCTTCTTCGCCGATCAGGACAAGTTCGAAGAGCTCTACGTCAAGTACGAGCAGGATCCGGCCATTCGCAAGAAGACCCTGAAAGCGGTAGACCTCTTCTCCCTGATGATGCAGGAGCGTGCCGGTACCGGTCGCATCTACATCCAGAACGTCGATCACTGCAACACCCACAGCCCGTTCGACCCGAGCGTGGCGCCGGTGCGCCAGTCCAACCTCTGCCTCGAGATTGCGCTGCCGACCAAGCCGCTCAACAACATCGACGACGAGAGTGGCGAAATCGCCCTGTGCACCCTCTCCGCCTTCAACCTCGGTGCCATCGAGAAGCTGGAAGATCTGGAAGAGATGGCCGATCTGGCCGTGCGTGCCCTCGACGCCCTGCTCGACTATCAGGACTACCCGATTGCCGCCGCCAAGAAGGGCAGCATGGGTCGTCGCACCCTGGGGATCGGCGTCATCAACTACGCCTACTACCTGGCCAAAAACGGTGCCCGTTACTCTGACGGCTCCGGTCTGGCCCTGACTCACCGTACCTTCGAGGCCATTCAGTACTACCTGCTGAAAGCCTCCGTGCAGCTGGCCCGCGAGTTCGGCCCCTGCCCGCTGTTTGGCGAGACCACCTATGCCCAGGGCATCCTGCCCATCGACACCTACAAGAAGGATCTGGATGCGCTGTGCAACGAGCCGCTGCATCTGGATTGGGAAAGTCTGCGTGAAGAGATCAAGTCCGTGGGCTTGCGCAACTCCACCCTGACCGCCCTGATGCCGAGCGAGACCTCCAGCCAGATCTCCAACGCCACCAACGGCATCGAGCCGCCACGCGGTCTGGTGTCGGTCAAGGCCTCCAAAGACGGCATTCTCAAACAGGTGGTGCCCGAGTATGATCGCCTGAAAGATCAATACGAATTGCTCTGGAAGCAACCGAGCGTTGACGGCTACCTGCAGCTGGTCGGTATCATGCAGAAGTTTGTGGATCAGGCGATCTCCGCCAACACCAACTACGACCCGGCCCGTTTCGAAGGCAACAAGGTCCCGATGAAACAGCTGCTCAAGGACTTGCTGACCGCCTACAAATACGGCCTCAAGACCCTGTACTATCACAACACCCGTGATGGTGCAGACGATGCCCAGACCGATCTGCAAGATGACGGTTGCGCTGGCGGGGCTTGCAAAATCTAAGTCACGGCAAGAACTGATAACCGGGCGGGAGCATGAAGCTCCCGCTCTCCTGTTTTCTCTATTCACATATTCTGGTAACCATGGCCTATTCAACTTTCTGCCAAACCCAAAACGACCAGCTCAAAGAGCCGATGTTTTTTGGCCAATCGGTCAACGTAGCCCGTTATGATCAACAAAAGCACGAAGTGTTCGAGCGGCTGATCGAGAAGCAGCTCTCCTTCTTCTGGCGCCCGGAAGAGGTGGATGTCTCCCGTGATCGCATCGACTATCAGGCCCTGCCGCCCCACGAGCAGCACATCTTCATCTCCAACCTGAAGTACCAGACCCTGCTGGACTCCATTCAGGGCCGCAGCCCCAACGTGGCGCTGCTGCCGCTGGTCTCCATTCCGGAGCTGGAAACCTGGATTGAGACCTGGGCCTTCTCCGAGACCATCCACTCTCGCTCCTACACCCACATCATCCGCAATATCGTCAACACCCCCGCCCAGGTGTTCGACGACATCGTGACCAACGAGCAGATCTTGAAGCGCGCCGGCTCCATCAGCCACTTCTACGACGACCTGATCGAAGCGACCGCCCTCTACAACCTGCATGGTGAAGGGACCCACACCGTCGCGGGCCGCGAGGTGACCATCACCTTGCGCGAGCTCAAGAAGAAGCTCTATCTGTGCCTGATGAGCGTCAACGCGCTGGAAGCAATTCGCTTCTACGTCAGCTTCGCCTGCTCCTTTGCCTTCGCCGAGCGTGAACTGATGGAAGGCAACGCCAAGATCATCAAGATGATCGCCCGCGACGAAGCGCTGCACCTCACCGGCACCCAGCACATGCTGAACCTGATGCGCACCGGCCAGGATGACCCGGAGATGGCCGAGATCGCCGCCGAGTGCGAACAGGCCTGCTTCGAGATCTTCAAGGAAGCGGCCATTCAGGAGAAAGAGTGGGCCGAGTACCTGTTCCAGGACGGCTCCATGATCGGCCTGAACAAGGACATCCTCTGCCAGTACGTGGAGTACATCACCAACCTGCGCATGAGCGCGGTCGGCCTGCAGCCAGCCTTTGCCGGCACCAAGCAGAACCCGATCCCCTGGATCAACACCTGGCTGTCATCCGACAACGTGCAGGTCGCCCCGCAAGAGGTAGAGGTCAGCTCCTATCTGGTCGGTCAGATCGACAGCGAAGTCAATGCCGACGACCTGGGTGATTTCGAGCTGTGAGTGACGCCACCAACACGCTGACCCCTGCCCCGCACGCGCCTGCCGAACAGCATGCGGTCGTGGCACCACGGGTACATACCCGGGATGGTGCCGTGCTGCACGCCCATCCCGGCGAAAGCGTGTTGGAGACCCTGGAGCGCCACGGTCATCATGTGGAGTTCCAGTGTCGCAGCGGCTATTGCGGCGCCTGCCGCACTCCGCTGATGGCTGGCAAGGTGCACTATCCTGCGGTGCCGCTGGCATTTGTCGCCCAGGGGGAGTGCCTCCCCTGCTGCTGCAAACCGGTCGGCGCCATCCGGCTGGATATCCAGAAGAGCTGACGCAGCCACAGACTGGCAACTCGCACAAAATAGAAAGCCGCCGGAGCAATCCGGCGGCTTTTTTGTCTCTTCATCTTTGCTCGGGCGCCCGATTACAGACGCCCGGCCCCTCAGAGGATTACAACCAGGGGGCGGCAGTCGGCCCGTGGTGCAGGCCCAGCTTCCAGACCCGGCCAAAGTGCTTGTAGTGACCGGCTGCGACACCGGCCTTCTCGCCCATGCCGTGGTAGAGATCGAGGTGCCCCTTCTTCACCGCCCCGCCCACATCCAGCGCAATCAACAAGCGCAGCTGGTGCTTGCCGGTCCAGTTGCCCTCTTTATCGAGCAAGGGGACTTCGGCGAGGATCGGAGTACCCATCGGTAGCAGGGTCTTGTCGGCAGCGACAGCCGCCAGCGGCAGCAGCGGGATACCGGCAGCGCCGATCACATCATTGGTGGGTCGACGCTCGAAGAAGACATAGGAGGGGTTCTGCTCCACCAGCTCCTTGACGCTCTCCTCCGGCTGACGGTTGGCCCACTCCTTGATGGCCTTCATCGACATCTGCTCTTTGGGCACTTCACCGCGGTCGATCAGTACCCGGCCGATACTGACGTAACCGTGGCCGTTCTTGCCGCTGTAGCCCAGATATTGCAGCCGATCGTCATCCCCGTAGTGGACAAAGCCGGAGCCCTGCACATCCATCAGGAAGTTGTCGATAAGGGATTTGCTGTAACCCAGCTCCAGCCCGCGGTTGGCCAGGGCCCCCTGATGGATCTCGGCCCGGGTCGGACAGCGACCGCCACATTTGGGCATGGCATAGATGGGATATTTGTACTTGGCATCCGGGCGGTGGCGCACCTCCAGCACCGGCGAGTAGTAACCGGTAAACAGCACGTTACCCATGCGATCGGCGCCGCCCAGCTGAGCCAGGCTGATACCGTAACGGGTGATGTCGGCAGGATTGCCACCGCCCGCCACCCAGCGGGAGAGCTGGTGATAGAGCTCGCCATAACGGCGGGTCATCTTGCCGGAGCGCTCCAATACCAGTCTGCTTTGCGGGCCAAACTTGCTGTAGTCGGCACGCGCACGGCTATTGACCCGCTCCACCCTCACCAGATCCTCTGGCAAGGTCCCGTCCAGATACTGCTTGCCCAGATTTTCCGGCACCTCGCAGTTAAGAAAGCATCTGTTGTCGGTCTGTTTTTTGGGCACTTCTGCTTTGTCAGAGTTGCCCGCACAACCGGCCAGTCCCAGCACTGCGGCGGTCAGCCAGTACGCGTGTTTGTTCATATGTCCTCATATAACGCCAAGAGCCATGCTCGGCGGGGAAGATGCCAAATTTGCAGGGGGAAAGCAAACGACATCAATCACTTGAAGCAGGATTTCTCCAAAGGGGATCCGCTGGGTTATAACAAGGTGACAGGATGTGCGAGGTGATGGATGGAACAGCTCGAAATATTCCCGCTGCAGAGCCCCTGCATCGGGGTCTGCGAAGTGAACAACAAAGGCTACTGCAAGGGGTGCCTGCGCAATCGCGAAGAGCGTTTCAACTGGCTCACCATGACCCCTGCCGAGCAGCAGGAGGTGATGCGCTTGTGCCGCAACCGCAAAGCCCGGGTCGACGCAGCTCGCCGCAAGGCACAGGAAGGCGCCCAAAGTGAGCAACCGGATCAAGCGGGTTGGGATTTTTAAGCTCTTTCCTTACCTGTTTACGACCATCATGAAAAACGTCCCCACACGAAACCAAAAGCGGCCCGAAGGCCGCTTTGTTATTGATTGCATTTACTTACGCTACACCACTCAGGCTGCCGCCAACTTGGTCTGCTCTTCACCGCGTTTGAGCATGGCGTAGGAGACACCGGTCAGCAGCGAGCCTGCGGCAATCGCCACGATATACATCATGACGTTGCTGATGGCGTGCGGGATAAAGAGCACGAACAGGCCGCCGTGGGGTGCCATCAGCTCGCAGCCGAACAGCATGGAGAGCGCACCGGTCAGGGCGCCGCCAACCATACAGGCCGGGATGACCCGCATCGGATCCTTGGCGGCAAACGGAATGGCCCCCTCGGAGATAAAGCACAGACCCAGCACGAAGGAGGCCTTGCCCGCTTCCTGCTCCGCCTTGATGAACTTGGTGCGGGCCAGGAAGGTGGCGATCCCCATCCCCAGTGCCGGCACCATACCGGCGGCCATCACCGCAGCCATCGGGGCGTAGGTTTTGGAGGCCAGCAGGCCGACACCGAAGGCGTAGGCCGCCTTGTTGACCGGGCCGCCCATGTCGAAGCACATCATGGCGCCGATGATGACACCCAGCAGCACGGCGTTGGCAGAGCCCATGTTGTTGAGGAACTCGGTCATGGCATTCATGATGCCGGCCACCGGGCCACCCACCACGTAGATCATCACCAGACCGGTAAAGAGGCTGGCAAAGAGCGGAATGATCAGGATGGGCTTGAGCGCTTCCAGGGTAGTCGGCAGGCGCACCTTGTCGCTCAGGTATTTGGCGCTGTAACCGGCCAGGAAACCGGCCACGATGCCGCCAAGGAAACCGGCGCCCAGCGAGCTTGCCAGCATACCGCCGATCATGCCGGGAGCGAGACCCGGGCGGTCAGCGATGGAGTAGGCAATGTAACCGGCCAGCACCGGGATCATCAGGGCAAAGGCGGAGCCACCACCGATCTTCATCAGAGCGGCGGCCAGAGTGCCTTCCACCTTGAACGCCTCGATACCGAACACGAACGAGAGCGCGATGATAAGACCACCCGCCACCACCATCGGCAGCATGAAGGAGACACCGGTCAGCAGGTGCTTGTAGGGGCCGGCTTTTTCCTCTTTCTTGGGCTGGCTGGCACCGCTGTGGCGATAGAGTGTCGCCTCGTTCCACGCCTTGTCGAGCTCGGCGCGGGTTTTCTTGAGCGCAGCGCCGGTGCTGGTGCGATAGACCGGCTTACCGTCAAAGCGCGCCATGTCCACTTCGATATCGGTGGCGAGGAATACCAGATCGGCAGATGCAATCTCCTCGGCAGTCAGGGCATTCTGGGCACCGACCGAGCCTTGGGTCTCGACGCGGATCTGATAACCCAGCTGTTTGGCCATGGTCTCCAGCGCTTCTGCCGACATAAAGGTGTGGGCCACCCCGGTCGGACAGGCAGTCACCGCCACGATGCGCTTGCCAGCGGCGGCCGGTTTGGCGGCAGCAGGCGCGGCTTGATGACGATAGACGCTGGCACCGCTGGTTGCGGCTTCCAGCAAGGCAGCCGGATCCTGCAGGGCGAGATCCATGCTGCCCTGATAGACCCGCTTGCCATCATAGGCAGCGAGATCCACCGGGGCACTGGCGACAACCAGCACCAGATCGGCGGCGGCAATCTGCTCCTTGCTCGGTACTTGGCGGGGCTGCACGCTGGAGCCGACGTCGAGGGTGAGTTCCCAGCCAGCCAGTTTGGCCTGCTGTTCTATCCGTTTTGCAGCGAGAAAGCTGGTGGCAATGCCCGCCGGGCAAGCCGTAACCAAGATTGCTTTCATTGGGCATCTCCTGAGTTTTCCATTGAGGGGGTATTGCATTGAACCGGTGCCAGCTCATCCAGAGGCTGTACGCGCACCTGTTCAAGTAAGGGGTTGAGCACACTGATATCGCTAAAACCGACCGCCACCTGACTGACCGCCAAGGCCGAGACGGCGGTGGCCAGCCGCAGGGTCTGCTCCGGCGCCCAGCCAAGGCTCAGACCATGGGCGAGACCGGCCACCAGGGAATCGCCGGCACCCACGGTGCTGACCACCTGCATCCGCGGCGGAATGGCCTGCCAGACGGCATCCGGGGCAAACCAGATGAGGCCATCGGCGCCGTTGGAGATCACCACGTTGGGGATGCCGCTTGCCTGCAGCGCGCGGGCACACTCGGCCTGCTCGCTCAGGGTCTTGATGGGGCGGCCCGCCCACTGGCTCAGCTCCTCCAGATTGGGTTTGACCAGGGTCGGCGCCGCCTTGATCCCTTCGCTTAAGGCCGCGCCGCTGCAATCGAAGATCACCTGCTTGCCCTTGGCCTTGAGCAGGCGGATCAGATGGGCGCAGTAATCGGGGGCCACCCCTTTGGGCAGGCTGCCCGCCAGCACGAACCACTCAGCATGCGGAGCCAACTCGTCGATGGCCTGCTCCAGCGCGCTCACCTCCCCTTGCTGGATGGTGAGCCCCGGCAGGTTGAGATCGGTGACCCGACCGGACTGCTCGGAGATCTTGACGTTGATGCGGGTGCTGCCCGCGACACGGACAAAGTGATCATCCAGCGCCCGCTCTGCAAACAGGGAGACAAAGCTCTGTTCATTGTCAGCGCCCAGCCAGCCGGTGACGCCCACCTCGCGGCCCAAGTCCTTGAGCACCATGGCGACGTTGATCCCCTTGCCCGCCGCGCGCAGGTTGGCCTCGCTCACCAGATTCACCTCGCCAAGGCTCATCGCCTCGAGACGGGTGGTGAGATCAAGGGCGGGGTTGAGGGTAATGGTGACAATCTTCATCAATGCGCCCCCTCGCCCAGACCGGCGGCGATGGCCTCACCGATCCCCTTGAGGGCGGCTTCGGCATCCGCTCCTTCGGCGCGAAACGCCAGACGGTGCCCGCACTTGACCCCAAGGCCGATCACCTTCATCAGGCTCTTGGCGGAGACCGCCTCGCCGCTGCCATCCAGATTGGCAACCCGGATGTCGGATTCAAACTCTTTGGCCACCTTGACCAGCATGGCGCCCGGACGGGCGTGCAGGCCGTGGGGGTTGATGATGGTGAAGGTTTCGGAAAGACCGCTCGCGGGGCCCGCTTGCAGCATGGCCAGAGCGTCATTGCCCGCCAGCGTCGCCAGCTGACCAGCGGCCGCCAGTTTGGCCAGATTCTCCAGTTGCGGCAGATGGCTGCTATCTGCGGCGCACAGCAGCAGCATGGCGCTGACCGGCAGCTCCCCTGCCGTGAGGGCGCTACTCGGGGTGGCCAGCACCCAACCGGTCTGGGCCGCTTGCGCACGGGCCAGCCAGATTCCCTCGCCCAGATAGGCGGGATCGCTTGCCAGCAGGGCGCTCACCATGGCGGCATCGCCCCAGCCCGCCGATTTGGCGCGGGCGGCTGCTCCCAGCAGCAGTTGGTCGCGATCATCGGCCGGGAAGTCAGCCAGGGTCAGGTATTGCACCTCTTTGGCGGCAGTGGCACCGGTCAGGATGTTGATGATGGTGTCGGCATCGGTGGCCTCTTTCAATTGCGCGGCCGCCTGCTCGTCACCCAGCACATGGGTGAGCTGGCGCAAAATGCCCAGATGCTCGTCGGACTTGGCGGCGATGCCGATGGCGACATAGGCGATCTGCCCCTCATCCCACTCGATACCATTGGGGAACTGGGCCACCATGACGCCTGTGCTCTTCACCAGATGACGGGTATCGGTGGTGCCGTGGGGAATGGCGATGCCGCTGCCAAGATAGGTGGCATGCTGCGCTTCACGGGCCAGCATCCCATCCACATAGCCCGCTTCCACCAGACCGGCTTCGGTCAGTTTGCCTGCCAGCAGGGCAATGGCGTCCGACTTGGTCACCGCCGTCTGCCCCAGCAAGATCTGCTCTCGCGCCAACTTCAACATAGAGACTCTCCATCAGGTTCCGGCCGCGCCGGTACGTCACAATTGAACATTCGGATAACTCGCCAGCTGACAATAGACCCGAACACGGTTCACTGTGATCGGGGCCCGATTTTCAGGCCACTGGGTCTCTTCGTTGCTGACAGGCTGAATCGTTTCACTTACACTCAGACTGAATCGTTTCAGCGAATTGATCAAGTACCCACAAAGAGTGCTTTTCAATGATATGATCCCGCGCACACTTTTCGGTGCCCTCACCCGGCAGTGACCGTGGGCCTTGCAACTCAAACAGAGCCAATATGATGAAACTGGATGAAATCGCCGCCCTCGCCGGTGTCTCGCGCACCACGGCAAGCTATGTGATCAATGGCAAGGCCGACCAATACCGCATCAGTCAGGCCACCCGCGACAAGGTGATGGCCGTTGTCACCGCCCATAACTATCAGCCGGACAGCCGCGCCGCCTCCCTGCGTGGCGGCCAGACCAAGACTCTGGGCTTTATCCTGCCCGACCTTGAAAACGCCAGTTACGCCAAGCTGGCCAAACGGCTGGAACAGGGGGCGCGGGCGCAGGGTTATCAGCTGCTTATCGTCTGCTCGGAAGATGATCCCGCCACCGAAAAAGAGCTGGCCCAGATGCTGGTGAGCCGCCATGTGGATGCCCTGCTGGTGGCCAGCTGCCTGCCGCCGGACGACCCCTTCTACGGCAAATTGCAGGCACAAGGCAGCCAGATCCTCGCCATCGACCGTGCCATGGCCGCCGACCAGTTCGTCACCGTCGCCAGTGAAAACGAGAAGGCGAGCTTTGATCTCACCAGCTCCCTGCTCACCCCGACTCTGCGCCATATCGCCTTGATCACCGCGCTGCCGGCACTCACGATCAGTCAGGAGCGCAAAGCCGGTTTCGAGCAGGCGGTCGCCAGTCACAGCGCGGCTCGCCACCTGTGCGAGGGGGATCACTTCTCCCGCCTTGAGGGGTATCGCCTGATCAAAGATCTGCACCAGCAGCTGGGCCAGTTGCCCGAGGCGCTGATCACCACCTCCTATATCCTGATGGAGGGAGTACTCGACTACCTGTTGGAGCAAGAGATCGATATGAGCCAGCTCGCCATGGCCACCTTCGGGGACGATCGGCTGCTCGACTTCCTCCCCTTTGGCATCAACTCCCTGCCCCAGCAGCACGACGCGCTGGCGAGCCAGGCGCTGGAGCTGGCGCTCAAGGCGGTGAACGGCGACTACCAGAGCGGGCTGCACTATGTGAGCCGCACCCTCAAGCGCCGCCGCTAACCCGCTCCGCAGCAGACCCGGTTTGCTGGCAATGGGTGGGCAAAGAGAACAGATGACAATAAGGCTGCCAGCATCGGCAGCCTTATTGTTTTCCCCCACAACCCTACCCGCCCGCTTTGCTTTCTCTACCGTCTGGCCGACTAAACAACCGGCCTCCACACTCCTTTCACCCCGCAACTAAACGCCAACGCCACGACAAGGCACTCCCCCATCCGTGCTGCAACCACTTGGCTGACCTGTATCAATGAGCCCCTGCCAGTCATTTTTTCGGTGCTTTTTTCTGCAATTAGCCACCACTGTCATCATTTATTTCCACTTATTGCCACAAGCCAGCACAAGATCCGTATAAAAGGGGTTGTTTCCGCTATTTTGATCCGCTAACGTGGCAACCATCTTTTACAACTGACAGGTTTTAGGTACAGATGTTCCCGTTCCGATATTGCTAGCCTCCGGCCCTATCACCGGAGGCACCTTCTGATAACGCCAATTGGCCCCCTCTTGTTGACGTCACTGCTGACATCGCCTGTTTGCACTGACACCGCTACGTTCGGATGGATAACATGAATACCAAAACCCTGGGTTGTACCCTGTTGATTGCCGGCACCACCATAGGCGCCGGCATGCTGGCCCTGCCGCTGGCCTCCTCCTCCCTCGGCGGCCCCGCCACCCTGATGTTGATGGTCGGCCTCTGGGCCCTGATGGCCTTCACCGCCATGCTGCAAGTAGAGGCAAGCCTCAACACCGGCAAGTGGTACCTGCACCAGCTGGCGGATCATCTGCTCGGCCCCTGGGGCAAGCGCATCGCCTCCTTCTGTATCCTGATGCTGTTCTACTCGCTGGCCTCCGCCTACATCAGCGGCGGCAGCAGCCTGCTGGCACAGGCGCTGGCCGATGCGGGCATGACCCTCAGCCAGGAGCAGGCCGCCTGGGCCTTTACCCTGCTGTTTGGCGGCATGGTCTGTGTCGGCACCCGCTCGGTGGATTACCTCAACCGGCTGATGTTCACCGTCAAACTGGTGATCATGGTGGTGGTGCTGGCGTTGCTGCTGCCCCGCACCGAAGGGCAGCATCTGCTCTCGATGCCGCTGGGTCAGGGCCTGTTGCTGGCGGGCCTGCCGGTCATCTTCACCTCGTTCGGCTTTCACGGCTCCATTCCGAGCGTGATGCTCTACCTCGGTGACTGCCCCAAGCAGCTGCGCCGGGTCTTTGTCTGGGGCTCAGCCCTGCCGCTGATCCTCTACGTGCTGTGGCAGGTAGCGATCCTCGGTCTGCTCGGCCAGCAAGCCCTGCTGCAAACCGGCGGCGCGCTGGACAGCCTGCTGGCCAACGTCGGCAAGCTGGTGAGCTGGCCTGCGTTTAATCAGGCGATGCACCTGTTTGCCGATCTGGCGCTCGCCACCTCCTTCCTCGGGGTGACGCTGGGGCTGTTCGACTTTATGGCCAAGGTGACCCGCCGCAAGGACAACTGGCAGGGCCGCACCCAGACTGGCCTTATCACCTTCGTGCCGCCATTGCTGTTTGCCCTCTACTTCCCGCAGGGCTTTATCATGGCGCTCGGCTACGCCGCCATTGCGCTGGCGATCCTCGCGGTACTGCTGCCGGTGGCGCTGGTGTGGCAGAGCCGCAAACAGGCGCCTGCCCACCACTACCGCGCCCCGGGTGGCGTAGTGGCGCTGGGAGTGGCCGCCGCCATGGGGGTGCTGATCGTCGGCGTCCAGATCAGCGTCAGCCTTGGAATGCTGCCAGCGCTGTAATCCCCGATACTGAATGCCCCAAATAGCCAAGCCCCGCCAATTAACTTGACGGGGCTTTTTGTTGGAAAAGAAATCAAGTTGGATACAGGCATCCGCCATTAATTAAGAGAGCGACCCTTACCAAACAAACACCCAAACCTTCAGCTATATACCGACCTTTTTACTACCCAACCCTGAATAATCAGTTCAAAAACCGTTCATGCCCCTTCGCTACACTGCCCGCTCGTTTATCGCTATCAGGAGTTTGAAAACAATGATGTTGCACCTCAAGAAGAGCACCCTTGCCCTCGTCCTGCTTGCCGCCAGCGGCGCACTTAGCGCCGCCGAAATCGCCAACAACAATATTACCGAGGCGGAGATCAAGGCCGCGCAGGATGGTTGGGGCGCGGCGCTTATCAAGATCAGCGATGACTATCGCGCCGGTGGGATTGAGCGCGCCAAGGCGACCGCCGAGTCGGTGCTCGACAGCGCTTATGGCTACCAGCAGGGGCCGGTGCTGTTCAAACCCACCCTTGCCGGTGGCGAGCAGACCTTTCGCACCAACCGCGAGGGGGCGCTGGCCTACTTTGTCGGCAACAACAGCGCCTACCCCACCGACAAAGGGTTCGCCCTGAAAAACTGGCAGAGCTATCGCTATGACAATGCCGCCGTCTATATCAACGGCGACATGGCGCTGACCATGGGCAAGGTGCATCTGGTAGATCGCGACAACAAGGAAACTACAGTCGACAAGACCTGGGGTTTCAAGAAGGGGGATGATGGCAAGGTGCGCATCGTGCTGCACCACTCCTCCCTCCCTTACGAGGGGTAATGACGGGGCGCAGCCCACCATCAACACGGTCAAAATACAGCCCTGCCACCTCGGCAGGGCTGTTTGTTTTGCGCCTGCGCTTGGCCGATGGCAAGTGAATAGATGACGGTCGTGCTAAGGCAGTTTGCTGCTACCCTCAAGGCAAGCCATTGAGATGCCGAGCAATATCGCGTCTCTCAACACCAGCTACTCGATATCATCACACAAGGAGCCAGATACCATGACCATACTGCCTGTTTACGCGGCCCTGCTCGCTCTGCTGTTTGTGTTGCTGAGCATTCGAACCATTCGCACCCGCCATAGCCGCAAGGTGGCGCTGGGGCATGGGGATGACCCCGCCATGTTGCGCGCCATGCGGGTACACGCCAACTTTGCCGAGTATGTCCCCCTCGCCCTGCTGCTCATCTATTTCGTCGAAACCAGCAACCAGACCCCCTGGCTTATCCATCTGCTGGGGAGCGCCTTGCTGCTTGGCCGCCTCTGCCATGCATTTGGCATGAGCCGCACGCCGGAGAACTTCCGTTATCGGGTGGCGGGAATGGGGCTGACCTTCACGGTGATCCTGGTGAGCGCGGCCCATATCCTGATCACGGCGCTGCTCCCCTGACCCGGCCGTCACGAATAGCTGGCGAAGCGGTCTGGCAGCCATCCCCATCGGCTATTCTTCACTGCACAGATAGTCGCAACAGTGCTGCTTAAACAAGCCCGATTCAGGAGTACGATATGAAGTGGATTGGCTGGTTACTGCTTGTCGGGCTGACTCCCGTTGCCCACGCAACCCCGCTAAAGCTGGCGGCAGCGGTCGAACACACTGCGATATTGCGCCCTTTTATTCATGACTGGTTTGGCCGGGCCGGCATCGACTTTCAGTTGATCCCCTGCACCTATGCCCGCTGCGAAAAGTTGATTGAGGCAGACCATGCCGTCGATGGCGATATGGCCCGGATCAAGGGCTTTGATCAGACCTATCCCCACTTGCTGCAGATCGGTGCCCCCATCTCGGAGGCGGCGATTTATGGTCAGCCAAGGGATAACCCGAGCTGGCCCCCTGCCGAGGGTACCGTGATTGGCTGCCTGCGTGGCATCCAGTGGTGCGAACGCTTCCTCGGCAACTATCAGGTCATCTGGTTGAACGATGAGAAGCAGGGGCTTGCCCAACTGCATCGAGGCAAAGTGGACTGGCTCATCAAGATGCGCCCCGCCTCTCAACCTGCACTGGCGTCCCCCTGGCAGAAGATCACCAAAGAGCAGGTCTTTCTCTATCTCGATAAAAAGCACCGGGCGGAAATTGCAGCCCTGCTCAAGGTACAGCTGGCGTTTATCAATAACGGCCGCTGGCTGGCGATGCAAAAGCAGTACCTCTCCGCCATCTAGCGCGGTTCTCGCAGCACCACACAGTGCCGATTACATGGCTGAAAAAACAAAAAGCCCTGCCAGATTGGCAGGGCTTTTTCAGTCAACCGCATAGCTGGGGAGTCAAGCTCCCGAGCCGCTTACTGGTTGTGGGTAGAGCGACGTGGACGACGGGCCTGAGCCGGTTTGCCAGCGCCATCAGCCGGACGCTGACCACCTTGCGGCTTGGGCTTGCCACCGTTACCGGTACGGGCACCACCCGCATTGCCATTGGAGGCGGAACGACCGGCCCCCTGACGCTGGCCTTGACCTTGCGGACGCGGCGCACGGCGCTGCTCGCTCGGATCGCGGGGCTCTTTGCGCAGCGGCGCGCCGATACCACGGGCGATGTTGTCGAGGGTCTCGCGGGAGGCTTCAAAACCGGCCACCTGCTCGCACGGAATGTTCTGCTTGGTCAGACGCTCGATCGCCTTGATAAGCTTGCCTTCATCGGCAGCAACCAGGGAGATGGCGTGACCGGCAGCACCGGCACGGCCGGTACGACCGATACGGTGCACGTAATCTTCCGCCACGTTGGGCAGCTCGAAGTTGACCACTTGCGGCAACTTGTCGATGTCCAGACCACGGGCGGCGATGTCGGTCGCCACCAGCACCTTGACGCTACCATCCTTGAAACCGGCCAGCGCGCGAGTACGGGCACCCTGGCTCTTGTTGCCGTGGATGGCGGCGGCGCTGACGCCGTTCTTGTCGAGGGTCTCGGCAACACGGTTGGCCATGTGCTTGGTACGGGTGAACACCAGTACCTGCTGCCAGTTGTTGCTGGTGACCAGATGACTCAGCAGCGCGATCTTGTTGGCCTTGTCGCACGGGTGCACCAGCTGCTCGATACGCTCGGCAGTGCTGTTGCGCGGGGCCACTTCGATCACCGCCGGGTTATCCAGCAGACCGGTGGCCAGTTCGCGGATCTCGTCGGCGAAGGTGGCGGAGAAGAGCAGGTTCTGGCGCTTCTTCGGCATCAGGGCCAGGATGCGGCGGATGTCGCGGATAAAGCCCATGTCGAGCATGCGGTCCGCTTCGTCCAGTACCAGGATCTCCACTTCGTCGAACTTGACGGCGTTCTGGTTGTAGAGATCCATCAGGCGGCCGGGACAGGCCACCAGCACGTCCAGACCACGGCGAGTCGCCATCATCTGCGGATTGATGCTGACGCCGCCGAACACGACGTGGCTGCGCATCGGCAGGTGTTTGCCGTAGTTACGCACGCTCTCGCCCACCTGGGCGGCCAGCTCGCGAGTCGGGGTCAGCACCAGCGCACGAATGCGGTTCGGAGAAACCTTGCGCTTGCTCTCCATCAGACGTTGCAGCATCGGCAGGGTAAAGCCTGCGGTCTTGCCGGTCCCTGTTTGGGCCGCCGCCATCAGATCGCGGCCAGCCAGAACGGCGGGGATCGCTTGCTGCTGAATGGGAGACGGGGTGTCGTAGCCTTGTTCGGCAACGGCACGCAACAAGGGTTCGGCCAGACCGAGGGAAGTAAAACTCATAATTACCTGCTAGAGATAGGGGCGCCGGGGATTTGTGGTGGGGCTCCTCTGCTGAGCCGATGCCATCTCACAAGATCTGGGCCTATTGAGAAAACAACGATTTCCCCGGGGAGCAGAGCAAAGGGGAAAGAATAGAGGCGCAGTCTAACGGAGTTGCCCGGGATAAACGAGAAAAATGTGATGCTCCTCCCAGCACGAACAGAAAATCCCCCTCCTGCCCCCCGAATAATCCCGTTGATTGATGTAGCACGCACCACACTATTAACTGGCAACACAATATCAGCCCTCGCAGGCATGGCTCGCAGGGCAAAAGCACGGGATAAAAGAACACAATAACGAGGTTTAGCTATGACCACGCCATATCGTCCCCGCGGCAGCTGGCAGGCAAGGATTGGCCTGCTGCTTCTGCTGCTAAGCCCTGCCCTGCAGGCCAGTCAGACCCTGACCGTGGCCTGGAGCCACTGGCCCCCCTTCAGCCAAATCAACAACCGGGGTGAGCTGGATGGGCTGGATGTCAGCCTGACCCGCCAGATCCTCACCCAGGCGGGCTTTGCCCCCAAGTTTCGCGAGCTTCCCTGGGCGCGGGCACTGCATCTGGTAGAACACGATCAGCTGGATGTGGCGATGGCCGCCCTCCCCCTGCCGGAGCGCCAAAGCTATGCCCGCTTCTCGACCCCCTACCGCCAGAGTGCCTATGTGCTGCTGAGCAATGACCCTATCCCCGGCCATCAGGATCGCTGGGCACAGCTCGATAATCTGCCCGCGTTGTGCAACGAGAAAGGGCTCAAGATAGGCAAGTTGCGCGGCACCCGCCCCATGCATCAGATGGATAGCTGCCCGGCGCTTAAAATGGCGACCGAATACAACGCCGATGAGCGGATGATCGATCTGCTGCTGGCTCGCCGCCTCGATGGCATCATCATGGAGTGGCAATATGCCCGCTACCGGCTGGCCCAGCTGGGGGCCGAAGAGTTTATCAGCTGCCAGCTGTTGCTACACCACCAGCCGGTCAGCCTGATGTTTGCCAAAAACAGCGTGAGCGAAGAACAGATCCTCAAAGTCAACGAGGCCATTCATGCCTTGCCCAAACCCCACAACAAGTTCTCGCCCCCCAGGTGTCGCCTCAATGCCGATCCGGGCGCCGCGGATCTGCTGACCCGCACTCTCCGCAAGCATTGACGGGATAAGCCGCCACCTGAAATAGCAAAGGCGACCCGAAGGTCGCCTTTTTGGTATTGTCGAACTTGTTCCCCAAACAGGGAGCGATCAGTCGATAAGCAGCAACAGCGATCAGCGCAGCTGCGGGGTATGGGTCAACACCCCCTGATTCTGGGCGCGATGGCGCAGCAGGTGATCCATCAACACCAGCGCCAGCATGGCTTCGGCGATGGGCACGGCGCGGATGCCGACACAAGGATCGTGACGACCCTTGGTGATCATCTCGATAGCCTCGCCTTCGGTATTGATGGTCTTGCCCGGCACAGTGATGCTGGAAGTCGGTTTGAGCGCCATGCTCACCACGATATCCTGACCCGACGAGATACCGCCCAGAATGCCGCCCGCATGGTTGCTGGCAAAGCCCGCCGGGGTCATCTCGTCGCGATGCTCGGAGCCTTTTTGCTCCACTACCGCAAAGCCGTCACCGATCTCCACCCCTTTCACCGCATTGATGCCCATCATGGCATGGGCAATGTCGGCGTCGAGGCGATCAAACACCGGCTCACCCAGGCCCACCGGCACATTGCGCGCAATGACCTGCACCTTGGCACCGATACTGTTGCCCTCTTTTTTCAGGTCACGCATGTATTGATCGAGCTCTTCCAGCTTGCCCGCATCGGGGAAGAAGAAGGGATTCTGCTCAATCTGCGCCGCGTCAAACGCCTCGGCCTTGATGGGGCCGAGCTGGGAGAGAAAACCGGTGATCTCGATGCCATGCACCTGTTTCAGGTACTTCTTGGCGATCGCCCCCGCCGCTACCCGCATCGCGGTCTCGCGTGCCGAGGAGCGACCACCGCCGCGATAGTCCCGCTGACCATACTTCTGGTGGTAGGTGTAGTCAGCGTGACCCGGCCGGAACAGATCCTTGATGTCGGAGTAATCCTTGGAGCGCTGATCGGTATTCTCGATGAGCAGCCCGATGGAGGTGCCGGTGGTCTTGCCCTCGAACACCCCGGAGAGGATCTTCACCTCGTCCGGCTCGCGGCGCGGCGTGGTGTAGCGGGAAGTGCCCGGCTTGCGCCGATCCAGATCCCCCTGCAGATCCGCCTCGCTGATCTCCAGCCCAGGCGGGCAGCCATCAACCACGGCGCCCAGCGCCAGGCCGTGGCTCTCGCCAAAGGTGGTGACCCGAAAGAGTTGACCAAAACTGTTCCCTGCCATGCGCGCTCCTGCTTAGTTCTTGTAGATGGCGAAATGATCCTGATACTGCACCAGCTCGTCACGGGTCATCACAAAGACGCCGTGACCGCCGTTTTCGAATTCAACCCAGGTAAAGGGGATCTCGGGGAACTGGGCTTCCAGATGGATCATGCTGTTGCCCACTTCGACCACCAGCACGCCGTTATCCTTGAGGAAATCTGCCGCATGGGCCAGCAGACGCTTGGTCAGCTTGAGACCATCGGAGCCGGACGCCAGCGCCAGCTCGGGCTCGTGACGGAACTCGTCCGGCAGATCCGACATATCTTCGGAGTCCACATAGGGCGGGTTGGAGACGATGAGATCGTACTTGTCGCCCGCCGGCAGATCGCGGAACAGATCGGAGCGGATCGGAATGACCTGCTGCTCCAGCCCGTGATCGTTGATATTGCGCTCGGCCACGTTCAGCGCATCGATGCTGATGTCGATGGCATCCACTTCCGCTTCCGGGAACTCGTGGGCCATGATGATGGCGATACAGCCGGAGCCGGTGCACAAGTCCATGATCCGGGTCGGTTCATGTTTGAGGAAGGGCGCGAAACGGTTGGCCACCATCTCGGCAATGGGGGAACGGGGAATGAGCACCCGCTCGTCCACGTAGAACTCCCAACCGGCATACCAGGCCTTGTTGGTCAGGTAGGCGGCCGGTACCCGCTCCTGTACGCGGCGGATAATCAGCTCGGCGATACGGTGACGCTCGCTGCTGGTGAGACGGGAGTGGCGCATGGCCGGGTCTACATCCGGTGGCAGATGTAACGCGGGCAGTACCAGCTGCACAGCTTCATCCCAGGCGTTGTCGGTTCCATGACCGTAAAAAATCCCGGCGTCGTTGAAACGACTCATGGCCCAACGCAACATGTCCTGGATGGTGTGCATCTCGGCAACCACCTCATCGATAAATATCTTGTCCAAATCCACCTCCAAGTCGAGTAATATCCGGCCCGAGCCCCGTTTACGTTGCGGGCAAGACGCATACCTAATACATGAGCATCTGATGAAAAAAACGCCCTCACCGACAGACGAGGAAACCCTGCTGTTCCGCGATGCGATAAAAGGTACCCGGAAAATCAAGCAAGATACCATAAGGGCCGAGTTACGCCCGGTCAAGCAGAAACGCGAATTGCGCGAAACCCGCGAAAAGCTTGGGGTTGACCACTATTTCAGCGATGAGTATCAGCCCCATCTCGACGATGATGGGCCGACCCGTTACGTGCGGGAAGATGTGTCAAAATTTGAGCTGAAAAAGCTCAAGCGGGGCATTTATCCGCCGGAGATCTATCTCGATCTGCACGGCATGAACCAGCAGCAGGCAAAACAGGAGCTGGCCGCCCTGCTCACCCTCTGCCAGAAAGAGAACATTCACGTCGCCTCGGTGATGCACGGCATCGGCAAACATATTCTCAAGCAGCGCATTCCCAGCTGGCTGGCCCAGCACCCCAATGTGCGCGCCTTCCATCAGGCTCCCCGCGAATGGGGCGGCGACAGCGCCATTCTGGTGTTGCTGGATATCGAAGAGTAGTTAGCCAAACGACCACACTATACTGAATATCAATATGTTATTCGCCGTGGAGGTCGCATGTTTACACAGGGTTCCCATGCCGACATAAAGTCATCTCTCGACGCCATCGGCGCCGCCGTGGCGGTGTTCAGCCTCGACAAGGATGATCACTTTGTGCTGGTCTCTGCCAACGATACCTTTGCCAAGGCGTTCGAGCTGGATGTCCTTGGCAGCATTGGCAAACAGCTGAGCGAGATGTTTCCCCGCTACATCACCAATACCATCGAGCCGCCAATGCACGAATGTGTGCGCATGCAGACCGGGCTCGAGAGCGAGCTGCCCATCGACAGCCTGTCGCGTACCAGTTGGTGGCGCTTTATTCTCTCCCCAATCATCCCCGAGCAGGCACGGATCAACCGGATCATCGTGACCGCCATCGATATCACTGCCAAAAAGCAGCTGGAAGAGGCGCTCACCACCAGTCGCCGTCGCTTCGAAGCGGTGGTCAACTCCGCCTATGACGGCATCATCAGTGTCAGCAGCGAGTCACGCATCGAGCTTATCAATACCGCCGCCTGCGAGATGTTCGGCATCGACGAGAGCTATCTCGGCAAGCGGCTGGAAACCCTGCTTCCCCAGCGTTTTCGCGCCAATCACGAAACCTATTTCAAAGCCTTCAGCAGCTCCCCCATCAATTCGCGCCCGATGCATGCCCGCGCCTCGGTGATGGGTCTGCGCCGAGACGGCAGCGAATTTCCGCTGGAGGTGACCATCGCCAAGATCAATCTGGGCCCGACCACCGAGATGACCGCCATCTTGCGGGATATCTCGGAGCGAGCCCGACTGGTGGAGGAGTTGAAGGTCGCCGCCACCACGGATCCCCTCACCGGCATTGCCAACCGGCGCCGCTTCAACGAGCTGGTCAACGCCGAGATGCAGCGCTGTCAGCGTTTTGGCCATACCATGAGCCTGCTGCTGATCGATATCGACCACTTCAAGGAAGTCAACGACACCTTTGGCCATCAGCAGGGAGATCTGGCGATCCTGAGTCTGGTGAAACGGATCAGCAAACAGCTGCGGGAGGTGGACATGCTGGGTCGCTGGGGTGGCGAAGAGTTTATCGTGCTGCTACCGGAAACCTCCCTCGAGCTCGCCTGGGCCAGCGCCGAGCGGATCAGGCTCGCCATCGAATCCCAGCACCATGCACTGGACGGGGCTCTTGAGATCTCCCTCACCATCAGTATCGGGATCAGCGCCAGCAAGGGCAGCCATGACACTGTAGAGAAGATGGTTAGACGAGCCGACACCGCCCTCTATCTGGCCAAGAAACAGGGGCGCAACTGCTGCCGCAAAGAGGAGCCGGATTCGACCTGAGGGCGCACGCCCCTGCCCTGTGCTGACACTGCTAACCAGTGCCTTCAGAGATAACCAACCGCAACAAACACAAAAAGCAGCGCAACCCTCTTCGGTAGCGCTGCTTTTTTCGTCCTGCTTTTGGTGCACTCTTCAATCACAACCATCAAGGGGACGGCTAAAGCGCAGTGGGCCACCATCAGCCAGAGAGAGCCTCACCGACAGCATGCCGCCGTTGGGCAATTGCCACTCGAAGAAGTCATCAAATCCGGCAATCGTTACGGCGCGGATCACCTTGGCGACCACACCGTGCGCCACCAGCAGTATCCGCTCCCCTTGCATGGTCGAAGCAAGTTCCGTGAGTCCCTGCGAGACCCGGGCAATCACCTCATCAATGGTTTCACCACCGGGAGGAGCTTCAGCCCAGCGCCGGGTGATATTGCGCGCCCACAGTTCGGGATAGCGTGTTCTTGCCTCTACCTGCGTCAGCCCTTCAAACAGGCCGACATCCCGCTCACGAAAGGCAGGCACAAGCTCCACAGGCAATCCCAACTGACGAGACAAGATGGCAGCACTCTCCCTTGTTCGCAGCAGGGGGGACGCCAGCAGCCGATCGAACGGCGGCTCTGTCACAGCCACCTTCTCAGCCAGACAAGAGATCTGGCGCACGCCATCGTCATTGAGCCCGATATCCAGCGCGCCCTGATAACGCCCTTCCGCATTGGCCTGCGTCTCTGCATGGCGGATCACCACCAGTTCCATGGTGCACTCCTCTTTCCTGCTATCTGCTTAGTGATTAAACCGCATGCGACTTCCCATTCGGATAACGAGACGACAATCCCCATTCATCTGCGCACCTTAACAATTATTTTAAATCGAGCAAGATTACCTCGCTCGCAGTAAAAAACATCCGCCGAACTACATACTCTCATCCGTAAACGAATAGATACACATGACTTTTACATCCAATATGTTCATTTTTCTCTCTGTGAAATAAATGTCACCAAGGTGATACCATGAATTGATAGATGGGAAGAATAAACACCCTCATCATAAATACGAGAAGGATAGCGTCATGGGTGTGCTCTGCGAACCCATCGTTTAGCAAAACATCACTCAACGCTTTTTAATATTACTGAGCAGCAAGGGGAAACATTAAACCCAGCCATCAATAAAGTTTGATATGGGCCGTTTACATCACTTTAAGCGGGAAATGAAAGTTGGCAAAAAAAATACAGCCACCCCTCCAGAGAGATGGTTCTCTTTTTAATCTCTGCCACATATTATCCCCCAGCGCAAAAAATATATTAAAAGGGGGCTAAGCCCCCTCTCCTTATCAATCAATGGATGGACTGTCTCTTTATTGGGTCGTCACCAACGCCCAGGGGCCACCTTTGGCGGGATCATCCCCTTGCGTCCACCATTTGGCCTGATAGACGGCGCCCTTGTAGCTCACCTTGCTGCCAGCGGTATAGACCTTGCTGGCATCCCAGGCAGGCTGACCATCAACCGGCGGGTCAACCGGATCGACCGGGGCGGGATCGAGCTTGGCGACGATCCGCACTTTCGGCCAGTTGGCGTGGGAGCCGTAGAAGTTGGTCACGCACTTCTCGTAATCACCCGGCACCAGCGCAGAATAAGCGGTCTGAAAGCCCACCAGCTCGCACTCGAAGGAGTAACCGCCCGGGCGATCCGGATAGTATTTCCAGTTGCCATCCCAGTTGGTGTAGAGCACGTCGGTGGCGCCGTTGAGATTGAGGCTGCCATAGGGAGTCTGCTGCCAGCAGGTGTTCTTCTCATCCGCCTTGATCGGGATCTGGTAGTGGTTGGCCAGCCCTTCCCAGTAGCGGATACGATTGACCGGCTGCCCCTTGTCCTTGTTCTGCTCGCCACACTCGATGCCGCCGTTGATGACGTTGATGGTGGTGCCAAAGCCATAGCCGATACCGGCGTCAGCTTCCCGTTTGGAGGGTACCCAGGTGCGATCAATCACGTGCAGCATGGCCGGTTTCGGGGCCTGCGGGGTGAGGAAGAACCAGATGGCAGAAGCGAGGTTGAGCCAGGAGTCCGCCACCAGCCCCGGGTTGTTGAGCAGCACGGAGGCATCGCCATCAAACATCGCCTCGGAGAAGGCGCCGTAGTTGAAGTGGTAGGAGAGCTGCTTGGCGCCGCGGCCGAAGTACCCCTGACCCGTGCTGCAAGGCCACTTCTTGTTCTGCCAGTCGTTCTGGCCACAGCCGGTGGTATAGCCGGTCTGTCCCTCTGACCAGCCCATCTCCCGCACATGCACCAGCGCCTGCTGCCACTCCTCCAACCCCAGCGGGTTATCGGAGACGTTCTCCTTGGCAATATGGCCACCGGTCTCCTGAGAGAAGTGGGCAAAGGCCGTCACAATGGATTTTTTACAGATCGCATCAGAGTCGCGACCGTCGGTATATTCGCCACAGAACGCAGGGAATTTACCGATGGCTCGCAAGAAGCGGACATAAGTATATTCCGGCGCTGCCATCTGGGTTAAATATTCCCATTCAGATTGGGGAAATACCCGTTCAACCCGTTTTACGTTGTCAGGATTGCTTGCCAGACCCGGTTCAATGGCATCAACGATTTTATTTGACCGGGTCGCCAATGCCTTGGCCCATATTGCATACATGGGATTAGCCGTCTTGGCTTTTTCCATGGCTGCCAGATCCGGGGCCGCAATCACATATCCTCCCGCATTTTGCGGATCGGGTTGAATATTCATGGCTGCACTCATTGCGGCATAGCTTGGCAATGCGCAGGCGGCAGCGATCAGCCAGGCACAACGCTTGGGTTTGAACATGTTTATCGTCCTTGTTTGAATTAATGCGTTCCAAGAGTAGGTGTTTCAACAACTAAATTCACGATGAGAATTAAGAAATAAGCAGAATTTGTGAGCCATTTCACCTTGTGATATTCAGTGCAGCTGAAACAAAGAAAAAGAACCCAAACGAAAACGCCACAGCGTGATCTGTCGCCCATTTTTAGAACAGTTGAGACGGCCAGGTGACCTGCCATACGGTCATTGTTCGTGATGAAAAAAATGGCTGACAGGCTCAACCTGTCAGCCATCATCAATGTTCAAGAAAAATGCTCAAAATAGCCGGATGTCAGACACGCACGGCACGGATCAGGATATTGCGCGGGGTCATGGGTTTGGCACAGAACTCCCCCACTTCGACCCGATAGCCCTGCTCTTGCAAAAAGAGCGCGCGATCCAGCGCCAGCCAGATCTCGAGGGGACGGCGAAACAGGTGGCGCACCAGCTCCATGCGGGCGACATCACCAAAGCGGCGCTCCCCGTGTTCCAACCAGGCGGGATAGTCCAGCCCGGCGGGCAGCACAATCCCTTTGCGCTCGGAAGCCCAAACGCAGAATGCCTCAAACGTGCCGGTCAGCAGGCTCTTTTGCATATTGGGCACCGGCAGATACTCATCCACCCCGCGCACCTGACGCTGCAGGCAGTCAAACCCGAGCCGCCACACCACTTCCTGCTCGCGCAGGCGGGCGATCCGCGCACCGCCAGTCACCGTCTCCTGTAGCGGCAACTTGAGATCCGCCTTGCTCAACACCAGCTCGCTGGCGCTGGCCGCGGCTGACAGCGGGCGATAGTGGCTGGTACGGATCAGGTGGTAACAACAGGGAGAGATGGTCACGCCGCTGGCACTGCGCTCGGCCACCCGCTCCAGCAGATGGGTGTGCAGCTCGCCGCAGGCATGGAGTGCCATGGCGTGATGTTCGGGGGCGATCAGCGCCGCCGACTCGGGGGCAAAAGCATCGGCGCAGGTAAAGGTCATATTGGCGCCATCCCGCTCGGCCAGCAGCCGACCTTCGTCACAAAGCTGCCCTTGCAACTCCAGACTGAGGATCGGAGCCTGTCGATGAAGTGATACCAGCCGCCCAAGGTGGCCCTTACCGGCACACCACTCCAGATAGGGGCCCTGATGGGCCGGCAGACAGGCGGTGAACGACTCGATCTGGGCCTGCTTGCGCCCCGGCATATGCAGCGCCATCTCCTTGCTGCAGGTGATGGGCTCCGGGGTAAACGGGGCAAGCTGGCTGAGTTGCTGCAGCTCGGCTCCCTCGGCAATCCAGGGGGCAAGCAGACTGCTGAGTGCATCCATATCCGCATCGAGCTCCGCCAACTGGGCAAGGGTCAGCCCATTGAGCAGTGCCGCCAGTTCGGGCGCCTCATCGGCAAAGGCCATGGTCAGATGATGATATGGCTGATATTGCCACCAGCGTCGGTAGCGGGTGAGCAGTCGATCCAGTTGTTGAAAACGTTGAGCCAGCACGAATGCCCCTGCCTTGCAGTCAAAAAGGAGGCTCATTCTAGCGATCCCGCTTCAAATTGCACTCTCAATACCTGACGATCAGCGCCGCGCAACAGCACAGCCAACCTTGTGAGCCAGGGCAGACCTGACAAAGTGCGGGGTTTTATGCTATATTCCGCCCCCTCTTTCACGCGCCCCGCCCAACGCGGGTCGCTTTACACTAGCTATGGGACCAACAACATGACCATCAACGCCATTCTGCAAGCGCGCGCGGGCGCCAAGTGTGAACTGTGCAGCGCCGAGCAGGCGCTGACCGCCTTCGTGGTGCCTCACTCCCCCGCCAGCGACGATGATCACAGCGTTGCTATCTGTGACACCTGCCGTGGTCAGCTGGAACAACCGGATACCCTGGTGGTCAACCACTGGCGTTGCCTGAGCGACAGCATGTGGAGCCAGGTGCCTGCGGTGCAGGTGATGGCATGGCGCCAGCTGAAAGCACTCTCCGGCAAGGGTGAAGTGTGGGCTCAGGATCTGCTGGACATGATGTACATGGAAGACGAAGCCAAGGCCTGGGCTGAAGCTGGTATTGCTGACGAAGATGACGACAGCGTACCGACCGTTGACTCCAACGGCGCCGTGCTGCAAGAGGGCGACTCCGTTACCCTGATCAAGGATCTGGACGTGAAAGGCGCCGGTTTCACCGCCAAGCGCGGCACCCTGGTCAAGGGCATCCGTCTGACCAACAACCCGCTCCATATCGAAGGCAAGGTCAACGGCGTGCAGATCGTACTGGTTGCCGCCTACCTGAAAAAGGCCTAAGCCAAGGGCGATTGCTCTGCTGTCTGCTGCCAGAGCACAAGCACAACGAAAAAGGATGGCGTCACGCCATCCTTTTTTATGCCCGCTTGCCGCAAACGGCCAACTTGAGCCCATAACAGGCCAGCCAAAGCAAAAAGGCGCATCCGGATGGACGCGCCTTGTTTACATGGCCGATGCCGTTAACCGGCAGCGGAAACGGTCACTCAGGAGGAGAGCTTGCCATCCAGCTCGGCAATCTTGGCAGACCAGTAGGCCGGGCCGGTTTCGTGGATATTGTTGCCTTCGGAGTCGACCGCAACGGTCACCGGCATATCTTCCACTTCAAACTCGTAGATCGCTTCCATGCCGAGATCGGCAAAGGCCACCACGCGCGCCTTCTTGATGGCCTTGGCCACCAGATAGGCTGCGCCACCGACGGCCATCAGATAGACGGCCTTGTGCTGCTTGATGCTCTCGACGGTTTTCGGGCCACGCTCGGATTTGCCGATCATGCCGATAAGGCCGGTTTCACCCAGCATCATGTCGGTGAACTTGTCCATCCGGGTGGAGGTGGTGGGGCCAGCCGGGCCAACCACTTCGTCACGCACCGCATCGACCGGGCCAACGTAATAGATGAAGCGGTTGGTGAAATCGACCCCTTCCGGCAGCCCTTCGCCATTTTTCAGCATGTCGGCGATACGCTTGTGGGCGGCGTCGCGACCGGTGAGGATCTTGCCGGAGAGCAGCACGGTATCACCGCTCTTCCAGCTGGCCAGTTCGGCCTTGGTGATGCCATCGACGTTGACGCGGCGCACGTTGCCACCCGCTTCACGGGTGATCTCCGGCCAGTCGCTCAGTTTCGGCGGGGTCAGCTCGGCGGGCCCTGAACCATCCAGCTCGAAGTGAACGTGGCGGGTCGCGGCGCAGTTGGGGATCATCACCACCGGCTTGGAGGCGGCGTGAGTCGGCGCAGATTTCACCTTCACATCCAGCACGGTTGTGAGGCCGCCCAGACCCTGGGCACCGATCCCCAGCTTGTTGACCTTGTCGTAGAGCTCGACCCGCAGCTTCTCTTCGGTGGTTTGCGGGCCACGGGCGATCAGCTCCTGAATGTCGATGTGCTCCATCAGGGCCTCTTTGGCCAGCACCGCCGCTTTCTCGGCGGTACCGCCGATGCCGATGCCCAGCATGCCGGGCGGGCACCAGCCTGCGCCCATGGTCGGCACGGTTTTCAGCACCCACTCGACGATATCGTCAGAGGGGTTGAGCATCACCATCTTGGATTTGTTCTCGGAGCCGCCGCCTTTGGCCGCGATGCTCACTTCCACCTTGTTGCCGGGGATCATGTCGATATGCACCACGGCAGGGGCGTTGTCTTTGGTGTTTTTGCGACTGCCGGCCGGATCGGCCAGCACGGAGGCGCGCAGCGGGTTGTCAGGATTGGTGTAGGCACGACGGGTCCCTTCGTCCACCATCTCCTGCACCGTCATGTCGCTGTCCCACTGGACTTGCATGCCGATCTTGACGAAACAGGTCACGATGCCGGTGTCCTGGCAGAGCGGACGATGACCTTCGGCGGACATGCGGGAGTTGATCAGGATCTGGGCCAGCGCATCTTTGGCGGCCGGGTTGGCCTCACGGTCATACGCCGCTTTGGCAGCCTGAACAAAATCCAACGGGTGGTAATAGGAGATGTACTGGAGGGCATCTGCGATAGAATCGATGAAATCCTGTTTTTTTATAATGCTCATATCATCCTCACTGGTCCTTGTCTCTGCCACAGAGCAGGGCAAGGGCTTCCATATGATGGGCCGTGCTGACGTGCTGGCTAAAAACTATCAACCAGCAAAAAACGAACGACACGGCAGTTTTTTCTTAAGTCACCGACACCTATGATACGCTTGCCCACCAGCACCGACTAGGGTTCGGGAACCAAACTGTTGCCTGTGTAACATAAAATGACGCCAACACTTCATATCCATCATCTAGACCATAGTGCTGAACTCCATCAGCTTTTTGCCCGCCTGCAACATCAGCCGTGGGCCATGTTGCTGGAATCGGCGGGGCCACTCGGCGCCGATAACGGCTTTGATATCATCACTGCCGATCCGCTGGCGACCCTCGAAACCCGCGGCGAGGTGACCACTCTGCGTGTCGGGGCGAATATCAGCAAACACCACGAAGATCCCCTCGCCCTGCTGGCCCATACCCAGCAACAGCTGCTGGGGGAGCTGGATCTGTGTGCCACTCACCTACCCTTTATTGGCGGCGCCCTCGGCCTGTTTGGCTATGATCTGGGCCGCCGCTTCGAGCGACTGCCGGTGCAGGCCGCCGCCGATATCGCGGTGCCGGACATGGCGGTGGGCATCTACGACTGGGCGCTGCTGCGCAATGTGGCGACCGGCGACTGGCAGCTGGTGCACTGGGGGGATGAAGCGGGCCTTGCCAACCGGCTGGCCTGGCTTGAACAGCAGCAGGCCAAACCGGCCCCCGCTTTTGCCTTGCAGGGGTCGTGGCAGAGCAATATGAGCCGCGCCGAGTATGGCGAGAAGTTTGCCCGTATTCAGGAATATCTCGCCGCGGGGGATTGCTACCAGATCAACCTGACCCAGCGTTTCAGCGCCCCCTATCAGGGGGATGAGTGGCAGGCCTATTGCCTGCTGGCAACCGCCAACAAGGCCCCCTTCTCAGCCTTTATCCGCTTGCCGGATAGTGCGCTGCTGAGCCTCTCCCCCGAGCGGTTCCTGCTGCTCGATGGCCGCCATATCGAAACCAAACCCATCAAAGGCACTCGCCCTCGCCACCCTGATCCGGCCACCGATCGGCAAGTCGCGCTGGAGCTGGCGCAGGCCGACAAGGACAGATCAGAGAATCTGATGATCGTTGATCTGCTGCGCAACGACATCGGTCGGGTCAGCCGGCCGGGCTCGGTCAGCGTGCCTCATCTCTTTGCGGTGGAGTCGTTTCCGGCGGTACATCATCTGGTCTCCACCATCCACGGTGAGCTGGATGCACGCTGGCAAGGGGTCGATCTGCTGCGGGCCTGTTTCCCGGGTGGCTCCATCACCGGCGCCCCCAAGATCCGCGCCATGGAGATCATCGAAGAGCTGGAGCCCCAGCGCCGCAACGCCTATTGCGGCAGCATCGGCTATCTCAGCCAGCATGGCCGGATGGATACCAGCATCTGCATTCGCACTTTGATCGCCGAAGCGGGTCGTCTGCACTGCTGGGCCGGTGGCGGCATCATCGCCGACTCCGACGCCGACAGCGAATATCAGGAGACCTATGACAAGGTTGCCCGCATCCTGCCGCCGCTGTCGGCGCTGTAACCCTCCCCACTGTCAGGCCAACGCACAGGAGAGCTCCCCGCCATGGATCGCCACGAACTGCTGACCCGCTTCCAGTTGCAGCGACCCGCCCCGGCCCATCGCCTCGCCATTGGCGGGCTCAGTCCGGCGGCGGTGTTGATCCCGGTGGTGATGCGCGATGAGGGGCTCAGCGTGTTATTGACCCGGCGCAGCCCCCGGCTGCGTCATCATGGGGGGCAGATCAGCTTCCCCGGCGGGCGACAGGATCCCGGCGACGAAAACCTCATTGCCACAGCGCTGCGGGAGACCGAAGAGGAGCTCGGCATTCCGGCCCGGCTGATTGAAGTGATCGGCACCCTCAACCCGCTCAATACGGTGTCACGATTCGAGGTACTGCCGGTGCTGGGGCTGCTCGATGGCAACTATCCCCTCATCCTGAGTCCGGATGAGGTGGATCACGCCTTCGAAGTGCCGCTGACCCATCTGCTGGATCGGCGCAACCACATCCCCCTGACCCTTTCCAGAGGGGGGAAAGCACACACCATCTACTGGATCCCCTGGCAACAGCACTTTATCTGGGGGGCTACCGCCAGCATGATCAACCAGCTAGCCCAGCATCTCGCAAAATAACAATTTACCTACATTTGGCTGAGCGAGATTTAATCATTAACACTAAAATAACGTGCCAATTGATAAACAATAATTGAATTTTTCTTGTTTTGATCACATTTCCATAAGAAAGTGCGGTTTTTCGTGCCGTAAAGATGAATTTGATCAACATTTTTGATTAGAAAAACCGTATCCTTGCGCCGACTTAATAAGAACCACACATTCGGGGTGAGATAGATGTCAAACACAGTCACTGGCACGCAGGGAGTTGCGGCGTCAACAGAGCAAGGGATCCGCTCTACTCAAACCACTCGTTGGGAAAAACGCGACTCTACCTGGGTCATCAGTCTGTTCGGGACCGCGGTTGGCGCGGGGATCCTGTTCCTGCCGATCAACGCGGGTATGGGCGGTTTCTGGCCGCTGGTCGTCATGGCGCTGCTGGTAGGTCCCATGACCTATCTGGCCCACCGTGGTCTGGCCCGCTTCGTGCTCTCCTCCAAAAAGCCAAATGCAGACATCACCGAAGTGGTGGAAGAGCACTTTGGCGTGGGTGCCGGTAAATTAATCACCCTGCTCTACTTCTTCGCCATCTACCCCATCGTGCTGATCTACGGCGTGGGTATCACCAACACCGTGGAAAGCTTCATGGTCAACCAGCTGCAGATGAGTGCCCCGCCGCGCTGGATCCTCTCCATCGTGCTGATCATGGGCATGATGTCGGTGATGCTGGCCGGTGAAAAGCTGATGCTGAAAGTGACCGAGCTGCTGGTTTATCCGCTGATCGCCATTCTGGCCGGTATCTCTTTGTACCTCATTCCGGACTGGACCGGTGCCGCGCTGGAGCAAGTGCCCTCTGCCAAGGATTTCGCCACTACCCTGTGGCTGACCATCCCGGTACTGGTCTTCTCCTTCAACCACAGCCCGGCCATCTCCAGCTTCTCCCTGGCCCAGCGCCGCGACCACGGTGATCAGGCTGTCGAGAAAGCCGATGCCATCCTCAAGCGTACCGCCATGGTGCTGCTGGGCTTCGTGATGTTCTTCGTCTTCTCCTGCGTCATGAGCCTGACACCGGCCCAGCTGGCAGAAGCCAAGGCCCAGAACATCGCCGTGCTCTCCTATCTGGCCAACCAGCATGCCAGCCCCATCATCTCCTACTTCGGTCCGCTGGTTGCGTTCGTGGCCATCGTCTCCTCCTTCTTCGGCCACTATCTGGGTGCCCGTGAAGGTCTGAAAGGGATGATCGTGCAGAACATGCGCAAGTCCGGCAAAGAGCCGAACGCCAAGAAAGTCGAGATGTTCATCATCGCCTTCTTCATCCTGACCCTGTGGGGCACTGCCATTGCCAACCCCTCCATCCTGGGCATGATTGAATCCTTGGGCGGCCCGATCATCGCTACCATCCTGTTCATCATGCCGATGTACGCCATCAAGCGCGTACCGGCCATGGCGAA
>OERO01000033.1_pt1 | contig 52524 bp, 74 predicted proteins | sample 1540041 | NCBI WGS metagenome assembly OERO01 (sample SAMEA3891234, study PRJEB23780) | metagenome | biome: terrestrial biome; feature: animal house; material: water of meat washing | place: Italy | collected 2015-05-12
CCTGCCATACCACAAGTGGCTAGAGTCTCGTTATTTAAAGTCGCGCACTCCCTCGACTATAATGTACGTGTATTTAAAGTCCCGTACCGGACTGCCAAATGTTGTTCATGCGATGGCGAGCATTTGTTTCACTGTACTTGTTTATAGATGCAACAGGCTCATCTTGTTCACTCACTGTCGGGTAAGTTTCGAACACTTTTGTGCCCACGTTTCATTGTGGACTAAAATCTGTGTTTTGGTTTCGCGTGATAAGATTTTAACTTCTGCAACATCCAAATAGATTGGTTGTGCAATCAAGCAATAGTCACTTACGAACCCACTTTGAGAGCAACTCACTATCGACATTGCTATCAGAACTGCTAGACACTTCTTTCTGAACATGCGATTTAATCTCGATAGATTCTTTTAACGAATCAAGTTGCTTCTCTTTGGCTTCCTGACGCTCCTCGGTTCTGCCTGAGCTTTTACCTTTGAGGAACACTGCAAGGAGAATCCCCAATGCAGTCAAGACGCCAAGAAATATTGACTTAAGCTGTTGCATGAATCACCTTAGATGGCGCACGCACCACTTGAACAATCGTTATCACCAGCACCAGGGACGATTGCTTCTTCGTCCTGTTTCTTCTTGAGTTCTTCAATTGCTTCTTCGGCAGCACCGAAGTCCAAATTGTCTAATGCATCAAAATCCATAAGGACTCCATGTTTGTTGTTAAGAGCGGACGAGGTTGGGTTCGAACCAACGACACATCTGTCGAACAGATTGCTCTACCTGACTAAGCTCTGGAGCAGACCTTCTGAGCTACTCGTCCAAAATTGGGTGGGTTTTGGTAACGCAGGTTTTCCCGAACTGCGAGGCTTGTAGAATCCGTGAGTCATCTACTGTGTTTTGACATAACGTGGGATTGATGGTCCCGACTCACTTCATCTCAGGTACGAGGCACTACTTTGCGAGTGCAAGCAGGTGTTGAACCCAAGTACCAACAGGCAACCTAATTTATTCCACCGTTGTGGAAACCATTGGTTAGAGCAGTTTATTTCCATGCTCAGGGCAATTCACTTTAGGGCGAATTAGGTTACGCAGTGCAGCTTCGAAGTCGCTGCCACAGGTTTGAGATTCCTGTGTGGAGGGAAATCCAGAGGAGCACTTCCTCAAGGAGTTACGTTTCACATTGGCATAGCTTCTCACACTAAACCAATTGAAGACATTCCAGTGTGCTCGTCCGTCCTCTAGAAATATCCAACTGCATAATTAAGTTTGTACTCTGTCACATCCCTACGCGCACTGAGGGACTTAAGTCTGCATTACACCGCAGAATACAAATTAATTATTGCTCCGATTTATTAATCACATCTCGAAGCCACAATGCGCCAAATTTGGTTACATGGGGTTGGAAGACCACGGAGAGGACTTAAATTTAATTAAGCCGCAACTCGTATTTCAGAATCATTTGCATTTATTTTAAATGAATAAAACAGTCGCAATAACTCCAGGCAGTTTAGGCCCGTCGTAAGACTCAGAAAACTACTTCAATGAACACTCTTGTCGGGGCCACGAGATTGGGCATCGGCCTACCTCCCAACTCTAATCACAAGAATGCTCATTGAAGCCCACTCACTCTGGAATGGGTTCAAGGCAGCACCGGACAACTTCCAGTGCACGCCAGATCGATTTAGCTTAGCCTCTCAAGTTTGCTCTTGGCAACTTAGAATACCGGAGCTTCTTCTACAGCAGCTTCTGCTACTGCAACAGCGGCTTCTTCTTCGACCTTAACTTCTTTCACGGTGTCGAACACAGTGCGTTCAACTTCCGGACAACCAGCTTCAACCCACGGCAGATAGAATGCCAGGAATGCAGCAGCGGTATTGGTCTGCATTGAGCGAGAACGGTCAATCAGTTTGTTGGTGTTTGCGAACGCTTCAACAGCAGCTTCAATTTTAGCGCCGTTTTCCAGTTTAAAATCGTGTGCGTTACACTCAGCTTCGCTCAGGAACAGGGAACCATCGTTAGCTTCGTACTGAGTTACGGTTACAATCTTAGCCATTTGTATATACCTTATATTAAATAGTTTTGCACGCCCCGGTGACGTGACTGTAGATAAATTAAAGAGCCTTTCTCTTTTCACATCCAATTAATGTGTCAGGACTGCTCTGATTTAACAAACAACTCAATACATATTGAATCGTTCGATTGTTTTGATTACCAAATCCTTTGTCTCAGCGACAGTGAGTTCAGTTGTAATCGAGTCGTCAATACCCTCGATTTGAATCGCAACAAAACGTCCCACACCTGTTACGGTCATGCGGTTGGTTCGGTCACGGATAATCACACCAGCTTCACTTTCAACAGCACGAAGCAGTTTCCAACGAAGTGTGCGATTAGGTACAGCAAAGCCCTTTGTCAAGAACAACTCTTTCATGAGTTCCCCAAGGCAAACAGCTTCAATGTTTTGTCCTCTTCCAACTAATTCTTGCAACAGGCACAGCGTCAACATTTCTAAATTGTTGAAGTGTCCAGCGCGCTCCAAATTAAAGAACTCTGGAGGAACAGTTGAACGGGATTTAACAGCTTGCTTATATGCACGTTCTTCTTCTTGTGCAGCAAGCATTAGCATCTCTGGCTTGATATATTTCATAGCAGAGAAGCCAGCGCGTGTGGCTTTAATTATGCGACAAGCCTCTTTCATCTTGTAGCGTTGCCACTCACCGCGCTTCGATTCTGGATTAAAATGGACCCACATAATGATAACATCTTCCTTGGCAAGATAGACGGCATCATTATCATTGAGCCATTGCTTGCACGTTGATAGTGCAATCTCTTTGTCATCATCATGATAAGACATTTTAGTGGCCTTGTAGGATACGTTTGTTCGCAGTTTCTGCGTCGATTCCCAAATCAACTAATGTCACCAAGCACTGCGAAATCCGCTCTTGCGCAGCTTTCTCCAGAATTTGGTATTTTTCGTCGTTAACGCCTAACACATTCTTGGCATGAATGAGTGTAGCCATTAGGCCATGACCCAAAGCAACAGCTTGCATTGCCTGGAGTTCAAAGTTGATTGTGATGCCAGCGAGTTCGTGCTCTTTCTGGATAATCTCAATCAGCTCTTCTTTGGATTTATCTTGTAAGTTCAAAATGGAACTCCATACATTGGCTGGTTTGTTGTCCAGCTGTAGATAAAGGATTTGGACAGAAGATGCTCGACTGGCTTGCCGAAACAATATTCCATGAAGGATGGTTCGTAGGTTGCATTGTTTAACAACTCTTTAATCGAATACATATTCATAAAGAATTCAAACTTTGAACCACTTCCTTCCCATCCAAATAAATAAAACCTTCCACCCAAGAAAGCGAATGCTTCCATCTCTCCTGTGTGGACATTCCGGGCCTTAATGACCCGGATAGAATGTTTGCGAATCATAGGAACTCTCCAATTTTCGATTCAGTGTTTGTGACTTCTCTTCTCATCTCATCTTTTGGCCCATGAAACAGGCCACAGGGTTGCGAAAATAGCCCTATTTTAGGACTATAGCCAACCGTTTGTGTCAATTCTGGATAACTGCATTGGTGAAGGATTATCCCCGTTAGGGTGCGACCCACGCATCATAACTGCTATGGCAGTCTGGCAAGCTGCGGAGGCCACAGAGGCTTTATAACCCTTCCCAATACATTCACCCAAATCCAGCGTTGGCGTAGCTGGTGGCTCGGTTTTGTGCGGATTATGCCACTCTAGGCCCTGTTTGTCCGACTTCCTCGGAGCACCAGCGACTTGTGGCACAAACCTATTTTCGAATGACAAGCATACAGATGAGTCTGCCGCATCACGGCTCCTGCTGTTCTATTGGCCCCAAAAGCCTCAGTATCTTGTACCAATTCATCCCAATACATCGACCTATAACAAGTGAATAGTTTTTCTGCGAATAAGTATTCTGGCCCTTTGGCCTATGTTAAAAGATAAGTGTATTTGATGGAAACATTCCATCTCAAAGGACTGTGGCAGCAATCCTTTACGATGTTGTTTCTTCAATTCCAACTAATGTTTCAGAATTATTCCAGTATTCCAAACAAAAAGAATAATAAGAATAAATTAAAATAAATGAAGAAAGTGCTTGACACCAATTTGGCGATTGGTTATAATGCCTTTCTTCCCTAAGAGGTCAGAATCAAATCCCACTAATGTTTCAGACTAAAGCCGAAGGCCAATGCAAGTACAAACCCGCTTGGCACTTCGAAGAACCCGCCTGGAACTACAGTGTTTTCCAATCTGAGTCGAATAACTCTTTCGGTCGTGTGTAAATAGTAGAAGAATCAATACTCAAGAACGTATGATTCCCATATTTCTTCACTTCCTGGTAAGCAAATCCATCTACCCAATCTCCGGAGTGGGTTTTAATCTTAGTAGGTCCAAGAATACGATAGAAAGTGTTTCGAGGCTGGTGGTGAACAATCAATCCAGCCTCTAGCTTGGCAATATTTAAATCACACATTTAAGAACAATACTCCTTCGGAGAAGATGTAGTCGCTTCCATAATCTTTTGCAACTGCATCCCAATCAATGTATGGACGAAGATTGTCTGGAACTTCTATCCCATCGTAATTTTTGAAATAGTCTGCAATTGAGTCGCAACGAGTGATGAACATATCGTTCAAATTATTCACAGTGAAAATATCAATCTCACCACTGCGGAATGCAGCAAGAATTACAAACAAATCAGTGTCATTTAAAAGTTCATTGAATTTGTCATACTTGCGTAGGCTGAATAGGCCATCAACAAAGCAAACTTCTGTAACATCCTCATCTCTTGATTCGATTATGTCGTAAGTTCCTGTTGCATGGTACTCAATGCCATATTCTTCATGCAAATATTCGGGCATGCTGAAATCATAAAGGCGCCATGCCAGTCCATCAATCCACGCATCTACAAATTCAGAATTAGTTTCGCCTGTGTAGAAACGAACCAGTAAGGTTTCATCTCTACGCCAGGACTTGAGGTTTGTTACTGCTTGAATAATTTGGTTTTCCATCGGATGCTCCGTTGATGAATTATGCTGGAAGTTCGAAATGAGGTGCGTCGAGGAATTTAGCCCATTGCACAGGCTTACTAAACGACCTCTGCCACGTCGCCCCCCAACGGATAGTAATTCCAAGCTCTTCTGCAGCTTTGAACATGTGTTCAGCTACAATTTGGAATCGTTCGAGGTCATTCCAGTCGATTGGGTATGGTGCAATGTCTAAAGCGTTGCCTGACATATGTCGGCTAACTGAAACTTTGGTTGCACCCTGCTTTAAAAGCTCTTGTTGACGTTCATAAGAGCGTAAACCCTCCAAAACAGTTACATCAAAAGGCATTGTTTCACATGCACGTTTGAAAACTGCCACCAGAGATGGATTTACACCCTTTAATCGGTCAATTGAGCGTTGGCCCAGCTTAACCTTTGACATTTTCCAGCTCCAAATCCAGAGTTGCTTGTAGTGTTACGAGCAAATTCTCATATGCTGCTACGCGCTTGACCAATTCATCAAGACGACCCTCTTGAATTTGGATAAACTGTGCACGATTCATTGAGAACCAGATGTTGTCAGTGAATAACTGGATGTCTTCGGTTTTTGTGCCGAATCCTCTGAGTGTTTCAAGGCGGTTTGAGTGAGTTGCAAGCTCTCGTTTTGCTTCCGCAAGACGGTCCGCTAATTCTTCAACTTTCACGGAATGGATTTCCTGTTGGGTAGATGGTTAATTTGAAAGATACAAGCTCCCGATTGATTTCGGTTTTTCCTTCCACGGTGGCCGTAGACAGAATTACTGCACCTTTCCCTGCTCGCTCCAAGAATTTGATTACTCGGTCGCGAATTACTGACCAGTGACGATATTCGCAACTGGATTCAAGTAAGTATGATATCCCATCAATGGTAAATTCAGATGACGTCATTTAACTTCCTTACAATAGGTTGATAACAATGGAAATTTGGCATGAAAGAAGTCAATGTCACGATAAATCTGTAGCACCAAACGTTCCTCAGCGTCAACACCAACTAAGGCCAGCTTACTGCTCTGTGTATTGTAGAACACTGTTGACATTGGGTTAGGATTTCCATTATCTGGAATCTCAATCCAAGTACCTTCGTGCAAAGAAATTGTTGCAATGAGTGGCTGGCTCATTGTAATTGTTTCAACGGACATTTTGTACCCGCCACACTGGAAGCTGCGAACAGATGCTTCTGATTTGAATGCGAATACTCCGAACAAAATTGTGAGTGCAATGTATAAAGTTTTCACGGAATTAGAACCTCGGAATGATTTTAGATACAGTATGTAACTTACCTTTATAAAGAATTGCACACCCAACTATAATAAATTGTATGTTAAGTGTTGAAATTGGTTCGTCAACACCTTCAAGATATATATCCCACATATAACCTCCGATAATTAATCGAGGCCACTCGAAGTGGAATGACCTCTGTTAATTACTGCTGGTTATTTTGCATAACACACTGCGCACTTTCAACAACAAGTTTGCCATTTGCTTTTATGTTGTTGATTTGTTGTACACACTCTTGATATGACATGTTTGGCACAACTGCCGTAGTAATCACATCCGAATAAGTTGCTGATAATATCAATAGTAAAGTATACATTACAGCTTCTTAATAAGCTCTGCGGATTTGTTTGCGGCAGCTTTCATTTCATCTCGCGTTACTTTAACAACTGTTGCCTTATCAACACGAAACGATGTGTTTACTACCGCAATCTTGCCATCTTCTCCTGGCTCAAGTAGGATTGCTTCCAGCATTTGCTCCAGCTTTTGCAGAAGAATACGTTGTGCTTCTATTGCATTTTGAATATTTAATGTTTCCATTACTGCTCTTACCTTTCTTGAATAAGTTCCAGATAATGCCAGAAGTACTTGCAAACCTTTTACGCCATCATAGTCAATATTGACTTTATTGTATGACGAGTTTGGATGCTTGTACGCATTTGTAACAGTTGCCCAATTACCCTTATGCAAGATAACATCACCAACTTCCACATCAGCACCTTTAACATCCTCTTCATCTGAGAATGGCTTCACTGCTTCCTCGTATGGAAGGAATACTGGCTTTATCTGGGTATCGAACTTCACCGTAGGAGTTTCCTGTGCTGGTGGCGTATTAACAATGTGGACTATGCGGTTGGGTGAAAAGTCGAAGTATCCTGTTACATGGGTTAATCGAACCACATTTTCAGGTATTTCCCCAAGGTCTTTAACTTCCTTTATCTCGAAGAATCTGATTCCGTAAGATAAGATGTTTCCAGGTCGTACTTCATGCGCCAATACTGCACGGGTTGTGGTAGGCTTTGTAAAAGATTCTGTAGTGGGACGTTTGTCCAATACCCTGACTATACGGCCCAACTCAAAATTAAGGAATCCGCCAGCGTGTTGTAGCTGAACTACATCACTAAGTCTGTTGATGTGTACAATCGGATACCCTCTACCATCATGAAATACAACATCGCCAGTTTTGACCAAATTTGCAGGTATTTCAATAATGTTAGTTGCCATGATATTCCTCGCGCATTGTTGAACAGTGCTTACACACCCAAAAGGTTACATAATCGTTTTCATAAGAAATCTCCCAATTATGTAGCCCTATAAAACATAAAATTTTCATGATGAAGCCCTCACAGGTTCGTTATGCCTATGCCACTCATTGTGATGTTTTGTACACAGCCAACGTACCTTAAGCGGGAAGTTGTAATCATCATGGTGAGCTTGTGCTATAGCATTTCCACAAATTTCGCACGGACCTTTTACAATCTTGCCATCACGTATTGCATTACTTACAGACCAGTTTGCCTTGGCTTGCTCTGGATTCCTCTCAACCCACTTTCTGTGCAGGTTGTTTATAATCTTTTTGCCATTTTCGGACTGAGCGTACTCTTTACGCTTCTCAACCCTATGTGGCAGCATAGCCCTCTGCTTGTCATATGCAGTGTAATACTCCAACTTGTCCTTACGATTCTTTGTGTTATCTTTCTTGTTGCACGTCTTGCACTTATTTACGTGCCCGTCCAACATTTTCGGATGCTTATAAAATTCGGAGAGGCTTTTGACCTCTCCACATTTAAAGCATTTCTTAGATGCAGTGCAGATAGCGACGACCCTCCTGTAAGCCAATTGGGGCAAACGGGATATCCGAGTCAAAGTCCTGTGGTTCATTTGGGTTATACCCAGACGACTGAGGAGCTTGCTGTTGAACAGGAGCTTGCTGTTGCTGTGCAGCAGAAGGTTGCTGACGTTGCTGTTGTGCAGCGGCTTGAGGCTGAGCTTTGGCTTTAGCTTTCTCTTCACGCTTACGCATCATTTCATCGACCTGTTCTTGGGTCATGATGGTGAGGGCCAGCGAGGTAAATTCATTACCATTGGCTTGCTTGTTCCAACCAGACACCCAATACCAGATTCCGTCAACGTTAATACGTCCACGAACGTCAGGATGTTTTGGGTCTTTCTTGAAGCCATTGGAACCGATGATGCCGGTGTTTACGTCTGAATATTGTGCCATGATTAAGATTCTCTTAAGTTAATTTACGGTTTAAGTTTCAGCGACATTGCTAACCACGGAATAGCTTTGTCTCTCTTCAAATCCAACTAATGTTAGATTAATCAGGAACACTCAATGAATGCTCCTTGTTAATTTAACAGGATTTACAATATTTGGTAAACTCTCTGCGCAATTTGCGAATTTGCTTTTTGGTCGGCTTTACTGGAAGGCGTATTACCCTACAATTGTCTAAGTAAGAGTTTCCAAAAGACTCTCTAAACCACAACGTCCAACCAGCCTCACCAACGGTGTTATATAAACGAGTGGATATAATCATTACATTACCTTTGAAATAGGAATTGGGTCGATTGATGATTCAGGTTTATACCAACTAACTTCACCAGAATCTTTCACAAGTTCCCAATTATCGGAGAATGTACGATAAGATAAATTGTGGTTATCATCATTAACGACAAAACCCAAAGGAGATTGAATATACGCACCGAGTGTACCGCTGTTACGAGGAACTCCGTCACCACGACCTGCGACGATTTTGTACTTCTTACCGTTGGTAAAGTTGTAGTTTGTTTTACCAACATAACGTAAGATTGAATTCTTGTTCATTGCTTTAGTTTCTCCAAAGCTGCTAAAACTGAGTCCCCAGAACCGCTAATTACAAGCGTCTCTCCTGGAACATCGAAGGATATATAAGAGAACGTCCATTTTACAAGAGTTCTCTGATATGAGAGGCTGTATTTATCAGACAGCTCCACATCTTGTCTTGCATCGTTTAACAAGAAATCCTGACCATTTAAGGAAAGGCGCTTAAACATTTTTATATAATTCTTACTCACGCTTAATCTTCTCCCATTTGGATAAACCGCCTTCAAGACTGAAAATGCGGTTACAACCAGATTCGTCTTTAATGACAAACTGAGTTCCGGTTAACTGAATTGGTTCAAGTGCACCAAATAACACTTTAGGTTTTGACAAGCTGGTGGCAAAAACAACATAAACTTTGCTTGGGCAAATATCAAAAGCAAAGTCACGGGTATAAACTAAGTCACCAACTTTCAAATATGCTGGTAACAGGCGACCTGTGGCTGGGTCACGTTGTAAACGAGTACGCTGTTTCATAAATGCTCCAAGTTAATTAATAATATTCAGCAACCACTCTCATTACAAAAGTGGTTGAGGAAATTATTTAACTTCTTTCCAAGTCCAAACACTACCTTCTAGGGGAACTGTTTCACCAAGTGAAAAGTATGGCTTACCGTCTGGCATTTTTCTGTCACTATCTTTAGAAATAAGTAATCTGTGGCGGAATCCACGACCTCCTTGTATTTGGATAAGTTCTCCCTCAATCACGTCACCAACTTTCGGAGAGTGTTCAGATGAAGAGGTTGATTTCACACATTTAAACTTTGTCATTGTAATACACCTTGTTCACAAATATCTGCAAACTCTGCACGATGGTCACGCTGCCATGTCCAGAATGCACCATTCATAGGAACAACAGCGCCTTTACGGAATGCTGGAGAAATGCTCTCAGCAGATTTGGTAACTTTAAATTCCAAAGGTGAAACAGCTTCACCCTCGATGATTAGGCCAACTGGAACGTAGTCTTTGCTGGAAGCAACACATTTAAATTTCATGGTATAAAACTCCTAATTCAGATTCTAATTTAAATTCACGGAAGAAGTCCATTGTTACAAATCGGACTTTACCTTCATCGTCGAGTACGTTACAGGAAATGTCGGAGTGGACCATCCTGCCTAGCTTCAAAGCAACTTCTGAAAGATTCGCTTCGCCAGTCCCTGAGATTACACGATAGATGCGATACGGTGTAAAGCCGCTTAAAGAGTTATTACGGCTTGGGACAATCATCATTCCGGTCTTAGTAGCCATAATAACTCCCAATTGTTATTTGGTTGGAGGTGTTAACCTTTCAATTTCTTCAAGTGCATCTGCAAGTCGTTGTTGCAAATTGTTTCGGTCTTCTTGCAGGGCATCGTAAGATTTCTGGAACTCAATCAACACCTCTGCTCGACGGTCTGATTCAGTTTGTAAGTCATACACTTGCCTTTCAAGTACATTGATGTGCTCACCAGCCAAAGCCAGAAGTGCAACATCAACACGCATTGAGGTCAGAATGTCAGGATTGCTTGGAATCGAATTTTTAGCAACATTTGCTACATCAAGGAATTTCTGAATTGACATTGAATTACCTTATTAAAAGATTAAGAAGCTGCCCACAACGAGCAGCACCAGAGGGAACATTAGAATGCAGAACACTAATTTCTTAACAATTTGCATTATTTCACCAGGAAGTAGAGAACAATAGCAACACCAACACATGCAATGATTGTTGGCATATAATTATCAATTTTACGATATTGACGTTCGACTGGCTTCTTGCCTTTGATGGCATCCATCAGTTCTTGATGATTAATTTGCTGCATGAATGTGTTGAATTGCTGGTCGTTCATTTGGCCTCCAGAATTTGATTTAAAGAACTGAACACGATTTCCTCATGTTCGTCAGGTGTACATGCATTGATGTATTCAAAGTCATACCCAACAAACTTCTCCGCCCACTGTTGTAAACGAAGTAAAGAATTGAAGTACAAACGTTGCTCTACACCATTTAACTTAAAGTAGACGATGAAGTCCATGATTAACCTCGTGCTTTAATGAAATGAGGGTGAGTAGCCATTGCCACAATTTTGTTGTGCTTGTCATTTTGGATTGCAAGCCAAACATATTCAGGATGTGCAGCAGGTTTCCAAACCAGATTTCCTCTTTCGAAGTAAATCACTGTGTCAGCCAGCATTACATCTTTTGTCTTAGTATTGACTAAGGCGTGAGTAACAACACCATCACGATTAACGTATTGATACAGTGCATAATTCATTTAGAATCCCTCATTATATCCAGCAGTGTTACGAAGAGTCACTTCAACATCTTCGTCATCAGGAATTAATTCGACTTCAATATTGACAACAATATTGTCACTAAAAGTACATGCCTTACTTGAATCAAAGAACTTTACAGCATTGTACTTATCTGACTCATTTACTTTAATCCACTTCACAGAACGAACAGTAAAGATTTGTCCATCTGGCAGGTCTTTGAAATAGGCAGCTTTAATCACAGTATCCATTTTATTCTCCAAAGTTAAAAGAAAACTCCCTACAGAACGATTGTGGAGGTCTTGTCTTACCTCAATCCACCTTAAAGTTGCAGGGAGTATGTGACACAACAAGTGCCGAAAACTACAATGATTAGCTTGGAGACATAATCTCTCTAAAATCTGTCACACAATTTCAGCAGAATTTACAGAGATTTAGTCTTATTCACATGCAACTAATGATAAATGGACATGCTTAATTGCAACCAATTCATCTGCCAAATAGACGAATTTAGTCACAATCAAACATGCATCATTAATTACAGGTTTGCTCCTATCTTGGAATGTATTTGGCACATCAAGAAGTGGCGCAATAGGTACGGAAAACCGACCATTTAATACAAAACTACAGAAATAAATAAAGGGTTTTATCCCAATATTGTCACAATATTTACATGCGATGATAAAGCCTTCGCTTGGCTGGAAGCCAGTATTCATGCGGGTTGCAAGAATATTGGGTGAATATTGATACATTTATTACATGCGAAATTGGCACAAATACTGTTACAAAATTAACATGCCAGATTGGTAGACGATTGTATCTTCGAGGTGATTAGTCCTCTAACAATTCTGCCACATTCCAACATGCCAATTTGTAGCAATATTTACATGCCATACTGCGACAATATTGTCACAATATTTGTTGCTCAAAATCGGGGCGGCTTCTGCGTGCAAACGAGATGCTTTGTCCGACTTCTTCTCTTCTTTCGAATTCTGATTGAAAGAAAGAAGCATGTCCAAAAGTTCCAGTCTTGTCAAAGTTATCTCCCGGCTTGTGGGTGGGCCTTTATAATAGGAGATGGAGCAATATTGTCGCAATTGAACATGCTATAGGTGAAGTCAAAGTTTCGGATAGATATTCCTACTCTAAGTCATGGTTGCTGGAACTGTAGGTGGCCTTCCCAGGGAGTTCAATGATTGCCACATCATTACAACGCTGTAACTCAAAGCTGACATGCTGAATGTTTCTAGAATGATTCAACATGACATGCGGAAGATTTCTCCGTATTCTTTTACTTCATATCCAACTAATGTCGAATATCGGGACAATATTACATGCAACAATATTGTCCGAATATTAGGAATCAGTTGAGTGTAGGCTTAACTACTTCGTATTGCTTATCCCCATCAGTGATTTCACACTCTACATAGATATTCTCTTCAAGTGCTGCAAAAGCTCTTGCTTCTTCTAAAGTCTCAAACTTCTCACAAACTTGCTTGCCGTAATAGGTTACTAAGGTCACTGTAAACATTATAAAGTCTCCAAATTGGTTATTAGATTCACATGCAACTAATGCCATCCTTGGCGCTTAGTTGTTATTGACAGAAGTAGTAAGCGTGTTCGCTCATCAGAAGCTCTTCGGTTACGATGTTCTCATGATACATCTGAATGCCACCAAGTTGCTTAGACAGATTCTCGAATTGATTGTTGGTTACGAAGATTTCAACATATGCTGCACGAATAACTTCCATCATACGTGGAGCATCTGCCAGACAGCAACGGAAACAATCATGGATTGAAGTGAAGCCACGAAGACCAGCTTCTTTAGCTTTAACTGCAACAGTACGGGCAACCAATGCGTCAATACCCTGAATGTAGTTAACAACGAAAGTACGCTTGAATTCTTCTTTAGTTGGGTTGGATTCACGAATGGTCCAAGGCTTATTCTCCTGAATCTGACCAAAGATGACACGAGTTTGAGAGTCAACACGAATGCTGAATGCCTCACAGATTTCACGAGATGGGAAGCAAGGCTTCATTACAACCTGACCATCAGTGTGACGATATGTGATGTACTCTTTGTTGAGTTCAACACAACGATTGTATGCAGCATCAGCAGCTTTCTCAATGAACATGTTAATCTTAGCACCCAATGCGTTATGAATTGCTTCAACACAAAGTTCAGCAAATGCCTCAGCTTTCTCCATAGGAATCTGGAGAGCTTCTGTCATGTATGCAATGAAGTCAGAAGAACCAGTTAATGCAGCTTTACCACCACCATACTGAATAGCCATGTATGGAGTTTTGATAAACTTACGACCAGCTTTCGGATTCAAGAATTCATCCATAATTTCAGCGGATGGTTTCATTGAAGAACGGTCTAATAACTTCAACAGTTCACGAAGACTCAACTGGTATGGGTCAGATGCTTTAGTCTCAGAATCAACCAGACCTGTTGCACGAGCCATCTCCATGTTACCAGCAATGAATGCCAGATATTGAGTACCAGAACATTTAGCATCTAAGCCAAAGCCTACACGAGAATCGCACTCACCTGTAGTCTCAAACTTGAACCAATCCAGAGCTAATCGAACATAAGTGAATGGCTTAGAAGGACGCTCACCTTTAGGCATGTTCAGCATACGAGCCAAAGAACCAGCAGGATTCTGTGCAACATAAGTTAAACGTTTTGCAGAAGTCCAGTCTCCACCAGCAATATCTTCCAGCTCAAGCATGAACATGTTGTATGCCAGAGTTGTTGAACCATCATCATTAAACTTGCTTACAGTGTTCTCAACATTGTGAGAATACAAGCAACGAGCAAAGTCAGATGATTGTGGGTTAGGACCAGCACATGCTACGTGATACAAACGACCACGGTTATCAGCAAAGTAGTCAGAGTACAGCTTATCCTGATTCATCATTGCTACAGCATTGTTCCAAACATGAAGTTCAGTCTGGATTGCTTCTGGCATCTGCAAGCCACCATAAGTACGTTGCTCAAGCATGGACTGAATGATGCGAACCATCTCAGTCTCCACATGGTACTCAGTATCTTGCAGGAATTCGATTGCAGCTTTCAGAGTTTTGGATGGCTTAACTTTGCCACCTTTAACGAAAGGCTTACGACGAGATTCAGTTGTTACCTTCTCAGTAAATGGAACTGAGGTATCTTTGGTTGTAACCAGTTCAACCCATGCATCAGTCATCTGGAACGATTTGTCTTCGTTCATGGTGATGAAGCCAAAGTGCTTAGCTAAACCAATGAGGTTGATAGCTGGGTCAACATAATGCATTGATTTCAAATCGTTGTTATAACGGTTGGCATCAGCAATAGAAGCAGAAGCCAGTTCAACCATCGAGATAGCAGGAATAACGTCATCACGAGTGAAAGACGTCATCATCTTGAAGATGGCTAAGGCAGCAATAGCGCAAGTCTGTGGAACCATATAGTTCTGCTTCTCTTTGGCACGGTATACCAGAGCAGTGATAGCAGGAACAACAGATTTGATAGTTTGAGTAGTGATAGTAGTCATTTGTAAGTCTCCAAGATTGTGTATGATTTGAATGAAACGGATTATAATAGCGTAGCCATTACACAATTCACGTCCAACTAATATCACAACCCTGTGCCATTGTCAGCACAGCACGGAGACTTTGACCTTGACCCACTACCTAACTTGGTGTTGTTTGAAAGCCGATAGGCTGTAGAAAAAGTTGGGGTAGGGACCGTATTTTAAGTCCGATAGGACGTTGGGCTTCCCCTCCCCGCCACCTCAAAAATAAAAATAATATTGCCACAATTCTAGTCTCATTAATATTGTAGCAATTCGAGTCTCATTAATTCCGTAACAATAGACGAGCGAAGCGAGTAATATTTAAATTAAAAAAAAAAAATATATAAAAATTTTTTATAACATAGTCGGACCGCTGTTCGAACAAATTCCGGCTAGATACAGCTGACCGATTGTGAACGAATCCATGTTCAGGTACAGTTGACCGACCATGTACCATTTGGTTTTGAACTTTACGCATTCCTAATATTACTTTAAATATTGTAGCAATATTGGGAATAAGTAATATTGAAAACTTACTTATTTTATTCTAGCTCAAAGAGAAACGACGCTAACGCATCGAATCTCTTCTCACATATTAACTGACAAACGTCAGCCTTCACCATATCCAATCATAACTCAAATCCACCTAGAGCATTGGTATCAACTTCGGAGTCAATTTGCCCAATCAGGTAGGAACTAATCTCCGTTTCCTGTGGAGCAACCTGTACAGCATCCGAATTTAACCATGCATTAATCCATGGAATCGGGTTAGTTGCACCTTTGAATGGAGCATCTAATCCAACTGCTTGCATACGAATATTTGTGATATATTCCACATATCCGCACAGAATTTGCTTGTTTAAGCCAATCATTGAGCCATCTTTGAACAAATAATCGGCCCAATCTTTCTCTTGTTGGGCAGCATCTTCGAACAATTTCTGGCATTCTTCACGACATTCTTGAGCAATTTCGCCCATTTCTGGGTCATCTTTTCCACTTGCAAGAATATTCAGCATGTGCTGAGTTCCAGTCAAATGGAGTGCTTCATCTCGTGCAATCAGTCGAATAATTTTGGCATTTCCTTCCATTAGCTTCCGTTCAGCGAAGGCAAATGAGCAAGCAAAGCTGACATAGAAGCGAATTGCTTCCAGTGCATTGATAGACATGAGGCATAAATACAGCTTCTTCTTCAACTCACGCAGACTAATTTCATGACCAGCATGATTCCCTTCTCCGAACAACTGCCATAATGCGGTGAGTTGCTGGAGTTCGTCATAATATTGGGAGATGCCAATTGCTCGTGCTTTGATGTGTTCGTTAGTTACGATTTCATCAAAGATAATGCTTGGGTCTGTAACAATATTACGAATGATGTGGGTGTAAGAACGTGAATGAATAGTCTCGGAGAAAGACCAGGTTTCAATCCACGTCTCCAATTCAGGAATACTCACGATTGGAAGCAAAACTGTGTTGGGCCCACGTCCCTGGATAGAGTCAAGAAGAATCTGATAACGAAGATTGCTGGTGAAAATGTGCTGTTCGTTTGCAGGTAGCTTCTGATAATCGATACGGTCCTGGGAAACGTCTACCTCTTCCGGTCGCCAGAAGAATGACAATTGTTTCTCAATTAACTTCTCGAATATGCCGTACTTCTGTTGGTCATATCGAGCAACGTTAACGTTCTGACCAAAGAACATTGGTTCTAATAATTGGTTATTCTTGGTTTGTGAAAAGGTAGTGTAAGCCATTACAGATTTCCTAGATACTCATAGAATTTATGACCACCATAACGTCCCAAACCTTTAACATTCTTGAAGTTACACTTCTCCGATGCTGTACAAAAGTGAGTTGCTTTGGTGGCAGAGGGTTGATTAAATAGTACAAAAGAGATTGCAACGTTAATGGTGTCCAGAACTTGTTGTTGTTCTGTGGCATAATTAACTTTTGCTACATGCTTCCATTGAGCATTCTTCTTCTTTGCTTCTCGTGTCCATGCAAATTGATTGCGTTGATAGACAACATTACAAACGGTGTTAGCGAATGGCTTCCCGAACTCGGTTCTATTACGGACGACATTAGCTACCAGAATCTTTCCATGTTTGTCTTCTCCGCGAGCTTCATACCAGATAACTTTAGTGTAGCATTCTAGCTCTTTGCGTTGTGAAGAAGAGAGTTTCAGACTTCCATTTAAATAGGAATGACTTGCAAAATCTGTAATAGCAGTATTCACTGCCCCAACCGAAGCTGGGGCGTTGATGTGAACTAAAGCTGTCAGAAGTGCAAGAACTTTGAATGATAGCATTCGAGTTCCTTATCATTTCATCGTGCCTTCTTGAACCACGTCAAAGGATTAAGTTGTTTGATTGCGCCAGAGAAACTTTCCCTGACAGTTGTGATAATGAGGTTTGCACCAATCACACCGATAACAATAGCTAGAACTAACTGCATAGTGACGTTAGTCGTGAAAGTCTCGAATGTGCCAGCAACCTGAAAGGCAAACAAGCCAATCAGGCTGCATAGCGTCGCATCCAGCAACGCCTTACTCAAACCCTCACTCTCATATGCCCCACGAATTAAAGCCGTCAGACCAGCCAATAATCCATGCCATACGCCATATTGGTGCATTAGGTCCAGAAACATCTGAATGGATAAGCGTTCCATGATTTCCTTAAGCCACCCGTTTCCAGAAGGCATAGTAATGGGACGAGTTGCGCACAAGAAGCGCCGTACCGTCACCAGTTGAGGTAGTGGTGTTGTTGCTAGGGCCACCAGTGGTTAGCGCCGTACCGCCTGTGCTACCTGCACTAGAGCCTCCACTTGTACCTGTGAAGTTGGGCAAGTCAACCCAGTGGCTGTGGTCCCCCGCTGTGTTGGCTGTCCCACCGATAGTGTGGCTGTGGTTCCCTGCACCGTTGGTGTTCGTTGTAGCCGACTGTCCAGAGTTTGATGCAGCAAATCGGCCACTCTGTACGTTGGCGTTGTTACCAAGTGAGGCACTGTGTGAGTGATCCCCGTTGGTTGACGTGTTGCCACTGAGTGAGTGGGTGTGGTTGCCAGTGGAGTTGGTGCTGACCCCACCATGGTCGTGGTTGATGGTGTGCGTATGAGCCATCGTGTGGGAGTGGGCTGCAATACCGTGGGTGTGGTTCTGCATTCCGTGTGTGTGACCTGGGAGGTTGGACACAGCGATGTTGGCGGTATCTGACCCAGCCACTGAGCCAATCTGACCATCAGCCGTCCCAGCTTCTGGACCAGTCGCAGCACGGGCAGCACGACCATCGGTGATTTGTTCCCACACAGTTCCAGTGAAGGCATTGTTCGGGTTGGTAGCATTGTCAAACTTCAATACAATACCAATCGGGTAGATTGCATTATAGATATTGTTCATGTTAACGAACTCAGTCCAGTCATAGAAGTTGGCATCCGCTGCCCCGCCAGACTGACTTCTCACCCACATACGCTTATTATTAAAGTTTGTATAACGTTGCGTTACCCTGCCAACAGCATTGGCGTTGTGTGGCAGCACCTCAAGAGTCCCTGCCTGAGCACCAGCAGGGTAGCCATTTGCAGTAGTAGCGGGGATGTTATTTGCTTGATAATATACACCAATACTATCCATCCCCGTTATGGTGTTGAGATTTGTGTTGCCCAAGTCTACACGGGACTTCATGTAGTGCTCATTGACCAACGCATCTAAAGAATAACCTTTAGCCATTTTGAATCCTATAGAGTTGAGATTTGTTTGTCAGATAGGGCACTACCCCAAATACGGAACGAGCGGGCTGCGAATGATGCGCCAGAGATTCCCGAAGGAAGTACCCACATGGTGATTGCTGGCCTTCTGTCAGCCACACTAATGTCAGGCACGCTTTGTGTTGCAACCAACACCCCATCAACAAACAGTTGTACGGTTGTTCCACTGACCCTTGCGCAAACCCTGTACCACCTACCAACCTCTGGGACCACATTTTTGACGCTATATGCTACGTTAGTTAGTTGCCCTGACTGGTTGCCGACCCTAACAAATATGGCACCTCTGTATTCAAACACTATTTTAAGTGACTCAACCCCAACCCCAAACTGCCAGTCGTTATTTGAACCTGTTTGAGAAATCTTTAAGAAGTCTATGCACACAGTGTATTCGCCAGAGTCCGGCAGCATAGTCCCATTATTCCATGAGCTGTGGGTTGTTTTGCTGTTGTGGGTCCAAGCTCCTCCCAAAGAGCTACTGAATATTGGCTTATCTGAAAGGGTATTGAATACGCCAGAGCCTCGTAAGATATTTACAGAGTTTATCAGACTCATCTGATAAGATGGTTCTGGGCAAGCATACTCAGGTTCTTGTGCTGCCTTAACATCTGGAAAGGTTAGTTCAGTTACGATTCTAGACTTGCTTGCAGCAGTGCCAGCTTCTGGATACCCTGTGGAATTATTGATACCTAGATAGTAGCTTCCATTACGAAGATACAATCCACCATCATTTACAATCTGTGCAGTTTTGGAATCATTCAGGTACACAGTTGTGAAAGCTACTTCACCAGTGTATGCACCACCAGTCACAGGAACAGCACCAACCTGAGTTGCAGTGAGTTGGTGTGGGTTGTTGTAATCTGTGGTGTGTGCTAAAACCATTGCACGGTAGTTAGCAACAATCGAATCCAACTCAGCTTTATTATAGGCACCAATTTGTGCAGCAGTTACTCGGTGCGGGTTTGTAGTCACGTCTGCAATGTGCGCATTGATTGCTGCAACAATTGAGTCGTAATTTGCACGAGAAACTTGGATGGAGCTTGGACTCCATTGTGCAAGGTTTGCACTTGGGCGTAAGGTTTTACTTGGATTGGTTACGGTACAAACATAAATCGTCTTGTTTGTTTCGTCCCAAGCTAAACTCCCAACGCCATAACTTACATCATCACCCCACTCAAAGATTCCACGCTCGGCTTGAGCAAGCATTGTGGTGTCAATCTTATATTGCAGGTAGTTAAGAACCTGGTAAGTTGGAATCTCTGCAACCCAGCCCTGGAGATATTTTGCATCACCTGGGTCACGTCTTGCGACAGAGTTGTTTGAAGTCCAGACTCGGTTCAGTTTAGGACGAATCGCCATTATGGCCTCACTAACATTGTTTGTTGATATGCGGTAAGAGTTGGATAACAAGTAATTCTTTCAACCCAAACGGCAGAAGTGAATCTCATGTTTGTCAACAGGGTTGCCATTGATGTATATGTAGCAGATGGTGCCATTATGGACTTTGCTGTAATAGGATTTCCAGCAGCATCTCTTCCATACATTACAATGGATGTTGGACAGGACACATCAAAACCTGTGAAGGTTATTGTGTTGTCGTCAACCTTAATCCCACCGCGAGCATTAAATACTGGGGCACCTGTCGTGTTAATAGTCCATCCACGAGTTGACATGGCATCGTTGATAGATGTTTTCATGTTCATGTCGAGGTATGGCTGCGGTAGTGCGAACCTGTTTCCCCAACGAATCTGGAACTCTGAGTAGTTCAATTCTGTCATCACAGGGTATTCTGCACCACCAACTATACTCCACAGAACATTGCCAAGTGCATCAATAGACAGAATCCTATTACCTTCACGCATCTCAATTCTCCCATTTCCTGGGTTCATTCGAATTGTGACGTATGTTCTAAACTTCATTCCACCAAGCAGTGACACTGGACCAGTGAATGTACCACCAGATGTTGGGAGTGTCCCAAGTTGTTCGGGAGTTTCTTGGTGAACACGACCCATTTGCAGTTTGTGGTACACAATAGTTCTTGGGTCTGTAGGACTCCCAAAAGCATTGTCTATAGTGGTCTTGCTATAGGTCTTATCAGTTATGGTATCTACAGTATCTTGGTGCGGGTTAGTTGCAGCCATGTGATTATCGTAGATAGACTTCAAGTTACTGACGTCGTTAAGATAGTCAACCTGCTTGAGGTCCATTATCTCTTCCCAACCAGTAGGAGTATTAACACGAACAACACCATTAAGTGAAGAGACTGCACCAACTGGATAAGTCACGCTTGAATCAAATTCAGCAATACCGCCAAACAGAAGAGAGATAATCTTCAAATCACTAATTTGAGATAAGAAGTTCTGCCACTCGTTAGGTGGCTTCTCAACCTCCCAACCCAAGTTGGCATATCTGTTTGCGATAAAACTTGGCGCAGTGGTGTCCAAGTCCGGGTCTGTAACTTCACCGTCTTGCGCCCAAGGAAATTTAAACTTAAGACGTTGAGTCATTATTTCTCCGGAGGATAATCTTTAGAACCATAAACCAGAGCAATGTTGCCTCCAGTATCTGCGAGGGTAATCTTGATTCCAACAGGTTTAAAGTTCGGGAGCATGTATGCCATGAGAACCTTTTCAGCCACAGACAATTCTTCATGAACAACGTAGTCCATTGTCTGGAACCCTTCAATGATTTGAAGTTTTAGTTCTCTGCCAACAACTAACTCAATGTACATGATAAGTTGTTCGATAGTACAGCTGCCAGTTATCTTAATGATTCGAGCGCGTATTGCGTTCTTCAACTGTGCATCTGTTCGAACAAAGTCCCCAGAGTCTTTGTCGTAATCTGATTTCAGAATACCACCAACACCTGGGTCATTATCATCACCAGCAGGAAATGCACCTGGGTTGGCGTAGAAGCCAAAGTATCCAAGTGCTGCGGCACCATAGATTATACGAGAAGTCCCTACAATATATGCAAGGTCGTCAACCATGATGCCGAATGAATCTGCAAGGTATCTGTACTTAACTGAGTCAGTCATGGCTTGTTTAACTTCTGCAAATTCTTCCAAGAAGATTGAAATATATTTGCGGAGGTTTGGGGAAAGTGCATACTGCGAAAGCAGCATGTCTAAGCCATGTTTACCAGCCATGTTACACCGTTATGTCAGAGTAAGAGATGTTAGCAGCAACGCCACGAGCACGCTTGTCAATGTCCAAATCAATTGTCGTTATGCCAGTTGGGTTTGGAGCAATGCCGATAAACAACGAATCTATTTCAAGCGACTGTGTTGCAGCCATGATTGGAGCAAACATGTTTGACCACACTACGCTCTGACCTGGTTGCAGGGAGTTGAGGTAGTTAACAGTTGCTTCGGTCAATTGGCGAATAGCATCGTTCGAACTTACGTTGGCATTCGTGCGACGACGGAACGTACCTTTGACATAAATGTCTGTGTAAGTTGGTCGGCTAAAGTGGATAGCGTGCGGATAACCTTTAGAGTCAGCCACAGTGATTGTGATATCGCCGTGGGTAGGAACACCGCCAGTCTTAGCATTATAAATGCGTCGAGCAATATCGTTACTAGTGCCACCATCAACTACAACAAAGATAGTCCCAGAAGGCTGGCTGCCAATAGGAGAGCCGGTATCATTATCACGAACACGAATGTAATCAATATCGAGGTCAGTGAGTGAAGCATAGATGGCTTCGACCGTGGCTGTGCTACTGACTGCCGTAGTCTTTTCTCGACGTGCTCGAAGTTGTGGGTCTGGTTCATAGTTAATACCTGTCTCACCAGTTGTTTCGTTATTGACAGAAGTCCAACCAGCAACAGGAGTCACAATTTGGTTGATTGTGTTTGGTGCAATATAGTATTCACAAACTTCTTCTGCAATAACAGTTACATCACCTGGGAGTGTTACGTCTGTGTCAAGGGTGAAGCGCATTGTCCCATCAGTTACGATTGAGCCAGCAGGAACAACAGTTCCCGTATCACCAGCACACAAGACAGTTGCTTGGGAAGGCTTGTCAACATATCGAACAGTGTTCGTCAGTTCGCATACGTTATCAAGGCCAATGCCGGATACAGCACCTGGACGGTAAGAGTTAAATACCTGCTCGGCCTGTTCCCAACACGATGCAATTTCATCTGCCATAATTCCAATGTATTGTCCGTCAGGAGATTCAGGACTAATATCAAAGTTGGAACCAAATGCAGCAATGAATTTGTTATTAAGATTTGATACAACATCGGCTACAGGTTTACGAACAAAACCGTTCTCTGTTACGCCGTATTGGATTGTTGCCATGTTAAGAATTCCGTAATGTCGCCATAATCAGACAATGCAGTAAAGGAGATTCCAAGGCTTCTGGCTCGGTAGTCTGCATCAATATCAATTGAGATAAGTTGCTGTACACCAGCAGTTCCTCGAATAATATTGGCTATTGCTGCCTCAATATCCGATGGACGTACTTGTTTGGTAAAGATTGCTTCGAACCACGGTAAGCCCAACGAATTGTCGAGTTTCCATTCTCCGAAGATTGTCAACAGCCGGCACTTAACCAATTGAGCAACTTGAGCCGCACCTGAAATACGAGTTGTTCCACGCCCAATAATAATGTCGTGGTTTGAATCAAGAGCTAAATTTCCAGCCATTATTTCATCGGCCCAACATCGCCGCCTTCTGGGTTAGTGTGAGTGTGACCATCAACCTTAATACCATTAAGAGTGAGGGAACCAGTTTGAACCATGTTACCATCCATCTTAAAGTTGCCAGTGAACGTTGCAGTGGAACCATCTTTGGTGCCAGATACAGCCATACCACCCAACACTGTTAAGGATTTTGTAACGGTCGTGTCGCCATCCAATGTAATTTGCGGCGCTTTAACTGTAGCTTGCGACGTAACTTCAATGAGAATCTCCGAATCTTTTGTGATTTGAATCTTCGCAGCACCAGTAATGATTTCAATTAAACCATCACCATGCAATGTTAGTCTTTGGCTTCTGTCTGCGTTGCGCAGTTCTGTTACTCCACCATTAAATCCTGGAATAACTTTAGTCAAAGGCTGGGTCCCGATGGTACATACGGCAGCGTTGCAAGAGAACAACTGACTAAACTCAGGAGCAGGTCGCCCGTTTCTTAAACCAGCGCTGTCTTTGTTCTCGGCCAACCAATGGTCTATCCCTCGTTGCGAGAAATGAACATAGCATGGCGTACCATCGGGAACCGGATGGGTTAAACTCCAACCGCCACCCTGGATAAATTGTACAGGAACTCCCTGCAACCTTTGCTTAGGCTGCAAGGAATAGGCTTCGGCATAACCCACGAACAAGTTTTCGATTGCAAGCTGGACTTCACAAGTCTGCGTTACTGCATCGAAGTTGTATATATGCCCTGGATAACTTGTGTTAATGTCAGGAGCATTTTGGTTATTGTTATGACTAGCCACGTTCGAGTACACTCTCGTCAATAATGAATAGGTAGAGTTGTCGGTAGCTTGTTACTTCTTCACCAGGGAATACTGTGTTGGCTGCATACATGTTTGGTAGTGGAGTCTTATATTGCTTAAGAATATTAATACCACAGCGGATAGGGATTCCGAATATTTTATTCGTAGCTCCCCATGCTAAATCAAACATGTAGCAGTTTAAGTATTCGTTTAAATACAGTGCTGACATTTTAACTGTCACACCATTAAACTCAAACGAAACATCCTTACTTATATCGTAGGGAACACCTTTCACGTAACCGGTAGGCAGAAGTTCAGCAATCTGTTTTAGAGCTTGTTGTTCCTGCTCAATCATAGGATACGTCCCTTGATGGAAGAAAGTGGAGAAGCAAGTTCGCTCAACTTACCTTTCAAGTTAGATAACTGTTTGGTGGGTAGTGTGCCAATAGCACCGAGTCCTGGAAGTGGAACACCACCAAGAACACCCATACCCAAACTCTGAGCAACCTTTGCAAATTCAGAGTAGTCAGACATTGATTCCATTGCCTTACGGGCTTCGCTGGCAAGAACATCTTCATCAACTGTCTGCAACTCTTCAAACAGGATTTCAACTGACAACATTGCAGAAGTCATTTTATCATGTTTGGTTTTGATTGAGGTTACTACGCAATTCAAATAAGGTCCCAGGATGGTGGAGATGTATAACTTCTGCCCCGTAACACGGAAGCTGTTAAACAAATCATAAGTAGACTGGATTCGGTTGCTTGTTTCAAATGCAGAAGCAACGCCACCAGCAATGCCACCAAGGATTGGGATAATTGGGCTATTGAAGATTGCACCAGAAGCAACTGACAAACCCTGTATGGAAGCAGACCACATAGAAGAGTTCTGCATGTTAACAGCAACAGCAGTCAACTTGAGCATACGGTTCTGATTAATAACGTGGTCACTCACCATGAAGCCGGAACTTACAGGGAACTTGGTTACAGTTGTTTCAGACGCATGTTCTTCACTAACCATCGCATCAAATTTGAAAGAGTTAAAACTTTCGGTGGCAGCTTCGCCAACAATAGGTAAGCTCTCAAGTGCTTTCGCAAATCCACCAAACAGCCCAGACTCTTCTTCCTTCTGGGATGCAGGTCCATTGGACCACATAACAATAGATGGATGATGCCCGTAGCTGAAATTCTTCAAGCCTTTGGACACACCACCAATGAGGTCGGTATCAAAGATAGACATTAAAATGACTCCATTGCCATTCCACTGTTAGCATACATTTCCTGCCACGCAGCTTCCTTACCACCCATCATTGTATTGCCACCCAAGATTGCGGTGATTGATGTTTGATAAATGGTTGTGTGAGTCGAACCTTTATGCACAACTTCCATGATAAAGTATTTGTCCTCGACAGCCCAACGGAATACAGACTGGTCTGTGTTAAGAACAATTCCATCACCACTGACAGAAGTCACACCATTGGCAAGCAGCTTGTCGCCAAGCAAAGGAGATACATCAAGAATCATCCCTGGTTGGAAAGATGGGTTTAGGAATGTATTTAAAGTATAGGTGCAGATTCCAGCAACAGGGTTCCCAATGACTGAGTTGGCATCCAGCTTAACTGGCTCTCTGTCTTTGGACATTCTATTTACTGCATCCTTATCACCAAAGGTATCTGGGAAGATTTGCACTTCACCAGTTGTAACAGTGTATAGCAAATTGTATTCGCCAAGCATGTTACGAAATTCATTTAAGAATGTGTCGTGGAACACACGCCCACGAGGCATGATTGTTTCAAGGATTGAATCTTCCACACCGAATGTGGAGATAGTATTGAATCCATAGTCAGAACACATCGAGCGCATTGCATCAATGAGCTTGGTTCCAGGCTTGATTGCAGTCAACTGTTTGAAATCAGTAGATGCACCATACGCCTTAGAGATGCAAAACAATTGTGTTACATGTTCAGGAGGCTTTCTGTAGCCAACTGCGTTTGTAATAATGCCAGAGAAGATGGTTGGCAAAGTGGTATTCACTTCTACACGGTTGCTTTGTTCGGCCTTCTGACCAAACTTCTTGACACCACCATTAGAAGCTCCACGTTCATCTTCTGCATACCCTGCACGAATTTCAATATACATATCTCCGTAAGTCTTGTCCTGGAGGAACTTAACTTCTTCTAATGACAAGTTAAACAGAGTTATGTTTGCTGTATCGGCGGGCCACCCAACAGTAGAACGAACTTCGAAATCAATACGATGTGATTTAAATGTTGTTCGAATACTTGGGTCTTCTTTACGTGAAACTATTACTTCAACTCTGCGTAGCCACGGCATTGCAATATACCTATTGAAATTAATACATATTCAATTAATGTTAAAGTAAGCTGGGGATTTCTCCCCAACTCGTTAACGTCTTTGTTGTGCACCGTTGTTCATGTTCATTTGTTGAGTTACAGTCTGACCACCAGGAATTGCAACTGTAGCAGAAGCAGTCTGGTTGTTGACCTTAGCATCAATCTTAACATTAACAACAGTTTGAGTTTGACCATATGACATTCCATTGCGAGTAAACCCTGTAGCACCTTCTTCCAAAGATTGAGAGGACTTGGACCATTCGCGGAATGCTTTAACACGATTCTGTGCTTGTGCAGGAACAGCAGTGAGCCAATCCAACCCATTCTTATCAATAGCTTTATCAACAGTGCCAGCACCATCCGTGTAAGCAGCCATTGCTTTCTCATGGTCGCCATAACGCTTATACATTGCGTCATAGTATTCACGACCAACTCGTGCATCATCGTCTGGTGTTCCGTCAGACGGCTTGATTCCATATCCTGGGTCACGGGCAGTTGAAGGAAGAACCTGCATTATTCCACGAGCACCAGTAGGACTTGTTACACGAGAACCATCCTTGTTGTATTCACGACCACCAGATTCTTCCTGAGCGATAAAGTCATAAACACTTCCAGCAAACTCACGGGCCTGATTGTATCCAGTACGAGCACCGTCAAGTGCAGCACTTCCGGCTTCAAAGATTGGAGCGCCATTAGATAGAACACTTTGTGGCACGTTATAGCTAGGCAGCACGCGTGCGCGGCTTCCCTGCAACATTTCTGATTGAGCCATACCTTCGGCAAAGTCAGAGTTTCTACCTGCTTCTACCACCGAGCCAGCTTGCTCATGACTGTATTCCGTGCGGTCATACGCTCTCGCCATACCCTGTAGGCCAGCCATTTCGGCAGCACCTGCGATACGGGCCTGACTCCACCCACGCTCCTGGCCTCTTTCCTGCATAATGCGAGCCAGGGCCACAGGGTCACCGCCTGTCGCACGGATATCACCTATGGTTAGCAATCCCCTACTGCCACGAACAATGTTCACAGCGCCGCTAGGGTCGCCGTTAAGCATGGTGTTATAGGCACTATGTGTGGTTTGATTCAGACGTGATGCTTGCTGTGAATTGAGTCCCAACATTTCTAAGCCCTGCGACATAGAAGAGTATTCGTTAGGATTCGCCACACCTGCATCAAGTGAATTGCCGATAAAGTCGTTCATGTATTCAGCAGCTTCATTGCCAATCTGAATAGCACCAATTCCTACAGCAGCCACACGTCCGGCAGGAGTTGCCATCAATGCTTGCATAACTCCGTTGGATGCTGAACCAATACTACCACCAGCAATGCCAGCAGCTAAGGAACCACCCATACGACCGTAGTCATCGAAGAAGTTGCCACCACTTGTGAAGTGACCACCACGACCACCGCCACCACCACTTCCACCACCATTGGCAGCATCGAATCGTTCCTGATTCCAACCCATTGAATCGGCTTTGCCATCAAAGTCTGCATCTGCACCAATACCCTTTTGCTTATTCTCTTCCTGAGCAGCAAGGATACCTTTCTTAACAGACAGCGCCATTGAGTCATTGCCAGTGTCGCCATTCCCTGTGGTTGCTGGGAAGTTCTGGTCGTGCATTACAAAGTTTGGTTGGTAATCTGAACGAGATGCTTCTGGATTGTAAGAAGAACGTGAGCCGATAAACGGGTCATCGGAAGTGCCAGCAGCAGCAGAATAACCACGAGTAGACTTCTGGCGAACATCCTTCCAGATTCCATCACCAGTCATTGCACTTCTTGCACCAGCAATCAGTTCTTCCTGGTCTAGTTCACTATTGCTTCTAACAAACTCTCGCCCAGCATCAAGACGGCCAAGCACAGAATCAAGACGATTTCTGTTTCTTTCGTACCATCCTTCATCCTTGTCAATCCATTGCGAGCGTGTTTCGTCGTTGATGGTTTGCGAGAACAGAGCGCGAGAACGACCAGAAACGTGCATACCAAATTGAACTTGGTCCATGTAATCTGGATGGTCGCCTTTAAGAAGGTCAGCAAACTTACCAGCCCTTTGCGGATTCTTGTGCTCCCAAATGGCATCATCACCAATAAGGCCGTCAGGAGAATACATGAAGGCGGGATAGTTATCATTTGTTATAGCGCCAGTTTGTTTGATATCGAATCCAAATTCCTTACCAACACGAGCGCGTGCTTCTTCTTCCGTCCTGTGACCATCAGCGAACATCTTCTTGGTGAAATCGCTGTGCTCTTTGCTGCGGGATAAACCAATCTTGTCAATCATACCAGCCCAGGGGCGGGTGTATGAGTTGTTTCCTAAGAAGGTTCCAACAGTAGAGCCAGTTACATCATAGTTCTTACGGAAGTCTAACCACTCTTGGCTACCTTGTTCTAAGTCGTGGAATCTGACGGGAGACTCGGAACGCCCTGTTCCATAGTCCGACACATCTCGAAATCCAGCACTGTCCATTCTTGCAATCGCAAGCTCTTCACGACGCATTCTTGCAGAGTTCCAGTTGGTGGCCTCTCCAAGTTGTGCTGTAAATTCTGTAGATGATGCTTGCGAATCTTTCACGACTCGCTGTGATGCTGCCTTCATTTCTGGAATGCGAATAGGTTCGGCATCCATTTTATCATAAGTGTTTTCGAGGATGGCTCGAACACTTGATGCAGAATAGGCTGGTTCATCTGCAAGTTCAGAACGAAGGTTTGCATAGCCACTTCTAGCTTCTTCTAAATCTGCGTATCGTGTTGCGCTGTCCATAATCATGTCACGGTCAGACACTTCATGACGTGTATTCATCATTCCAGAAGAACCAGAATAAACTTTGGCAGCAGATTTGACAGCTTCGCTAACAGAAGAATAAAGAGCTTTGCTTGGTTCACTCCAGCCAGTGCCACCAGTTAAGGAAGCGGTGAGTGAATATTCCGGATTGATACCGGAACCATATGAACCCAAAGGGAGTCCAGATGCGTTAAGTGGTGCACGAGGGTGTGCAATGCCAGAAACAATTGAAGGAGAACCAATCTTAGGTAGTGCATCCATGTACGAAATATGTGGGGCCGATTTATTTCCTACATTAGAGGCTGAGGTGTACCCAATTTCCTTAAAGGCTGAGGGCAACTCTTGTTCCAGACGTTTGGCAACTCGACTAATGTCTCTTGCGTATTGTTCGTGATTGCCATATTGTTCACGGTCAACATACATGTGAGCCATGTAGTTGTATGAATCAGCAATGTTTCCACGGTTGGTGGAGTATTCAGCCATAATATCCCCAGCATAGTGGCCTGGGATTTCTGGCATAATATCTTGATGCCCTTGCAAAGTATCTCGCATGTAGGCATTAAGCATGTTGAAGTTACCTTGCGGCAAGTTCGGATTGGACTTTGGCATGTGCATCCACACATCGTCTGTGTTGACACCAAGCCTTTCCATGTATGTATTGATTGCCTCTACATGGTGAAGAGGTCCGTTCATTGCATTATGAAATGATTCTGTGTAGCCAGCACCAGAAAGCATTTGAGCAATGTGGGCAGCATCAGAAATCATGGAAGAGTCACCAAAGGATTCAGTAATTAAACTATCATCCTCAAACGACCCACCCATTAATTCTGCATTTGTATCCATCCATCCTGACGCAGCACTCGCACTAAGTTGCTGAACCATGTGCGACTTCTTCATACCAGCATGGAATGTTAGACCGCTTTGAGAGCCTAATGCAATTAACTCATTAGCACTCAACTTCATTAAATCTTTTTGATTAGCCATTGTCTTCATCTACTGGTTCGAGTTTCTTACGCAAATCGAGAATGTCATGGAATAACAATAAGTCCATAATCGAATAGGTCCCATCTTGCAATTCACATAATTTGCAGAGAGAACTGTCTTCGATTATAGGACGATGCAGAAAATATTTTATGTCTGGGAACAGGGATATTAAACTGTCTCCGGACTCGAATTCTTCTGCTCTGCCAGCTTGGATGCTTCCTCCGCCTCCAACCGTCTCTGTTCGTTGATTTCGAGCCCTTGCTTGAAAAAATCAAGGAAGTTTGCTTCTAGTACGAAAGCAAAGACGTGGCAAGACAACATCAATTCGCCATTGAACTGCATATCATATAATGCAGGTTTGATTTCTTGTCCATCTTTGGACGATTGCATGCTGATAACACGCTTAAACAATTCTGTGAATACGGTATGCTCTACTTGCTGCATCAAGTATATAATATCAGCGAAGTTATATTTACCTTCGATGAATGGGAATACACGAGAACCAACTTTGCTTACCAACTCCGCATGAAGAGACAGTGCAGCCGAAGCCGACAATTGTCGAACAACGACTAACACTGTTTCGCCTTTGGAGTTTGTGAATTCACGTTGAAGCAATTCACAAGCCATACTTACTCCAAATTAAACGCCAATATCCGGATAAGAACCAGTCTTAATCTGGAGGCGTTCTACAAAGATAGCCCACACGTTAGACGTGAAGGATACGCCACGCTGAATTGCAGGTTGCTGCAAGATAGCGCCGTTTACACCATTGACCAGCACATCACCCATCTTGTCAACAATCTGAATCTGGAGCGGTTGCCACAGAGATTTGTTGCCAGACAGGCCAGTTGCCTGAGTTAATTGAGCACGGTTGTACAGGATTTCGTTCCAGTCTGCGGTTTGCAGAAGCGGGAAAGTAATCGTACCAGACAGGTCAGCCGTGGTAGCCACAGCCAACTTACCATATGCATCAATAACAGGCAGGTGTTGAGGTGCGTTACGACGAGCCGTGATGATAGAGTTACCAGAAGTAAAACCATCTACACGAGCACCATCGATAATGAGGTCGGTATTATAGAAAGAATATTGTTTCACTTATCGCACCCTTACTGAACGAAGTTGCCGGAGATAACTGCACCCTGCAATGCGCCAGAGCCAATTGCAATGAAGGAAGTACCTTCCCAGATACGAGCGCCTTTCTGAGATTGCATCAGAGCCAAGTCAGTAGACAAGACTTTGTAGCCATCTGCATAGAAGGTGCCTTCATTGTCGTAACCTGGGGCAATCAGACCATTGGTCACAGCCAGTTCCAGAGCCAGAGTTACTTGTTGGTTTACCAGAGCCACACCAGTTTCAGTCCAAGGAATCTTGGTAGTGGAGGTGTAGAACAGGTTGAATACGTTCGCACGAATCTTAGCGGTCAGCCAAGATACACCCTGAACGGTATCGAACCAAGTGCCGTCAGCCATCTTGCCGTTGTAGAACATAGTGTTCCCGCCAACGTTGATGAATGCGTTACCATTTACACGCTCAAGTGCAGCGAGTTGGTTCGGGGATAGGTCAGCAGTCTTAATAGCTGGACCTTGTTTGAATGCCAGGACAAGTGCAGAGTTTGCAACGTTGAAGTTGACAGTTGATGCACGACCCAGGATAGAAATCTCTGGATATTCGTCACCATTGTCGGAGGCATCATACACCAGCAAAGTACGCTGGAGGTTTTGTTCTTTAGCCCGCTTGAAGCTAGACTCAGCACCAGGAACCAGAATTTGTTTATCGCTGTCAGCCCAGCCAAACACTTTCTCGTTTGCTTCTGCCCACTTAGCAACGGTCATCTGGTTGTCGCCAGCAGCACTACCACGGTATTTGCGGTCAATTGCAACAAAGAAGAAGTCGAACGTGGAGTTCAAGATTGCGTTGAGGTCTGTGCCGATAGATACTTCATCAGTACCTTGCACATAGACAGGACTTGATGCAGAATCCAGTTTGAATGCAGAAGCAGCAGAGCCGTATATATCACCGATAATAGAGTTGATACCAGTGGATTTGGTAGTAACTTTAAAGGTGCCAGTAACCTGAGTCATGGTTACAGGGATACCAGCAGCAATCAGTGCGGCGTTTGCCATAGAGGCAACAGCATCAAAGTCGGAAGCCGAAGAGAAGTTGATTGGTGCAGTAGAGCGGTCAATACCGTCAACGTTAACAGACAACACACCATTAGTAAGTGCCTTAATAGTACCCAGGGTTGCAGCAGCAGACGCAGTAACAGTACCTGGAGTTGCCTGAGTAACTTCTTCATGGGTGACAGCACCTACGAGGAAATACTTCGGAGTTGGCTTCTGAGAATACCATGCCAGAGCAGCCTTATAGATTTCACCAGATGGAAAATCGGCAGAGACAGCAGCCATGCTGGTATATTGGCGCACAGGAACAGCTTCACCAGGTGCTGGAGAAAACTCTTTGCTCAAGAACAGGAGCGGACCAAAACCCTCCACGGCAACAGCGTTCGGAGATACCGCGATGTTGACCTGGATGATATCGGAAATTGGAATTGCCATTTAGATTCCCTTAATTAGGATGGGTTCACCACCATCATAGAATTTGCCGCCAACACTGGCGTCAGACATTGTTCCAATATTCATTACGTCTTCACGCAGAACATTGAATTTAATTTGGATTCCTTCTCGGAATTCCCAATTTGTCTCAAGAGTTAACGAGGCAAGATTCAGTGGATTTTTGTCAAGTGTTGCAAAGCCTCTGCTCTTAAGCATAGCCTGAACATCAGGACGGAAGAAGGAGTTGTCAAACTTAACATATTCACTCCCACGACGTGAGAAGAGAATGTAGAAAGTAAGTATACGAATCCCTCTCGTAACAAATACTTCCTCACCATTACGGACTTCGATTCGAGTTTCGTCAAAGCCTGGATTAACTGACGACACACACTTTATTGCGGCGTAGTTATCAGCTGGTCGAGGTGCGTTTATCTGCATCTCATAAGAGAAGCGTGGGACGCCAACACAGACGTCCACAATATCCTTCAACGCCTGAATATCTTCATCATAAATCATTTCTCTAACTCCTTAGCAGCAATGACTTCAAAGAACCCAGCCGCCTTGTAGTCAGAAACAGAAATAACTTTATAACGAAGGCCGTAGATAGTGAGGATAGACTTCATCGGCATTTCAGTTCGGGAATGTACTTGCATGAATGCAGGTTGGCGCTCTCCGACTTCTGTAGCTTTAAGCGATTGACCACTTACGCCAGAATCCCTGTCACCATAAGGTATGGGAGTACATCGGATGGGTTTCTTTGGAGCATATGTATCACCAACCCAATTATTTTTGTCATCGTAGTAACCTTCTTGATATACCTCAAGATACATACGAGTGGTTGTGTATCGGTTAAATGCTCGACGTTGGTTAATCAAAACTGAAACCCAGGACTAACCCTCGGCCCAGCAAATGCCATGCGCCGCCATTGCAAATAACGTTGACCGTACACAGTTGACATGAAATCAGCTTCAACATAAGGAATTGTTGAAATGATTCGGTCGCTAAACTCTACCTGAACATCGTCCACATCGGTACGACTAACAGGCATAGCTGGCATTGCGGCATCACCAGGCATTAGGTCGTCAATAGTTGCAGACCAATGCGCAATAAGTGATGCCATAGCTGGGTCATAAAACCCACACCAACGCGATTCGATTGTTCCCATCACAAGTTTTGCATCCTCAGTTAGAATATCAAAACGGTCTTGGGTCATATCAGCCATAGCCGGATAACGTTTCACCAAATCGGTCAGTGTAATCATTATGCCAACTTATCGTAGAGGGCCAGTTTAGCTTCTTCCGGCATATCTTTGATGTTCACGCCATTAGCAACCAACACTTTATCAATGTCAGGCATACCAACTTTCACGCGTTCAACAATAGACAGACTGCCAGCTTTGATAGCTTCTTTGACCAGGTTTACTTTACGAGTTTTACCCGTAGTGTAATATTCCTTAATCACGAGTGCTTCTTTGCCAGACTTAACGTCAGCACCAATGTTGGAGTCGTCCAGCTTAACTTCTTCTTCACGCATCACTTCAACTTCAGTGACAGAAGAGGTAATTGCTTTATACACTTCATCATCAATTTCAACAGTTGCACCGCCAGGAATGTGTACAAAATCCAGTACAGGTTTGCCAGATTTATCCTTCTTATAGAAGAAGAATTGGAGGTTGCGAGTTTCGTTGTTCTTAAGCTGCATTACATTTCTCTTAAATTAGGCGAGATTTCTCCCGCCATCTGGGTTAAATACCGGAGTTGATGGAGATTGCTGCCGGATACATTGCCTGGAAGCCAGCGAAACGGCCACGACCAGGTACTTCATAAACCAGACCATGCAGCTGAACTGGTTGCCAAGTTAACGGCAGCGGTTCACGCAGACGGAAGGTGCGGTTGCCCATAGCTTCACGGCACACAACTACGAAGCAATCTGCGCCAGAAGCACCGTGACCTTTGATTGCATTCAGACCCTTGATTTTGTCGCGGGAGTTGATGAACTGGTTGTTGTCAATGAAGAACTGACCGATAGTCTTGTCAGACTGCTCAGAACGTGCGGTGTTAAAGATGTACTGCTCATGCTCAACAGGCATCCAGATTTCAGAAGGACGCATGATTTTCAGAGTAGATGCGTACATTGCAGACACAGCAGTGGTAAGGTCAGCAATAACTTCGGTTGGAGTCTTCTCGTTCCACTTAGTAGAACTGCCAGCACCCTGAGCAACAGTTGCTTTGGTAACGTCTGGGTTTTCGAAGAAGCCAACAAAGCCGTTAGCCTGGTCGCCGTACCATGCAGCAGAGTTAACATACTGCTCGTAACCACGGATAGCGGCGTTTGCTTTACGAGTTTCCAGCGGCAGACCAGTTACAGCAGCAGATGCTACTTCGTCAATATCATAGTCGAATGCAGTACCAACTGATTTAACAGTTACGCTGTATTCTTTACCAGAAATGCTGGACTTCGGCAGGTCGGTTGCACGGGCGTTGATTACCTGAGCTTTACCAACATGGTTGTATGAACGGTAGGTCAGCGTGTTAACACCAGCGCCGCCAGTAGTATCAACACCGAAAGCAGCACGGGCTTCCAGTTCAGGATACAGAGTGTCGTAAGTTTGAGCTTCAATGAACTCAAGCTGACGTTGAAAGAACACTGCGTCGTCGTCATTCAAAACAACGGTGCCAGAGTCCTGGATACGGGTGATGGCATCATTCAGTTCAAATTCAGAACCGTCGGCCAGTTTAATCATCTTTGGCATTAAATTTATTCCATTAGGCGCAGACTATTCTACGCCAATTAAACTTAAGGGTGCGTAATGGTGATTGCTTTAGTAGCAGTTACACCAGATGCAGTCTTATGGGTTGCTTTGATTGTTGCAGAGGTCGCAGTACCAATCGTCGCAGTTGCAACAGTTACAGTACCATTAGCCGCCACAGAGACTCCAGTGACCGCTGGGTCAACAGTGAAGTTGTAGTCGCTAGCAACAGAGTTTGCAAACGTAAACAGTTTATCAACAGTTACGGTAGCATTTGTAGTTGAAGCATCAGCAGTCACAGCCGCCGCTACCGCAGTAACGGTCGGTGCTGGAGGTGGCGTTACGACTTTGGGACTACGTTAATCATGACCGGAACAACATCACCAGCAGCAGCCGGATAACGCAGAGCAGTCAGGTTGGTTGCCTTAGTATAGCCAGCACCAACACCACCAAATTGACCAGTGGCAGATACGCCAATGTTCTTATCAGTGATTGCAGTTACCAGTTTGACCATGATTGGGCCAGACAGCATAACACCCAGAGGCCAGCCAGCTTTGATTGCAACAGTGCCGTCACCAGGACGAGTTGCGGATTCGATGTTAATCTGGCGCATAGAAATGCCCAGAACAGTGCCGTCGCCACCAATACCAGGCTTAACCTGATTGGAAGCAGTACCCTGAACAACAGCTAAACCAAAGTTAGCCATTTCAGTTTCAGCATTGAAAGTCAGGCGCTGAGAGTTGGTGGTAGCCAGGCCATATTGCTCACCCGCATACGCTGCACCAGTATTAATAGACCAATCTTGCTTTGGCATTGTCTTACCTTATAAAGAGTTGAAGCGTTCTAAACGACGTTTGTTAGCTTCTTCGGAAATAGAAACTTTAGGCTTACGAGCTTCTGAATCTTTCTTAGCAGTGAATTGCATAGATTGATTCAGGGCATCGCCCAAAGTAATGGAATCACAATCTTCAAGTGCTGCATCGAAACGAGCAGAGATATAATCTTCACTCTTATCGCTGAAATCCTTGTCATGCAATTTATTAACTACAGCCAACTTAACTTCCGAATCGGACTTGCCGGAGAAATCAAGACTGGAGAACTCGTCGCCAAGACGGGCCACATCAATGAGAAGTGCTGTACGAGCAACAACACGTTTGTCTACCTCAGCCTGAATGGCTTCATCGGATAGTCGTGCAGTTTCTGCATCAGCAAGTTTCTGCTCAAGAGTGGTAATCTTGTCAAGCGCTGCATCACGCTCTGCTTCAACAACATCAAAGGTTGCTTTATCAACAATGGAAATCTCTTCACCAGAGTCGCCAATGCGAGTAGTCTGAGCACGACCACGAACAACAATTGCAGCATGGTTAGGGATAATACGAACTTTATCGAAGTCTGCATCAGCATCTTCGGCAACAGCCAGTTCGGCATTATGACCCAGGGAGATTTGGTCAACGCCAGAATCAACTAATCGAATGGCTTGCTCGTCATTCAAAACGATTGATGCAGCCAAGAAAGAACCGTCTGCCATTGGACGACCTTCGATGAACCCTTTCTGGAGTTCTTTGTTGTTCTTGATATTGACGTCATCTTTTGGATGACCGATAGTAACCGGAATTGAGCGACAACCTTCAATGGTTGCTTCATCAAATAATACTTCCGGCTTGGTGCGAACACGGCAAATAGATTCTGGGTCTAGATGTTTTGCAATCTCACCAAGTTCTTTCGCTTTGTACAGCATAATGCCAGTACGAGCGATGGTGCATTCTGCAATCATTTCGCCAGAGTCACGTAAACGACGGGTCGTCAGAGTAGCCTTGTCGGTTAACAAAACTACTTCATTCACGGTATCTTCGTCGTTAAGCTGAACCAGGTTTTGGCTTTGCTTCACTTGCGTTACCCTTTTGGATGTTAGGAGGTTTAGGATTTGGCTTACCGAGGTCACAAGTTCCGAACACGCCCGAATGGAACATGACTTCGTTTGCAACTTCTGTAGTAATGGTTCCGTTGTTAACCAGTAGGTCAACAGCGAATGCCAAATCTTTAGCTCGCTTCGCTTTCTCAACGTTGGATTCAGGGAAGATATCTAACCATTCATAGTCATATTCTTCAATGCCAAAGTGCGCCTGGACAATCTTGTCTACCACACCTAAACGAGGGTCGAACACAGAAGTCTGCAAGCCAGTCAACAAGTCGATATAGTTTACTAGGTCAGATTCGCCCGTAGCATTCATACCGTCCGGAGATGCAGAAAGGAAACGTGTAGCCGGAATACCAACTGCGGCAGCAACTATCTTCAAATATTCCCAAATCAAATCCTTCACACCAGATAGTGCAATTGACTTGGTATCATACTTCTCAGTGTTGTCGAGAATTAAGACGTTGTAAATACTTTTAGCCAGCTTCATTAATTTGAAGCGCTTCATCACAGCAGCTTCACCTTCCGGTGATGTGAGCAGAGATTGTAAGCCTTCTACAGTTACCACATCAATGGTGGCTTCCTGTGCTAAGCTGGCAGCAGCAGCAGCGGTTGTATAAAATTGGTCAATCGTTTTCAGCAATGGAATAAGTACCGAATCAGAGTACCACATGTTACGTTGAAATTCGAACAGTGGGAGTTCAGTACCCTCGAATCGAAGAAAACGAGTGTAGTGGATATAGCCGGGATACCCAGCCAAAGTGTAGAACTCTGGCAAACCATAGTGAGGACTCAAAGGGTCCAGAACCATAGTTCCTGCGGCAAATAGGCGTGAGCGGTCAATAACTCTCATGGATTTAATACATCCAGTCTTCAAGTTATCCAGACGCAATGGTGTATCAAGTTTACCCGTCCCTTTCAGGTCGAGTAATACAAATGAAGTCCCATACAGTCTGGCCCATTGATATGCTTCACGGAACAGTTTGCGGATACGAAGTTTCTTATCCGCTTTGCGCCCTTCTTCACTATCAATATGTCGCCACTTACGCGTCATGTCTTGAGGAATAACGGTACACACTTTCTGTGATACCCAATCCTCACGGAAGCGGTTCATCAGTTCGCGATAGTTCGCGTTCTTGTTGGAGAAAGACCACTGGTTAAAAGTAGACTTATCTGCCTGACCGCCCAACCCTGTTACAAGGTTTTCTAACCCATCTGCAACTTTAACAGAGAGATTATTTTTCTTTTTGGAAGTCATTATTTCTTCCTTAGAACAGTTCCATTACCCTTAACAATTTGAATGTTGTCGGAGGTGTGGAGTCGCAGATTTGACTCGTGTTTTAATTTAACACAGTCACTCTCTGTGGTAGAAACTGCCTCAATCACACACAAAATGTTCCCTTCCAAATCTTGAATCTGGAGGGAGTTGTTCTTGCGTGAGCGGGCATCTAAGCGAGTGATAACCGCCATATTTACATCCATGCCGAGTAGTTGGCACTTGGGCCTGAGAATTCGATTGCAACCATATCTGAAACGTTATCGACACAATCGTCGTGTCCAGTACCACTACCCAAAGAAGTGAATCCAAGTATTTCACGTCTAACGTGGTCGATGTGTTCATGACCAGCAGGGAAGAATATCCTCTTTTGAGAGAAATATGGGATTGCGTTAAGGAATCGAGTTACCTTGTCATTACCGTTAATGCCATCACGAGGCAGTGGTAAAACTCGGACACTCCCATCTCTAATAAATTGTTGGTTTAAGAATTGTCCAGCAGACTTATCTTCCATGTACAAAGCACGAGGAATGCAGCCAACAGCTTTCAAATCCAACTTGTTGCATTTGTTCCAGAAGTCGATGATAGCAGTCTTGAGTTCTGGAGTTTCAAACTTACCAAGCATGATATCTAAACAATATACATCACGCTCTTTAGTCACGCCCCAATGCTTAAGGACCGAATAGTCAGAATAAGATTTGGCAGTTGATGCCGTATCAGCAGTGATGAAACTTCTAACTACGCGACTTCTGTCGAAAACGTCTGGCTCATACTCTTGCCACCAATCTTCTTTAACAAGGCCATGGCCTTGAGCAGATGGGTCGCCAGCATACTGTGAGTTGTATGTGTATGGGTTGGACTCTTTCATTGCCTCCAGAGATTCTAAACTCTTACGTGAAGGCCACAATGCAGACTTCTCTTCTTTCCTGTTCAAATCATAGAGAATAGGGATAGCATGAGTGTAGTTCTGCTTCTTAATTAATTTGTCGTACCACTTCGCACTGCCAACACCCTTCTCAACAATCGCTGGGATATTGAGGTAGTGGTATTTATCAGAGGAACCACCACGGAGTATATAACCAACTAAATCTTGGTCATGAACTCGCTGCATGATGATAACCATTGGAGTACGTGAGCACTTAATTTGGTTTCCACGCGAATCAGTTATGCACCCATCATTGGCAAGACGGGACATAAAGGTGTTATCAAATCGGTCGTTGATTTCTGCTCGAACTGTGTCAGAGTAGGCATCCTTCGGTTTGATAACGTCATCCACCACAAAGCAACCAGAGTAGTTTGCGACAAGAAGTCCAGCACCTTTACCAGTTAGTTTACCGCCAGTAGGTACTGCGTGCATAACTCCAGCTTTGGTCGTACCCCAGCGTTCAAGTGAACGTTTGTTAGGGTCGATTCTCACCTTCGGGAATATGCGTTGGAACAGTGGGTCCAGCATTACTGCACGGATGTAACCACTAGATTCCAATACAACGTCTTCTGCATAGGAGGTGATAATGTTGTGGCTCGATTCATTGTGGCAAAATGAATACAGTGGTAGTGCAATACTCATAAGCTGAGTCTTAGAATGTCGTGGTGGAATGGTGACAATTAGTCGGTCAATCTCACCGTCAACAACTTTCTGACCTACTTTGAATATTACATCGTGAAAGTCTTGAGACTGGAATGGGAATCCCATTTGGATATGGAACTGCCATTTACCGAAGGCTTCAAAACTCTTCATCAAAACTTTACGGACTTGTTCTGCAACCTTGGCTGGGATTACAGATGGGTCAACGTTATGTGGGTCATAAAGGATTTTATCAACAAGCTCTTGAGTATTGTCGTGTTCAGAAGTTGGCTCTTCTAAAGTCGAACCAGCTACACGGTCAGATACACCAGCTTGGATTCCCTTCTTCAACTCGTCGGCATACGCAGTTGAATCTTTCTTATCGCCAGAGCGAAGGCGCTCAAGTTGTGCTCGGAAAACGGAACGCAATACAGCATCGTTTTCCAGACCCTGGCCTTCTAACTCTGCTTGAATTTGTTCTTCATAGCTGTCAACTATCGCAGAGTTTTCTGAAATATATCGACGGAGCAATGGCAAAGATAGAATGCAGAATCTTTCTCTTGAGACTTTTAAAACGTCACCGTAGTGTTTGGCCAGATACGTGGCAATAGTATCGTCAAACTCGGGTCCAAGATTTTCAGTCTTTGACATTGATTCGTTCTCTTTGGTTTTAATCACAATCCACTAATGGCTGAGTTTGCACGGGATTGATGCGAATGATGTTGCCCAAACTAGAATCAGCTTTTAAAATCAGTCGATTTAGTGGCATGAATGAATCACAGATAGGACATTGTTGGGTGATGAAATCATCCTCTGCCACCTCATAATGGCAGTTACTACATTGAATTGTGCGCATAAGCGACTCCGAATAAGATAGGAGGCCAGATAGCCTCCCTATTATGCGTGCCGCTTAATATTTAATATCGCTCCAATCCATATCTTTAAAGAAATCTTCAAGATACTGTTGGGTAGAACCAACAACCACCACAATCTTAAATGGCAGTATTAGCGGCTTTACAGCCGACATTAAATCTTCGCGCCCACGCTTGATACGTTCGACGTTCTTGATTGTATTTTCACCACGAGGAAGCATGAAAACGATAACATCCGCACCTGTTTCATTGCGCGTTGCAAGTGCACGGGTGAGATAAGTACCACCGCCAGTTGAAGTGACGGTGGATTTCAAATATGCAAACTTGACTTTGCGATTATTTACAACAACAGGTGAGGACAGTTTCATTCAGATAGGTTCCAATTAGTTACTAATTACTAAACTCGTCCAGTTGAACCAAACCCGCCTTCACCACGAACGGTGGAATTTAAGTGGTCAACTTCAACGAAATGGTGTTGAGTAGCTTTACTAACTTGCACTTGACAAACACGTTCACCTGGTTGAATCTTAAAGGCTGTGTCCGAGTCGTTGTGCAGCTTAACCATAAGATTACCGCGATAGTCGGAATCCAGAATGCCTGTGCAGTTTGCAAGGCGAATACCAGACTTAAAGCCGTGACCGCTGCGGCTATACACTTTGAGTTCGTATCCAATTGGTACTTCGAACTGGAGGCCAGTATCGACAACAACAGAAGAGCCGGGATTGATAACAACAGTGGTATCGGATACAGTACAAACATCAGCAGCAGCAGCGCCAGCTGTAGCATACACAGGTAATTTCGCATTAGGGTGCACTCGCTTAACTGCAACAACTTGGGTCATACAGGACATGATTATTTCTCTACTTGATAAGTTATGCGTTCAATCCAGTTGAACACTTTGAATACGGAATCATCCACCTTACCATCAATTAGATGTTCATCCACTGTTACGCGGGTAGGTGTGTTTGGGAGGTTGATGTATCTGCGAGAATCGCCCGTGAAATCAAAACCATCACGATGCAAACGCACAATGATGACAAAATCATAAGCAGACTCAATGGCAACGACTTCATCGCCAAAACCGCCATCGGGATAAATGACATTAATAACGCCACCCATACGCCCCGTGAGTTCTTCAACACGAGCAGCCTCAACCTTACCGAAGTAGTCTTGTCCGTAGCGAGGTTTATAGATGTCTTCACTAGTGTGAATAAGAGCTTGACGAGGTGTTCTGCCGCCAAGACCTGCAAGGGAGATAGAGTCTTTGAGGTCACGGTCCGAAGCATAGTGGATAAACTTGTCCACATCGACTTGAAAGTGTTTGGCAGTATGCTCATACAGGGCATCCTTAAACTGATGTTTAGTGAATCGGCGCTTACCGAGAAAGAAAAGTTCCTCGGCAGCAACTATCTTGTTGGCAATTGTATCTTTACCACAGCCAGGTGGGCCATTAAGAATGACAGCTAAACGCTTAATCAAAACTTTCCTCGCTCTTGTCTGTGCGAAGGCGAACCAAAGAAGGGAAGCGGAATTTACCAGCCTCTGTCTTCTCACGATAACGCACTTGCATAATCGAACCAACTAGCTCGTTGCGATGTTCCCACAACCACTTACGGATTGCGGTGTTTGATTCTGGAATACCGTGGTCTGCCAGACAATCTTTCACCATTGAGCCAGCACTGCCGTAGTTAGAAGAGATAGAGCCACACATACCTTTGAGAGCACCAGTACCTTCTTTCATACCAGTAATCTTCACATCGGCGTATTTGTATGGTACAATCTTCCACCACTTACCTTTTGCATCTCGGACGATAATACCTTCATGACCAAGCGCCAGATATTTATCCATCAATGCCTTAAGGTTTTCATTGCTTGGGTCTTTGCACCAGCCGATGTACAGGCGTGGGTCAACAGCACCATCACTCAACTCATACACATTGTCCTGGGTTAGAGGGATGCTTGGCGGGTCAATACGTCCGAGGATGCTAGAAGTCTCATTCCAACTATTACGGAATATCTCAGCATCTCTGAACTGTAAGTGGTCCAAATGAGGTAGGGGTTTGGAATTACGACTCCAGACACTGCCTGATTTATTACGGATAGCTCGAATTCCGTCAATCTTGATGAAGAGTTCACAGCGCCCTTTGATTCGGCAGTCTGGGTCTTCCCAATCATGTGCGTGAGCCTTTGTGTATCTTGTACCATCATCGAGGAGCTTAATAGACATTAAGATTCTTTCTCAGGTATTCTCGAACAGCATTCTTGCGTCCGATTTTGGTTTTAGGAACTGGCTCTATTTTAGCAAGATTGCACTTGGCAATTTGCTCTTCGTCAGACAATTTGGCAAATGCAATACACTTCTTCTCAATGACTGCATCACGTCGTGATACACCATATCGTTCCATGTATGTAATAATGCCGTGACAATCTTTACACAGCAATTCCAAATCTTCTGGCTGAACCAGTAGAAGGTTGTCCACAAAGCGGTGCAGGTCTTCCAACTTAAGGAGGCCACCAACTTGAACTTTGTGGTTTACTTCAATATCTTTGAGCTTATACAACTTCTTGCAATGGTAACATTGAATGTGGAAGATTGGTTTCTTTGAGTCACCGACCTTCAATGCAATGCGTCGAGATTGTATCAGCGCAAGTTTGCTTGGATGTTTAGACCAAACACTTCGAATAGCAGACTGGAGCCAAGAAACAAACTTGGCTTCCGTTCCACAATAACCGTAAGCCATTTCAACTCCAATTATTTCTGGAGGTACTCTTCTTGAGTGAGGATACGATTCTCTTTAAGGTCAAAGTATTCGTTAATGTTCTTGTAATGCCACAAGCGAACACAATTTCCCTTTTCAACTTGATGGTGCATGTAAACAAGACGACCTACTTTGAGAAGCTCTTCTTCCCAACCGTCACCGAATCGCATGATAAATGCACCAATAACTTTCTTCAAACCTTCTGCATAAGTAGTGGTCTTATCCAAAAGTTCGAAAGATTCGACAGCACCGACACCACTTCGACGGAAATATGTTTCTCCAGCCTTAGCACCAGTCTTGTAAATCTTCTCCTCCAACACACCACAACCCATGACGTTATCCGTTGAGTCGCCAATAAGGAGTTGATGCAAGAAGAATTTAGGGCCACAGCCTTTAACTTCTTTCTTCTTAGATTTACCGTTGTCTTTGATAATTAATTTGAGTTCACCATAATCCTTCGGGATTACAATCTTCTCTCCAATACCCTGGGATTCACGCTCCCATTGGTAGTGTTTGATTACTGGACCAGTGTCACCGAATTGTCCGATTTGGCGCAAGTCTTTGTCAAGCGACGCAATCCAAACTTCATCATATGTGCACGGACCAATACGCGTGAGGCTCTTAATCTCATTACGTTTACCTGTTGTAATTTCGTACTCATGACGTGCAAATACTGCAAGAAGGTCATCTGCTTCCAAACCCTTCATCCAGTACCCATTCCATGCAACCATGAGATGTGCTTTCGCATTCTTCAAATTCTCTGGTCGCCAAACATTGTCACGGTTGCCTTTGTAGTTTTCGGCAAACACATTACGCATTGTTTTAGATGGAGACACGAAACCCATAATGTGAGTTGCGCCAGAGCGTTTAGACAAGAACTCCATTTTAGAGTCCATTGACATTTGAATCTTAGCAAAATTAATATCTTCTGGCTCTTTCCCAAACTCTTCTGCGGCACAATGGCTGAACGCAACCATATCAAGGTCTACCAGCAAAAGGACTTTCTTCTTACTTGCCATTTAATGCTTCTCCATTATCTCTGTGCCATTCAGCATGATGTTTTCTGCACAACCAACGTACAACCATAGGCTTGAGATAATCATCGTGGTGGGCAATGGCAGATAAATCGCCACAGCACTCACAAGGTTGTTTTGAAATCTTCCCTCCACGTAACGCATCATTCACCATACGGTGTGCACAAATCTTGTTCGGGAAGTTGTTACGGTATGCGGCAGACGATGCGTACTTGGTTTCTTTATTAACTGCCAAGTAGGCACGTTGATGCTCTTTTATCCTGTTAGAGTTTAGATTGTAGTGCTGTCTGCTTCTCACATTCTTGCAAGATTTGCACATAGTATCACGACCGTCCTTACTCTTCTTGGTGCAACCAAAGTCAGTGAGAGGTTTGGATACACTGCAAATACGACAACACTTCATTTAAGCTCCAAATTAAAGGCTCCCGAAGGAGCCAATTATAGTCAGAAGGGCATTCCAGTGCCGCCAGCAGCACCACCTTCCGCTTCACGCTGTGCTTTTGCAGCAGCTTGAGCTTCCAGTTCAGCCTTCATTGCTGCATCAACTTCTTCATCAGAAGCCTGATTCGGAACAGAATCATCAGCAGGTTTACCGCCCAGCAGAGCAGACAGTTTGGTTTTGTAGAAGTCAACACCACCAGTGATGCGGTTCTTGATTGCGTAAGGAGAATCGCCACCAGGCAGCTTGTTGAATACTTCCAGGTCTGGCTCAGACATGTCGAAGAACACAGTCGGGTTAACCAGAGCTTTGGCTTCTTTCTTCTCTTTGGACTTCATTGGTGAGAAGGTAGCAACCTTGTTCGCAACCTGACCAGCGTTCTTGCCAGATTGTTTGGTGTATTGGACAATGCCAACAACCAGAGGTTCGCCCAGCCAATCTGGCAGGTTCTTAGCAGGGTGGCCCTGAATAGCCTGTTCCAGATTCTGCTTAACTTCCAGTGCATCAATCGCTTTAGCGAATTTGTAGATGTGGGAGTTGTCACCCATGAAGCCATCAGCGTTGTAGGTAAACTCAAAGTCAAACCAACGCGGCTTGTCTTCAAGATTCTTCGCCATCATTACGCCGTCATCTTCGTCCGGGTCTTGGACCATGACCATAGCACCATTGCCATCAACTTCTTTCATGTACTCGTCGAGCAGTTCGAAAGTAACCAGAAGTTTCAGGGATGGGTTTGGATATTTAGCAGAGCCTGGCTGTAAGCCCAGGTCGATAATACGGCAGACACGAGCAGGATAACCACCCGCTTCCAGTAATGGTGCAGCAGAAGGAGTCTTGTTCGAGGCCAGAGTAGGAGCAGCAAATGCCATTTTGAGTACCTTTAAATTTCAGTTTGGGAGTTAATCAACTTGCAACATTGCAAGCTGTAAGTCATATCCAACTAATACTTCGGACAGCTCTTCAATTGAAGTCGTTGCCGAGATTAAAGTTTGGATGTTTTTAAATGTCTCGTCATTAAGTGCTTGAGACTGTGTGTCGGACAAATAGAATACTTTGTCCTTAATCTTTTCAAGGAACGCCATTACAGCGTCCTTTGCGAGAATTTCGGAATCAGTAGCAAACATATGGTGCTCTGATTCCTGCACATCAAAAATAGAATATACAGTTTTCATTAGTGAATCTCTGCGTAGTTATCCCCGAACTGCACATCACATGCACAATCACGGTTAAGTTTAAGTTCTTTGTTGGTACGTTCCATTGCCTCATTAAGCAAGTCCGCCCACAAATCACGGAAACCTTTCTTAACTTGGAGAATCAATTCATCGTGGAATTGTCCAGACAGAAGCGGGTCACAGCCCCAACGTTCGTTACAAATTGCAATGATGTTGTTACACCAGATATCAAACACATATGCACCAGTACCCTGACACAATGTTGAGAAGCGGTCTTTCTCTGTACGCAGCGAATACCAGAATTTGTTTACTGGATTCTGTTGCCACATCTGACCATCAACTGTGATAACTTTAGTGTTAGCAGCAATCTCTTTGATTGACCAGTTCAGGTCCCAATATGCTTTATGCAGACGTGCAGCCGTTGATTGGTCGCAGTCAGCAGAACGAGCAACAGTTGGAATACCAGCACCATACTGACAAGCATAGTTAGTGGTCTTAAACATTGGACGTTGTTTACACTTCTTAATTCCGTCCTTGTGGTCCTGAGATTCCTGTTCGGTAATAAATCCACCAATTACGCCGATTGCAAGGTGAGCATCATAGTCTGGTGCCAACTGCTTCTTAACGTATTCAGGGTCATACATCCATTGGAAGTGGTGCTTACAGCGGTCTTCCAGTGAACACAAGTCAGAGCCTAACTGTTCGTAGTCTTCGCGCCACGCTTCCAACATTGAACGAAGCTCTTCACCGCCAAATACGCGAATAGAAGGGAGGTTAACAAGTTCGCGGTGTTTAAGACGTAAAGTATTGGTAAGACCACCGCATCTTGCAGTAAGGAATCCATCTTCATCGACGTCACGAAGGAAGCCATTAACAACAGACAGACGGTGTTTATACACGCCCATCCCAATAAGATGTTGAATACCAGAGTCGGGGTTTCTTTCTGCCAGCTTATGCAAGCTCGGACAAATTTCGGGATTGCCATCTTCATCCTTAACTGTGATTTGAGGGATTTGGCGAGTCTCGCCCGTCTCTTTGTTACGGTCAAACTTAAAGGTTTCTGGAACCCAGCCAAGGCCGAACAACCAATCCTTAATTTGTACGTGAGAACCGGCGTTAGGTTCTTTATAACCCTTGAGCACCTTAATGTGTAAGTCTGGGTCTTTCCAGTCCAAACCGTTTGCATCACAGACGGCTTTCCACTTCATACCAGTTGAGGACAATTGTCCATTCATCTTGTGGCATTTGGCAGGACGCGACTTGATAACATATTCAGGAACACGAGGCATTGATGCCTCCAATGCATCCGTCTTCTCTTTAATCATTGGTTCAAGTTTGGCTTTAAATGCCAATGCTTTCTCAATGTTCAGCTTCCAGCGAGTACGTTGTTGAATAACTTGTTGACGAGCTTTGGTCATAAGGTATTCAATAAAACGTCTAACTTCGCCAGGAGTTTTATAAATCTTGAGGAGTTGAATATATTGCTGTTCCCACAGTTTCAACTGAATCTTACAGTCTTCCATCACACGATGGTTATATTCTTCCTGAGTCTGATTTTCCCAATCATCAATGACTGGTTTCGGCACACCAAACTCTTCTCCATAACCTTCTAAGCCGTGCTTAACACGACGAGGTTGCAGATACCAACTGATAAACAAAGTATCAATTAGTGTACATTTTGAAACGTCGTAACCCAAGAACTTCAATGCTTCAAAGTCAAAGGTTGCGCCATTGTGCATAATTAATGTTGGACCTGAGTCCAGGAATGCTTGAATGGATTTACGGTCAGTCCACTCCGTCACAACTTCTTCACGAGTTTGAACATCAATGTGCCCAATGTTGTGAAGACGTGGGGCAGCTTGTTTCTTCATCTGCTCCAACAAACCAGTTGTTTCAATGTCACTGGCATACATTCTTTCCCAAGGATACAACACAGTATGGCTCCAATGGATTTGGTGAGGTCTACGCTGGTGGGCGAACCATGCAGCGTAGAAGCTCTGTTATTGATGTGGACCGTTCTTCTTAGTAAGTTGAACAATCTCTTTGGTTTCGAACAAGGAGTCATCCCAAGAACGTTGAATGATTCGACCAGAGTCTGAGTCATAGTATGTCTTGAAGCCTTCTGTCTTACCACTCTTACGAGCTTTGATGGAACGAATAATTGAGCAGTTGGGGTCTACTGCCTGACTATTACGCTCAAAGCCAAACATACCATGAGAATATTTAGCAGCAGCACGAGAGCCAGTAAAGTCTGACTTCTTGATTCGTCCACCATCTTCATGAGGTCGCTGACCTTTTGCCACAGGGTTAAGGTGCGACAAGATATTAACATGGAACTGGTATTGGTCTGCCAGCTTAGTAATGTCTGCATACAGCTTGCCTAAGAAGTCGTTCTTCTCTGAGGCAGAAATCCCTTCCGATAAGTAGGTTAAGTTATCAAGAACAAACATATCAATGTCTGGACCAATCTGACGAAGAATCGTCTTTAACCCATCCCAAGTTTCATAAGGGTCTTCTCCAGCTTGCTTGCGGTCCCAAATCTCCATGTTACGAAGCATCTTCGCAGCAGTTTGACGGAACTTCGCTTCATCGTATCGAGGGTCTTCACGAGTAAACGCAGGTTCCCAATACGGCAAGTTGTCATTAAGGCCAGCCATTCGGCGCAATGTTTCCGCAGGAGTTTCCTCCATGTATGCAGTAAACACTCCCCAATCATGCTGAATGATATTGTGATGCACAATCTGTCGAGATAGCGTAGTCTTACCGCCACCTTCTGCACCACCAATTGAGATAACTTCGGCACGACGCTGACCAAACATTAAGTCGGTTAACTTAGCCCAGGGATAGTCCACACCCTGTTCAACTTCGTCATCAAGTTCTTCCATAAGAAGTTCTTTATTGACAAGAGCTGTAGGCAGAGGACGAGCAGCACGGAATACAACAGCAGATTGAGTAGCTTTCAGCAATCCACGTTTCAAACAGTCGTTGGCATCATTGGCCGGAAGTGTGGCAATCATTGCACCAGGCAACAAACGACATGCTTCCTTTGCAGCTTTACGACCAGGTTCATCATCATCAAATACGATAACAACCTGTTCCCAACGTTGCTTGATTTCTTCTGCAACTGGTGACAAACATTTGTGTACGGAATCACTTCCATCACTCAAACTAATTACAGCAAAATCCAAATCTTCATATGCACCACCACGGTTCATAGTTTTGAGGATTTGACGCAATGCGATACAATCTTCTTCACCTTCTGTGATGAACAGTGTCTTACCGCCAATAGCTTTTGCAGCCATCCAGTTGTATGGGTCGTTGCCTTGAGTATCTCCAACAGACCACATAACTTTCTTGTTAAGAAGTTTAATCTTCCAGCGAACAAGTTTGCCATTCTTGGTATATCCATGCGCCAAAGCATTTGGGGTCTTACCATCAAACTCTGAATAGAGTAGGCGAACACCAGCAGCTTTCCAGAACTCAGGTTCAATACTGCGATGGTCTAAATCAAATGGAGGGCACGAGGTTACTTCGTCAATCTCTTCCTGAATTTCTTCTGGAGTCTTGACTTTAATTTCCGGAATACTCTCCGGATTATTGCCATACGGATTCGGAACGAGAACGCCACATGCAAAGCAGTAACCAGAGAAGTTCTTATTACCAGCTTCATCGACATTCAACCAAACCTGTAAAGACTTGCCAGATGTGGATTTACAGTCTGGTACATCGTGCTTAATCTTAGCCACACATTGCTTAACGTTCATCATTTATTCCTGTTTAATGAGTGCCTCCCAGCAAACAGGAAACAACTCTGACATAATTTTATTGACTTCTTCTGCAAACAAACGTGCCTCATATTGGGCGTGCTCTGTAGAGCGTTGCTTGTACATATTAGCCCAGCCCAGTAAAGAGCCAGTCCAAATCCATGTAGTCATCATGGATTGTGGCAACACCATTCGGGCTTGCTCTGGAGCAATCCCCAAACCAATTAACGTTTCATACTCTGCAATGCAAGCCTTGTTGTGGCTTTCCATGCGATAATGAATATCGTCAGCAAAATCCTGTGGCAATGGTTGTGCAGTCTGAGTCATCAACTTTTCAGGACGACCAAACACCACATCAGGTACAAAGCATTCAATTTCGATTGCTTCGCCATCTTTGTAACGACGGCTAACTTCGTTCCAACGAAAGCCCACCTGGTGCTTACCCAGTTGGCGTGCAACAAAGATTGGTGCAGTACAGCGTAATGTTACATACGCATGGGCAAAAGGTGTATTGTGCTTATGCCTTGCGAGAAATTCAATGAGCTTTTCGTCGCGCAATGTCATCTCGTGGGACTCTGCACCATAAGAAGCTCGTGCAGCATTAACAGTTGTGAGGTCGCTGCCCATACTATCTACTAGTGTGGCAGTAATTTGTTTAGCCATTGTTCGCGTATTCTCCGTGATATAATGTTCTGGCTTTGTTGATAGCTATTTCGGCATCCTCCAGTTTATCGAAGCTGCCTATGAAAATTCTTTTACCATTGCCTACTCGCAACCTTGCAACAAATTTCCCTCTGGAATCTTTGTGCACACCTTTAACTCCAGATGAGTTGTTGGAGTTTATCTTTCTGTTGTGGCAATTTTGAAGCTGAGTTGCCTCTCGCAAATTGCCTGGAACATCATTGAAGGTGTTTCCATCAATATGGTCTACTTTGTCAACAACCTTTCCTGTGTGCATGTAGAATACAAGTACGTGCCTACATACACTGTAGTGTCTTCCACTAAGGTATATTGCCGTTCTCGCATATCTGCCACTGCAAGTCCAATTGATTTGGTCAAACCTTTTTGCAGCACAGTCTAACACAAACTTCTTGGACAGCTTGGTCAATGTTGGACTCCGGTTCATATGGTGGGAGATTAATTAGCTCCGCACCATGATAATGGTATTATTTTAATGACGCCTGAATTTCTTTCATAGACGCATTTAGTACAGAACGCTTTTCATATTCGCGTTGATTGTACGTGTTTGTCAGTGCTTCCGCAGCTTCTATTGACAAGATTGCAAAACCGCCAAAGGCATTGCGAACTTCTTCAATATCCATGTGCAGGACTTCACTTGTGATTTGGCTTGCTATTACGGCCTTATAAATCTCTTCGGCAATTTCAGCAGTTTTCATGTTTCTCTCCAGTTAAAATTTAAGTAAGTGTCCTGACGTGAACTGTTACAAAACACTTATTAAATTTGATTCGAACCGCCCAAGTGAATCAGCCTTGTTTATGGGGACCATCGGGGAAAAGTATAAACCCGCTTAATGCTCGCATCATGTTTGAACATTAAGAACCCTCGACTTGCATATTTCATGTGTATAGGAACATAGTCTGGATTTTGAATCCAGCTAACTTCGGGATGAGGAGTAACCCAAATAAAAGCCTGAACTTTATTTCTGCACAACACAATCAGCGCAACTAAGCCGTATCGCTACGGTATGCCAGACGCTCTCTTGAGCCTTTTGAACAGAGGCATAACTGTTGGAGGAAATTGGCGGATTCGGCGAACGCGAAGTTCACAATTACACAGTCGGCCTCGGATGCTACATCCCTATCCCATCGTGCAGGTTTAATTAACTCTACGAATCCATTGAATTTGGTGACCGATACGTTGGTCAGACGCTGTGGCCTTTACGCGGCCAACGTGCCATTAATGCTGGCAAGACAGAGCTAACGTTCTCAAGCACTTTTGTCTAGGTGTGTTCCCGGCCACTGTTCTAGGAAGTGACTACCTGAACTTTCTCGCGTTCAATGCGAGGCAGCAATTTCAATTGTTATGCCCAGAGCAATTTGCAGGAATTACACCTGCCATACCACAAGTGGCTAGAGTCTCGTTATTTAAAGTCGCGCACTCCCTCG
>OERO01000045.1_pt1 | contig 44077 bp, 67 predicted proteins | sample 1540041 | NCBI WGS metagenome assembly OERO01 (sample SAMEA3891234, study PRJEB23780) | metagenome | biome: terrestrial biome; feature: animal house; material: water of meat washing | place: Italy | collected 2015-05-12
TGATCATTTGTGCCATTCTACACTAAATAAAAAACCCGCACTAGGCGGGTATGATGTTTAAGCAATGTCTTCAGAGTAACTGCTGGCCGAAATACCCATAAGACAACCTCTATATAGATATAAGGGTATGATATTTAAGCAATGTCTTCACTATATGAACCAGCCGAAAACACAGAGCCGCCAACCGTTCGATAACCATATGGAAGGCAAACCGGATAACCAGCGGCTACAGTGTTCACAGCCGAGCCGAATGCGTAAGAGGCGCGGTTGCTTGTTTGGTTGCTCTGGGTCTTTAATCCAGTCGCTTGCGGCGAGAGTAATTGAGCAATACCGCCAGCAGCCAGAGAAACACCAGCGCCAACAAGATAAATCTGCCCGGTAAAGATGCCAACCGTGATAAGAGCGGCGCCTAAAATAGTCTGAAAAAGCCCGCCAGACTTACGGCCTTGAGGGATTGGTAAGATGCGTATCTCCTGAATGGCACTAAAATCAGCTATTCGATGCTCGTTCACATTTTTACCATCCACAAAAATAGCATATCTGGTGTTTTGACCTACATGGCTATTCATGAACTCCTTGAACGCAGGGATCTGTGAGCAAAGTGCCCGCAGAGCTTCAGGCACGCTATTCACTGCCATCTGGTGAATCTTTCCAAACCTGCGGCCTAGTGACAGGCCCAACTTAATGTCAATCAGCTTCTGAGTCATAAATTACATCCTCTGGTAAATCCTTGTGGCGAACAATTCGCACCGTGCGCTCGCGCCAGTAATCGGAGTAGATATCAACAGAACTCATTTTACCATAAAGGTGATGAATGAATCTGTTATTGCCAATGTAGATTCCAGCGTGGTTTGTCACCTCGCTTTGCACCTGCATCATAATCATGGAACCAATCGGAATATCTGAAGTTTTTACCAGCTCAAATCCTTCCTTAATCCAGTTGTCATCATAGATATTTTCATTGTACCGCTTCTCCCACCACGGGTAATTGACGCGGTAGTCATTCAGTTTGACGCCGTATTTCTTGTGAAATTCCATGACTAAGCCCCAGCAGTCAAAGCTACCAAGCCCCCATGGTCGACCAATCAGAGGCATCGTTGATGGTTCAAGGATTCTCATATCTCCCTCTGGTATACTTACGATAACATACGGAATCTCGCACTCATTGCAGCTACAGATATCAGCAGGGCTGGGTCTTGTCGTGGCTCCATCACCTGTATGGGAGTGGACTACGTAAACAATAGATTCATTGTGAGCCAACTCAAAGAGAACTTCTGCATACTCATTTGAATCAAGGATGAATTCATTCTCCGGGTCCTTGCTGGCATTGGTGATTCTGTGATACTTCTGCGCCCTACCCTTCTGCGTGACAACTCCACAGCACTCATGAGGGTAAACTTCTTTTGCGTGCTGGAAGATTTCTACCTTAACTTTTGGTGTTAACATTTATCTCTCCTTAACTCTGGTTCGCTTTAGCTTGAAGGCTTGCTGCCGCACAACCGCCGAAGTCCAACTGATTATTCTCGCCAAATCTAATCTTGCAACTGTTTACTGTTCCAGCACAGAAATCTAAAGACGGGTCATCAACTGGTTTATCATCTTTATCGAAGTATCTATTTCCAGCATAAGTACACCCATTACCGCTACGATACCAACCCCTTGAGGCGAAATAGCAAACAGACTGAACAAGTCTTGCGGGGATATAAATACCATCCATATCCATCGGGCTACTTAGCTCAAATGATGCTGTCTTGTAATCAACCTGCTTAGGTCGCTCAATGAAGTAAACAAATCGGCGATAGTCCCCATCAGCAATACTTCCGTCTTCATTAATATTATCGCGCGTAGTAATCCAGATTGTAACCTTAGCCTTAACCAATCCATTGTAAGTACGGATAAGTGCGCTAATGCGCTGGTCTACGTTTGATACTGTTAGTGTTACTTTGTTGGCTTTTCCGTCAGAAGTCATATTGATGCCAGAGATACCGAAAGGTCTAGGACCATACTCTTCACCGCGAAATGTAATAGTCTTCTCTGGTAGTGGCTCCCCATTCATTTGAGCCATCATAATCTCTTCTGGCGTGTATGAAATGTTCTCATTGTGGAAGTTGTAAACGAGACCTCCGAAGGAGGTTCCGTCAACCTGGATCAGTGTCACAATCTCGCCAGGGAAAAGGCTTTGCAACTGATTTTCAAACTTTGGACTTAGCATATATTTCTCCAATAAAAAAGCCCCGCATAGGGGCTTAGTTTAACGCATTGAACTAAATACTTCTACGAATTGCATGCTCACAGTCTGAACTTCCTTACTGATCGGTGTAACACTAATGCTATCCTGCTGAATCACAAACATTGATGTGTCACCCTGCGGTGTGGTCCAGAAGAATGGAGTAATAATGTGATTGAAGCAAAAATCCATAACATCTCGCCAGTCCTTGTTGGTGTAGGTCATCTGGTAGCTGCGCTTATTACTGCGATAACCGCCCGTGCCTCTTTGCTCAAAACCATTGCCAAAGCTAACAATTCGCACGTTGCTCGTATTGCTGAATGATGCTGATCCATTTTGTATCTGAGTGCACCAGTTAAATGTATCAATAGCCATAAAAATCCTTAGGGGCCGAAGCCCCACTAATTAGTTAAATCCGCGCAGGTACTGATAAGCTCTGCCACCCTGCTGGAATGATTGAGAAATCTCTTCCGCTACGATAGCCTTAACGCCATTTTGCAGTGCTTTAGCTTGCTCTGGGTCGCTACCCACCACGGAGTTTACATTAACAGTGATGCCGCTAACATTAATATCCGCGCCACCAGAAACCAAACCGCCACCTGCATAACCGGAAGGGCCACCAACCGCGCCGCCGTTTGCGTAACCTTTCATTAGTGCGTAAAGGTTTTTCACACCAATGCGGCTAGTTGCCTCTTTTGTGAATACAAACTCCCCTCGATGCACGATTCCAGCTGGCTGATACTTCCCGCCATTACCAGTATAGCCACCACTAGCGAATCCGCCGCCAATCGCGGATGCTATAGAACCAATAGCGCCACCAGTGCCACCAAAGCTACTCAAGCTAGACTCGATAGCCTTGACAACAAGAAGTTGAGTTGCGATCTTAGCAATCTGCTTAAGAATGCTAACCGTAAACTCTCTGAAGTTTGTTTCGCCAGTTGTTACAAGATTTGTAATCTGGTCGGTAATGCCTTCAAAGACCGTAGTGGTTAAACTTCCAGCAATTGAGAATGCATCCGTCGCGCTCTCAGCCCAATTGGCAAAGGATTGATTCACGCCAGCGAGCCAGTTTTCACGTAGCGCATCCTCCTGAGCATAAAAGTTGCGTCTTGCTTCTAGTAGCTGCTGAAAATCCACGTCATCAATTGCACCACCAGCATTAACCTGATTGGACTGAAGAGCCTGAATCTCTTTGGCTCTCTGCAGTTCACGAGATGATAATCCAGCGCCCAAATCAATATTGCTTGCTTCGTTGTTAATCTGAATAATCTTTTTGCGGTTATCTTGAGCTAACTTATTGGCTCGCTCCTGCAAAACAACCTGGTCACCTAGTTCAGCCTTCTGCCTTGCCAACTCAAGAACTTTATCCTTTTCAATGAGAAGCCTTGCTTGCTCTTTGGTGATTGAGCCATCAAGTTGCCTCTGCTCAAGAATACTGAATTTAGCCTCCTCCTGAAGGTACTGCTTGCGCTCATTGCTTATTACTGCGCCAATATCCCTATTTTCCTGAAGTACCTTTAGTTGAGCCTGAAGTGCCAGCACGCCAGATTCGTAACCAATTGTAAGGTCTCTTTGCTCTTTAACCCTACCATTTTCTTCTTTCCTGCTCTTCTTGATCGCATCAAGTTCATCCTGAAGCGCCTTCTTCCTTTTTGCAAACTCCTCATCAGTTCCTGATTGCTCATTGGAATTCTGATTTTCCCTGCGTGTAACGTAACCAAGTTCTCCTTCTCTGATTCTGGCATCTCTCTCCCTGATAGACTTCTCTAGCTCAAGGTTTTGCTTCTTGGCGGCATCGATAATCTTCTGCTGACTCTTGATTACATCATCACCGACACCATCAAGGCCTGGGATATTCTGCAATGCCTGAGTTGCGCTAATTACAAACTCACCAATCAGCGCGTCACCTTGGTTAATGAAGACCTTAATCTGTTCAATTGTCCCGGCTATTACATCAACAAACAGGTTCAGCGCCCCAACCGTTCTACGACTAATTGCATCCCAGATATCAGAGATGTACTTTCTGAAATCATTCCAGGCTAGCTCAAGTGGAGTTAACTGCGCTGCTATGTCGTTAAGGTTGGCTTCCTGCGACTTGCTGAAAATATCAATCGCGGCGGTAACAGCCTCAACCTCTCCCTTTGTCTTTCTTAGGTTTTCGATTGTCGTCAACTGCCCCTGCGTGAGGAAGTTAAAGCGCTTATCCAAATCAACTAAACCCTGGATTGGGTCGCTTGCAATCTGGTTATAGTAACCAGTAATCTCCTTCGCATCCTTACCTGTCAACTGCGCCCATCTGGCGGTTGATTTGGTAATCTTGTCAATCTGCGTCAGCGTAAGGTTCCCTTGCTCAATAAGGCTTGTTGCGATGCTAGTCACAAGTCCTCTGGTTGCACCAGTAGCATCAGAAACAGAGCTAACCAACTCTCTAACCTGCGAGATTGATGCGATTGTGGAGTTGTTTGAGAACGCAATGGCAGAATTTAATGCTCTGAATTCACTCTCTGCCTGCGCAGCACCGATACCTAGAGCAACAAGCGCGCCACCGAGAACCCCAACTGCTACGTTGAACGGGTTTAAAGCAGCAAGCGCAAACCTAAATGTGTTACCAATGCCTCCAAATGCATCCTTAATTTGTCCGCCTTGCTGAATTGCAATAAGCCAAATCGGAATTCCGCCAGCAAGAGACGTGCCAATATCAGTAATCTGCGCTGGTAGTTGAGAGATTGCAGCCTTGTATTGACCTGCGCTTAAGCCAGAGCGTTGAAAGGCCTTGCTCTGAGCAATTAGCTGGGTGTTTGCCTTCCGTGATGCATCGGCGATTCTGTCAATAATAGGCGCCGCCTGAGAACTTACTCCAAGCTGAGCAGCCTGTAATTTTAAGTACTCCTCACGCGTCAATGTTGCCGCTTGAGCCTGTCGCTCAAGTGATGCAATGAATCTATCCGCTTCAGCCTTTGCCTTTGCCTTATCCTTTGCAGCTTGCGCTGCCGCCCTTCCCTCTTCAGTTAGTGCCGCACGTGAACGAGCAAGTTTTGCGTTCTGCGTTTCAAGGGCTTCACCTAAGCGGAAAAACTCCTCATCAGGAACTACTCCAGCCGCGAAAGCCTTATCCAGACCTACAGCAGCCTCTTGCAGCTTACGGAACTTTGCCGCAGTTGGATCAATAGCTGTTTGCAGCTTAGCTAGTGACGCCTGTTGCTCAGCAAGTGCTCTCGCAGTATCTCTAGCCTGGTTTTTAGCAACCTGCTCAGCATTGACGAATTCACTAATACCGGAAGCGGCTTTCTGGTTTGCCTGCCTGAACTTTTGCAGGGATTGCGTACCTCTGTCTACCTGCGAGACGTCTACGGCTAGTGTGATTCCGGCTAATTCATTTGTTGCCATCTAAGCCTCCATAATAGAAAACCCGCCGAAGCGGGTTATTTTTTTCTCAGATTTTCCATCATCTCGAGAGCCTTAGCTTCAAGGATGCGTAAATCACTGAGCACCAATTCTTCTTCTGAGACATTATACACTCTAAAGAGGAAATTTAGCACGTTGTAATCTAACCCTGTAGCTCCGTTAGCTCCAACCCTCCATTGCGTGGCCATTGAACAATAAATGTCCCAAGCCTTCATCATGTTGTCGTCGAAGTGTAAAACTTCAGGCTCTTCGTCTTCGTAATCAGAGCGGCGCATCCCAATCGCTTCCAGTTCGGCGTCAGTTGGATCTGACTGGTACTGTAGATACACCGCTCGTTTTAGTTTTTTACCCGCTGACCTGCTAGTGCCTGCATGTAAGCAGTGGTAAGAGCAACGGTTGATGCCGGAAATAGGTCAGAGAACTCATTAACGTTATCCTCGTTGTATTCCTCTTCCAGGTCCCAGTCAGAGGCAATTGCCATAATAAGCTCTTTGGTGCTCAAGTCTTCCTTGCTAAGTAATTCCTGCAACTCAGATGTTTTCTTGTGCTTGACTGTAAAGATAACCTCTACATCCTGGTCGTTAGCCAGCTTAAATTTTACTGGTAGCTTAAAGTCTGGGAGTGCCGCCAGTGAAAGTTTGAACTTTGCCATCTTAGTTAATCCTCTTATTGTTTGTGAGTGTGTATTCTATTACTTAGTGTTTTCTTTTGCAATCTTAGCGGCCGAGTCCTTACAAACCTCTTTGCCGTATCTCATGATTTGGTCAACCTTGCCGCCTACAAGCTCCTGACATGCTCGCTCAGCTTTAGCAAACTCAACAGTATATTTGTTTGCCTTGCTGTTTGCATCAGCCTCGCCAGTTGGGTTAACAATCTGAACTACCGCATAAAAAGCAACCAGAACCGCAGTAAGTTTGATGGCGTTTTTAACGTTATTCATTTCTTTAATCTCTCATTTCGTTTCGATGAGTTAACTATACAGGAAGATTGAATTAACGCTTTAGCAAAAAGTGCTATGCAATAAAAAACCCTCCGAAGAGGGTTTATGCTTTAAACTTTAGCAGCCACAGAGGACAGTTTACCACGAATGGATACAGCGATGGATACCGTTTCGATTTCGTTAACACCAATGGTAGGGGTGTCGTTGAAAGCGATAGTACCGGACTGCAAACGCATTTCCTGAGCGCGAGGTACGAACAGACGAATCGCGACAACCTGGCCTGACTCATCGTACTTACGCAGAACTGGATAAACCGGGTTGGTGTACTCATGAGCGAAGGTAAAGGTGTTCGTTACCGCAGACTTATAAGTCGGAATCTGCTGTTCGCGGTCATCAGAAAGGCACTGGAAGTTAACAAACTGCTGTTCGCCGCCGTCAGTTGAAACGTCCTGAACGCACGGAACTTCGAACCAAGATTCAATCTTAACAACCTCACCAGTTAGACCTGCCGGGAACTTAGTGGTGTTAGAGGTATCAATACCTTCAACTGTTACCGAAGTTCCAGAAACTTCAGTTACCCTCACCTGCTTGTCGCTAAGTAGGGTTGAGGTGGAGGCGGTAAACAGAAGGTAGTCACCCTTAGCCAGGCCAGATGCGCTAGATACGGTTAAAACTGGTTTAGGTGCGTTAGAGATTGCAGTTACTTTAATTGCAGTTCCGCGAGTGCCTTCTACGAAGACCTGCGTGCCATTTGATAAATGAGCCATGTATTTTTCCTTTTGTTAGTCTAGACGAACATAAAAATGAACCGGGATAAACCACCCAGACTTGGATTTGATAACCGGGTTAACAACTCCAGACTCATAAATGGTCCCGCTGTCAAGCATTGTACCATCAACGATAGATTCTGCCAATTGATTAGCGATTTGTCTAGGCTTGTCAATGCCAGTTCCAGGGCTGAAGAAAACAGAAATCTGCACCATGCCTACGTAGTATTTGCACTTCCTGCTTAATCCGTAGGTTACAGTATCAACTTCTGTGTAGTCGTACTTAAGCCAGATAGAGCCATCTGCTGGAGGAGTGAAGGCAACATTCTCCCAGGATACTGGATATCTGACTGGGAAGCTCCTCACCAGCAAATCATTAACATATTTCCTGGCAGCTATAGACAATTCATGGTGCACGTTTAGCCTCCTCTACTGCTTCCTGGAAGTATCGACCAAGCCTCATCTGAACAATCCTAATAATGCCGTTTGGTGCTTGACCCGAGCCGCCATACTCAAGGTGAATTGAGTAATCAAGCCTGTTTGTTATGTAAATGACTTTTGTTCCCTTCGCTCTGGCTACCGCCCTTGCCTGTCTTGCGAGTGCTCTTTTGGTCTCTGTTCCAAGTTTATCGTAGTCAATAACTGACTGCTGAGCTGGAGAGTTTGCTGTTATTTGCCAGTTGGCTTTAAATCTACCAGTGTCAACTGGTGACTGATCTACCAGGCCATTAGCTGTCTTGATAATGGTTCCTGCAACAACCTCATCAACTCCAGATTCAACCTTATCTATCCATTCAGAAATGGAGCGGCTAAATTCAATAACCCCGCCATTAGCCTTCGGTATAAAACTAGCCATAAGTAGCCACCCTACGAAGAATCGGTCGATAACCAACAACTTTACCGGTTGGTTTTACAGGTCGCGGGTCAACAACAACGAAAGTCTCACCATCAACCTTAATCTGATAACCCTGCTTAATTTCAACCTGCGCCGTGAAGATTCCGCGCTTATCGCCAAACTGGATAAACTCACCATCGATATCGCGCGTCTTGATTTCTCGCACCAAGCCTTTTAGCTGGAATGTTTGCGCTGGCACCTCCACTTCAACGCCGTTAACGATTTCAACATACCCATCACCAGTACTCATTTCATAAACGCCATTGGCATCACTAAAGAAGTTAATGCCAGAGCGAGTGATTGATTCGATTTCGCTGTAGTTCATCGGCAACCGCACCCACCGCCACCAGCGGAAGTAATCAATCCAAAGCCGCCACCTCTCTTGCGGAGCAGTGCTTTGTACATACGGCCGAATTGAGAAGATGATAGGTCGCCAGATGCTGCTGATTGGGTATCATAAGTGATAGAGAATTCACCGCTCAGTGCATAACTTGCCATTCTGCGACTGTACGTTTCAAGCCCTTCATTCTCGCCCTTAAACGCGCCATCAGCAAGCATTAGGTGCAGCGCGTAAAGGCCAACAGCCTTATCTTTGTCTGCTCCAAACTTGCTTTCGCATACATATAGACGTGCCAAATCAATCCATACATTAATTGATTCGTCATCCACCGCTTTGAGCGCCGGAACAAGCGATCGCATAAACGCCAAAATTGCATCATTCATATTAGCTCCATACAATAAAGGACGCCGAAGCGCCCTGTTTGTTATTTGTACTCGTTGCCAGTCTCAGCTTCGGAGATGGTTTTCGGTTCTTTGCGCTTTTTCTTGCTAGCAATTTCTTGCGCGATTTGCTTGGTTGCTTTAGCATCACCTTCAATAGTGAGTTTACCCTCTGCGATTAAACGCTTGAGTCCGTCGCAAATTACATCAACCTCGAAAGTGTCGCCAGGCAAATATTTCTCACCCTTGTAAACGATAAGGCAAGCGCCAGTGTGTTCTAAACGAATCATTTTTGTCTCCTTTGTTTATCTGGTTGAGTGATTATAACCCAACAATCCCATCTGGTACAGACGTAAAAAAAGCCCTCCGAAGAGGGCGATTTATTAGATTAGGGTAATACCTTTGATTACTGCCATCGTCAGAGGGCGATAAACGATCAAACCTGTAGCTTTTGATGTTACAGGGTACTTAAAGTGCAAGTCCTTAGGTTGTCCTGGAAGAACGTTGGTAGCTTCCGGAATCTCGATAGACATATTGAGTGGACTCTTCTCAAACGCCAGAGCAGCCTTACCACCTGCGCCATCGTAGTTGTCCAGGAACTGCAAGAAACGAATGGTCAAGCCTGGGTTATTACGAGTGAACAGTTCACCGTAGCTCAAATTTGTCTGCGGAACCAGTTGCTGCATAATTCGACGAGCAGAGGCCGGAAGCAGAATGTCAGTCACATGATGGAGGCCCTGTGTTGAAGTCTCAACTGCGTCAATCATCGCGGTGATATCATTAATTGCGTTGTCCACAATATTCCAACTTGGAGTTGCAACAACGTTGTTGATGTTCGGCTGGTCGAATACGCTCACGATGCCGTGCGGGGCGGAACCAGACCACACCAGTTTATCCAGCAGGTTGTCGTGCGCTTCGAAAGCCAGGGCTTGCTTGCGAGTCGACAGGGACTGACCAGTTGCGGCGCCAGCTTTAATTTCATCAATAGAAATCAGGAATGCGTTACCGAAACGGAACACTTTGCCTTGTTTCTCGTTCATAAACGCATCAACCAGCGGCAAGTCGTCAGAGTAATCAGCGATAATCTGAGCAATGCCAGCACCATCAAATTCTGGGTATTCGAAATACTTCGCGTGACCAGGAATTTCATTTGTTACAGGGAAGATATTAACAACTGAGTTTTCTGCGTATTCTTTTTCGTAAGCTCGATTCAGAGCAGCGGTAAGCTGGCTAACAGTCCAGATACCAGCGGCATCAGCTTTTTCTACGCCCATTTGCTCCAGGTGAGCGGTGATTTTTGCTTGTTCTGCATCAAATTTAATGGCCATTCTTTATTGTTCCTTTTCAGTTATGTGTCTACGGATTCATTATACACGAGTTTTTACCCCACGCAATGACATAAAAAAACCTCCCGAAGGAGGCTTTATATATATTAATTATTAAGCTGCAACAGTTGAGTCTGCTGATTGAATAAGCTGAACTTCAACTAGTGCGCCATCAACGCTTAGGTCTTGCGGGTCTTCGCCCTTGTTTTTGATGTAACCACCAGCAAATGTAAAACCAGTCTCCCAAGTAGTGGCGGCAGCCTTAGCAGCAACAACGCCACTAGCGTTTACGTAAACCTTGCTACCAAAGGCCGGCGCAGCCTCTAGGGTTGTACGAACCCAGATTCGACCATGAGTCATTACGTTAACCGCTTCTTTTACGCGAGCTGTGCCATCTGGAGTATCGTAATGAGATCGAACAACTACACCGTAAGGTTTAACTGCCGAGCCAGTTACAGCGGGAAGGCCAACAACTTTGTGACCATCTACAGGCTGAGCGGATGTAACACCAACAAAAGTACCAACCGGAATGGCTGCTGCGCCACCAACCACGCAAGCGCCGTCGATGTTATACAGAGAAGTATCAGAAACCATACCAGCCAGTGCTACGGAACGAATTGCCATGTTTATAACTCCTTATTTCTTAATTTTAGCTAAACGAGCACGCGGGTCTAATTTCTTAGGCTCATCGGCGCTGTCAGATTTGTCGGGAGCGGTAGTCGCTTTACGTACTTCAGCCATTTTATCAGATTCCTTGGCAATGTCGAACGCTGCGTCGATGTACGCGTCGGACTTCTCGGAAACATCAAGGCCGGAGACTTCTTTAACGTAAGCTACTTTAATGCCTTTAGCATCCAGACCATCAGCCTTCACACCGGCTTCAGCAGCAACAGCAACCAGAGCAGCAAGGGCATCAGCATCAGCTTTCGCTTTAGCAACTGCAGCTTCGATTTCAGCAGGCATTGCATCTACTTTGGCTTTCAGTGCATCACGCTCTGCGATTGCAGTGTCAGCCTTTGCGTTCAGCGCTTCGATGTGAGAGGCGACTTCAGGGGCGACCTCAAATTCCTGTGCGCCGTCGAGTTTAATCTTAATCATTTCCTGTTTATCCTCTTTATTGATATCAACGTCAGTAGTATACGGGTTTTCCTGCTCACCGTCCATGTTCAATTTGGCAATACCTGCTCTACCTCGATATACCATTGCGAGATGGTTCACTTTAATGTCACGCTGAATTGCGTCGAACTCCTGCCATCCTTCTGGCGCATCGAATTGATCACCATCAGATTTAAGTACGTACTCACCAGTAATGGGGTCACCCCAGCCAGGGGTTTCGTCAAGAATTGCAGAGTAACCAACGGATAACTCCTTGGCGTTACCTGCCATGGCCTCCTGAATCGCCGTGTTATCGTAAACAACAATTGGGGCAACTACCGAGCTACCTAATGGTTCAGCTTTGCCAGTAACGGAACCTACAACTACCTCTTTAGCGTTATGCGAGTTAACAAAAACATGGTCCATAGTCATTGGTTTACCCTGGTAGCTCGCGAGTGATTCATCCTTGAAAACCTCCTCTGCTGGGCGAAACTCTCGAACGGTTCGACCATCCTCGGTGTAGTAGACCTGCACACCGAGGCGTGCGACTACTGGTGTGTCGACTAGAAATCCATTCTCGTCGATTGTTGCCTTGAACTTTGCGCTGTCATAGCGGATTTTACTCATTTAATTCTCCTATTATGATTCCCAATCTGGAACCGACCAGCAACGACAACCGTATTCTTGACCTGGAAATATATCGTTACCACCTAGCTTAAAGCTAAGGCCCTCTCTCGCTATATGCGATTGGCGCTCCCTATCGTCCAGCATGCCATGCCAGATGTAACGGCTAACGCCAGCATCCTCAAGCCTGCGTCTCATAAGTGTGGAATTCAGACTTGAAACAATCCCAGACGCAATGTTTGCCGTTCGCTTCCTGTACATTTTGTACCTATCAGATAGCTTAACGTAGTCACCATTCCGTATTGTTGCAGCCGTCTGCAAGAAATCATCTTTAATGTTATTCAGTAATTTAATCGCCGACTTATTAGTGGTGTAAATCCACTGATTTAGGTCATCATTATACCAAGACTCATCGCCATTGATGCCGTTAACTTCAAGGTCCAGAATGCTAGGATTCGACCTCCCTCCGGTTTTGATTGCAAGCACAAGAAATTGAGAACTATTGTATCTGTATATCGCAGTACCTATGGCTGGGATTGTTGATATAAAGGACGCTACCAATGCCGCAATTACCCCGTCAAGGTATCCATCTTCCTCCTTAAGCTCCTCTGCAGTATCAATTTTAAGCCTTGTTGCTGATTCCCTCATTGCTGAAATTAACTCAGTTACCGCAATGCTTAGATTGCGGTTAACCTGGCTCTCAATTGTCTGCGGGTACTTCCAGCGGGTCGTTACTGGTTTCACTAATTGCCACCTCTGTCTCTACTGAACCGTCACTAATCTTAACCTCTGGAGCGATTGTGCGCAATGTATCTCTCGCTTCGTCAATATCCATAGCGCCAGCTGCAATTAGTGCCGCAATGCTGTTTACATTCTTCTCCAGAATCTCGGCCTTATCCTTACTTGATTCCTGCGCTAGGGGATTAAACTCAACTGACCATTCCTGCTCGTCTGAAATGAACGGAATCAGGAACCCGAGAATAGGCAGTAGTTCAGCGTTACGCTTGCGGTCAACCAGCTTATGGAATGTCTCCAATGCGGTGTTCTGACTTGATGATACGCCGCCAACGTTCTTATTCTTCAGGATAATCTCATGAATACCGCTCAGCGCAACAATTCTGTCAAACTTCTTATCCAGGAACGCATCAATCCCGCCAATATCAGAGTTCAGAACACTGTATTCTTCAGACTCTGCGTCAATGCCAATTGCCTGACCAACGCCACTATTGTTATCAACCTGCGCAAGTCTCAATCTAGCCGCACCAAATCCCTCACTATCGTCACATAACTCAGCCAGACCTTTCGCCTTCCACACTGCTTGCTGCTTGCGCTTCAGTAACTGCGTAGCGAGTCGTTCGCAGTTGGTGTAATCCTTAATTGAGTCAAGAATGTCACTGGATAGAACGCTACGCCCCCAGCCATCATTTTGCCGACGCATTACGTTAGGAATTCGCTCTCCGTCAATGATGTGAATGCGGCTGTAGTGCACATCATAGAACATATCACTCTCATTAGTGGTGATTCGATAGGTTAGTGGCTTGCCAAAACGTGCGTTGCGGGGATTCTCTTCTCGAGTTTGTACTTTTACTTGAGTACGGTCGTAAACGCGAACGGTTTCAAGCTCAGCACCTTCTCTGACCGGACTTGTTAGCGCCCTATTGTCCTTAACGATAGCTACAATTGCCGCCCCACCGAATAATCTCGCCCATGACCATGCTTCATTGATGTGCTTTGTTAGTTCTAGATAGTCCCAGCGCGACCAGAATGCAGGCTCATCATCAATTCCATCAATGTGGAATCCTGCCGCTAGTGCTGTTTCCGGGATTGTGTCGATGATTCGACGCACCAGCGCATTATCCGCATAAAGCGAAGCCAGAATTGCAGGGGGTTGTGTCTGCAAACTCCCGTAAATCTCACTACCATCACTGCCGCCTAGAAAGATACTGGCGTAGCTGTCTGTCTTAACCATGTTTTTCTCCAATAGAAAAGCCCCATATAGGGGCTTAGTTTATCACGGCTATTTAATTCCCGCTATGCGCATTAGTCGAGCTTTAGGGTCATCTGCGATATTGAGAACAAGGTTTACCGCCATTGTCATGGTATCAATTTGGTCGTCGTGATTATGCGAATCGTCTGCCGTAAAAGCCGCAATCTCAGTAAGTAATCCGCTTAGCCATGGTGCTGATTCTGGAATAACTACGTTACCAGCTTTAATCTGTGGCAATGCGCTCATTACGCGAGTCAGCTTGTCGTTATCCGGAACGTATGGCTCTATCGGAGTTCGCATTACCCTGCCTGCAGATTGAATCAGGCCGATACCAGAGGCTTTCTTCTCGATAATGATCTTTCGGAGGATGCCATCTGACTGACTGGTTGCCCTTGATTTCTTCTCGAAGTCAAGTAATTCAGCCTCTAATTCTGGAGCCTCCCATTTACCCCTGCGCTGGTCTATCAGGTAAATCTTAGCATCCTTATATCCCCACAACTGAAGTACAGAGAAGTCACTATAACTCTTTGTGGTCATCGCAGTATCGCAAGTTATGAATCTATAATCGTACTTGGCTGGAGGCCTGAATGTATCACTAAGACGCTGGAACCAGTCTACGTTAATCAGATTGCCACCAAGTGCTACTGGTTCTTGTTGATACTGGCTGAGAAAAGTGTACGGGTCACTATCCCACATCGCAGCCAGGTCGTTTACTGACTCCTTTTTTGGGAAGTAGCTATAGTACTTTACGCCATCTCTCTCAATGTACTCACTGCTTAAAACGTCTTCCGCAAACTGCTCTTTAATCCAGTCAGGGAGCGAGTCGATGTAGTCCTCAGTAACTAGCGCTGGTATCTTAATCAAGTCAAAATCGATGCCCATCCCACCTTCCATCATGAACCATGTTGAGTCATTGACGTGCAATCGCTGCTGTATCGAAATTATTGGTGTTGCTTTGCCTTTTACAGAGCTAGCGCGACGTGATCGAATTGTGTTCTTAAGCATTACGTGGTTGTTAGCTCGATAAACCGGGGAAAGCATATCTGCGGGTTTGTCAAAATCATCTAAGAGAACCGCGCCGCTATATGTTTCTGTTATATAGCCACCTCGAGCGCCAGTAATCTGACCCCCAGCTGCTTTTGAGATTGACTCAAATCTTACCTTACCACTCTCATCAAGAACCTGGAGCTCATCGTCTTTGCATGTGCCAAACTTGCATGGCCAAAGTGACTGAAATTCTTGAGACTTGATAAGGTCACGTACGCGCTTCGAGTTGCGCTTTACAAGGGAGTCGGCAAAAGAGATATTAAGGTTCCGCACCTTCTTCAGTTTAACCATAGAGTAGGCCGGGAAGTGGATTGAGGCAATTTCCGTCTTTCCGCTGCCTGGCGCTATGTTAATGATGGTGTCCTTGCGTTCTCCTGAGATAATCTCGTCGATAATTCTGCACAAGTACTTGTGATGCCAGTTGGGGATGTATCGCTCGCCCTGGGTGATTTGGAACCAGCACCGAAGGAACCACTCGAAGCTGTGTTCTGATATCGCCTTGACGGCCATCTTTTCCTGAATGGTCATTTCTTCCCATACTAAAGACATGTTATACCCTCTTATCGTTATAGCTTACTAATCACGGACTCCAGCGCTTCCTTCATGCTATCAACGTCGTTAGCTGTGGAGTTATTGCTAATTGTAATCTCCTGTGGCTTATCAATCCCTAACTCTTTGCCAACGATAGTGGAGTTGATGATGCCTGCAACGCCAAGCTGATACTTCTGCTCATAAATTACGTTATCAATAAATTCCATCACGTCAGAGTAACCAGCCTCAGTGCGCCAGCGAGCGAACCTATTGATATTGACACCCATAAATAGTGCCAGACCGGTTAATGTGAACACTCGTGGCTTGTGCACTAAGTTCTCGCTAACAACGCCCCGGAATGCCGCAGTCTCAATAGCTTTGATTGCCTCACTCTCTGCCCATGAGAAGTATCTAACAGCGAAATTGAAGACCTCTTCTGGCGTGTACTTGCGGTTGATTGCCACCATGGCAATATCGCCATACTTCTTGTTATATAGCGCCTTGAAATTTCCCTCACCCATCTTTAATGCTGCTTTGCTCATAAATCCTCCTTTGTTGAGGTCAGATTATACCATATTACAGACGAAAAAAAGCCCTCAAGCGAGGGCTAAAAACAACGAGAGAAACGAAACTTTACAAGGGTATAACACTTTTTACTTTCGCTCACGAACGTAAGCTACCAGGAATTTGTGAGTGTCAGGGTCAGCGCCCGACATCTCCTTTACTTTCGCTACCGCATCCTCAGCGCTGATTGCGGCAACTGACGCGATGTATTCTTGAGTGCAGTTCTTGCACGAGCGGCCCATTAAGCGAATGGACAACTTCACATCCCACATAATGAACTCCCTTGTTGGCGATCCGCACTGGATTCGAACCAGTAACCTACGACTTAGAAGGTCGTTGCTGCTATCCAATTGAGCTAGCGGAGCTTTGAATGAGTCCCGGTTACGGCTCCGGGGCTGCCTGATACAGCCGGTTAATCTGCCTATTTGCGCTAGGTCTTGATGCCGCATACGCTACTTAATTAGCAGCGGACTTAGTAGTTGCGCTCCGTGCGCCGTTGCCACTTGGTGACCTCGTTTGTCTACGTGGTTAATGTTAGATAATTCCGGTCAGTGATGCAAGCTCTTTTTAACAATCTCCATCTAAACGATTAAAAAGTAAGCCCAAGCAATCAATCCCGCGATAAACCAGATAGTAAACTCACTCATAAATACTATTCCCATTCTCGTCATGACCAACTCGACCTTTGAGATACCCAGCTACCCACACAAATCGATCCCTTCTGATAACTGCAGAAACCGGTTGCCAAATCTCAGTGATGATACCTGCAACCAACTTATCATTCTTGCGGTCAATCTTGCTTAGCGCCTCATACTTATCGTTGAGCTTTTTAGCCTGGCGCTTTACTGCATTAAACATCGCTTCATTTAGTCCGAACATTTCTCAATCTCTCGCTGTGTTGAAGTGGTAATTATATGCCATCCCTGGCTACTGCGTTTAGCAATTCGTGCTATTTATAGAATGACTTAACAAACTGATCTGGCGTAACGCCTTGCTTGTAAGGCTTGATTAAATCCTTAATGATGAACCAGTGGAAAGTCTTCATATCAAATACCAGCCGCTCACATGCGATAACGTATTCAGTGAAGCTCATTCTTTCTTCTCCCGCTCCATCCAAATTTGCGCCAGCTCGTAGTAAGCCATCGCCTCTTCGCCTGTCTTTGCTTCGTCCTGCATTCGCTTGCACCACTCTACTGGTGATTCGTAGTTATCCATTAGTAAATGATGACCTCATCTTTTGAAAGGTAGATATCTTCGCCATTCTTGTTCTTTACGATGTAGCAACTACCATCATCACTCATATCTGCGAAGAACACATCACCACGCTGAATTAGTGCCACATAATCACTCTCGCCTACATAAACAACCTTAATCATAGAATCACCTTACTTAAATTATCGTTCGTTAGAATGCGTTTTAGGTTCGTTAAATTCTGTTCAATTGCTCTAGAATTTCGTAAGCCATCTCTCGGGCCTGTTCTTCGGTTAAGTGAATGGTGTGAACCTGCGGCTCTTCACGCATACCGCATGCTTGGGCAATGATGAATGTGGAGTAGCCGTCGAAGTGGTTGACCTGCAGCTTTGGTTCTGATTGGGAGAATCGAAGTGACTCAGCTCTCGCCTTGCACTGACTCATCATGTCAAATATTGGATCTTTATCCATCTCTTTAACCTCTTTCCATTGCCAAAGTATACCATTTAATGGAACTCGTTCTCCAACCTTAAACTTTGGCTCACCATCATTAGAAGGGCAATCGTTGGTGTCTTTGGTTATAATAAACTCCCCATCTTCAGAGGAGAGGCCATATACTGTCTGACCAATAGAAACTGAATCAGTGTAACTTCCTGTGCAAATAAACTTAGTCATTATTGTAACCTCATCTCGTTTCTATGGGGTAACTATAACAAATTACCCCGTTCTCGTTTTAGCAATTAGTGCTATTTGTATTCTTCTAGAATCTCACATTCCTGGACAGTTCCACCAAGAACATCCTGCTGCTTGAATGCTTCTTTAAAATCCTCATAAACTCGAACGTGCTTAACGCTATTAAACTTCCCAGTGTAGTACGTGTGGATGTAAATCATTTCTTAGTCTCTATGTTGTTATACCTTTGAGAATGCAACCATTGCTTCACCAGACATTGACCTGATAAAAATCCTGCCGCCATTTTGTTTTACGCGCATATACACGCCAGTCTTCGGTGATTTAACTTCGAGGACTCCGCGTTCGTTTACTCTAGACATTAACTTCATTCCACGGCGGAACCCGTAAATATTACAACCTCTTGGGCTTGTGTAATCAACATTTAAAATCATTTCTTAGTCTCCTTATCCCAATTGGTTAGGTATGTCGCGTTAACGCTCATCGCTTCGTACTGTCGTGATGACTCGAAGTCTGACACGTCGAACTGCTGATTATTAATCTGCGCGACGACCTCTTTTGCAATCGCTCGTTCATTTGGATTCTCAAAGATTGACAGCATGTACTTAAGCTCGGCGGCTTGCTTTTCTGACAGGTTGATTGTAATCATTTTATTCGCCTTTATTAAAATCGTATGGGGTGTTCTGCAATTCGATTTTGTCCGCTCCGACCTGCTGCTTAACTTGCTTTACCACCTCCTCTACTGATTCGCTTCTGTAGTAAGTTCCATATCGAATTTTAACCAGGCTTAGTGAATCAAGAAGGTCGGCAGCCATTTCTTCTGACAGGTTAACTGTAATCATCTTTCTTTCCTCTCTTTTGGTGTGAACTAACTATAACAAAACCCGCCGGAGCGGGTTAGGCAAAAAGTGCTATTTAACAATCTGAATTGATTTAGACGATTCATGAATCATCTTCTGCCCGTAAAGCTCTTTAGCCCTCCGCAATGAATCAATCGAGTCATTAAGATCAGTAAGGTAATCTTTGTGACCACGCAGACCAGTGCAAAGCATCTTCTTTATTGCATGCTGCGTTGCTGGGTCAGATACACCAAACGCATCAAGAACGCGATAAACATCCACTGTTGTTACCGTGCCATCAATGCCAATAATTTCACGATTGTACTTACTCATATATCAATCCTCGTTATTGTGCCGCCATGCGTCTTAAGCATGAGCTTTGCGTACTTTTCGTCTACATAGTGCAGGAGCATATCAATACCCCTGCTGCTGAATTTATGTTCGTATATCGTCACTTAACTTACACTCGTGTGGTTGGTGTGGGGATTATACCAGTCAGGATGAATCCCCTTTTAGCAAAAAGTGCTATCTGATAACCCCGTACTTAACCGCGTTGGCGAGGGTAACATACTGCTTAGACGTCAGCGTTTAGTGAAAGGTGAAGATTCCGGCCTGGACACCCTTAACCAGCGATTCAGGCTTGATCCCTGAAATGTTGACGATCCCGAGACCGCCAACAGTGCGAAGAACCACTCCGGAAACCACACAAAACTCGACACCATTACTATTCGTATATACCTGCATTATAATTTCCCCTTCATTGCCTCTCCGCCTCTTCCGCCGCAAGGATTAATGCCGCCGCCAGCTTGCGTGCTTGCTCAGGACTGTATTGCATAATCGTCTGACAATCTCCGTATTCATCCGGGTCGAAATCCAGACATACAACGGGACCTCGATCTCTTTTTGTAATGCTGATCTCAGCTTGGTCTAAGTAAAGATCTTCAATACGAACAGATTCCATTTTCATTTCCTCTTTGTTGTCGATGGGGTAATCATAGCTGACTACCCGATCAATTGTTTAGCAATTCGTGCTATTCTCCATTCAGGATTGATTTAGCTTTCCGATAGAACTCGATCGCCTTCTCCACCTTCTCCTCACTGTACCGCAAGTGGTATGGTAGTCTACTAGCGTGCTCGCCCTCGTAAGTCTTGAAGTTGGGTTGCCAATACTCATCAATGATAGCCGGGTGGACATAAATCTTATCTCCAATGAGGCAAACGAGATTCATTTCCTCTAGAGCTGGGATTAGCTCATCCTTAATGCGAACCATCAGCACGGCATTGCCACCCTTAATTCTTTTCGCCCTGCGAGCACCTTCGTATAAAGACCTGGTGCCAAGCACGCCCTTGCCGTTCATTGCCATTTTCCTGATCAACTTAATGAGAACTCCCAGCGCCTCATCTCTGTAGACTTCCGATACATCAGGCTGGCCCCAGAGGTGCTGAACATGACGATAACCGTTAGCATTGATTGCAATCCGTAGTGGCGGTAGCCCATCCTGGATAGCAATATTCATAATCTGCTCGTCCGTCAGTTTCTCTTCATCGAAATCAAACATCAGTTAGTCTCCTTAATCATTTCATAGTAACGGGCCAGGGCAATGAGAGCGCCTTCTTTCTGCTCGCCTAGCAGGTCGATAACGTTAGGTGTGATCTTGAGTAACCGAGCCTTGAACCTTTCAATGATGGCGGCCTCTTTCTCTGCTTCCTGCTTCTTCTTCTCACGATTGCCAGTCCAGTGAGCGCCGTTCTCAATATAGATTACCAGGTATTTATCAGCACCATCGCCGTCGAAATTACCCGGCCTGGTTTGCTCGCCTTCATCGTCAATCCAGATGAACTTGTAGCGCGCTCGCTTGTTGGCGTCTCGCAGTTCAGTCATTCGCGATACGGTATTGTAGATGTACGAGTTCTTGAGTTCAGGCATCGACCTGTCTGCCAGGTTTAGGATCTCGTCAGTCTCTTCGTCATACTCCATTTCGGGATATGGCTTGCCGCGAACAAGTTTGAATATCTGGCTTACCGGAACTTTGAACTCGCCGTTCTCAGACGCCATTGCGTTACGGACCATCTCACGGATAACTTCGCCAAGTGTTAATTTCTGCATGTTGATACCTCGTTTCGTTTACTTCGTTTCAGTGATTGCCATCTTGCCACTTGTTTACGTGTCGGTCAACGTATTTTTATGTCTATTTCATCGCGGATACGTTTTTCGGCCTCCAAGTTAGCGTCAGCACTGGTTGTAAACGTGCCGTATCCCCTGTGTGCCGTTTTGGAGGGTGCTTTCCTATATATGTGCCTTTTTATTCCTACAATGTCATCCCATTCTGACAAGTGTCAGAATATCTGCACGGAACATATCAACCATTGCCTCCGTGAGCGGCATACACAGTATACATATATATAATAATAATAATAATAATAAAGTAAAAGGTTGATATATATAGATATTATATTGTATATCGTGTGTATATCTCGCGTAAAAACGTAGGTTAGTGGTCACTAACTTTTGTGACGACGCTGAGTATACGGAGGATACGCGTATATCGATGAGAACCTCACCGATTGGTAAGAAACCAACTTGTATGGTAGTCCATCCATCTTTCATTCACTCACTCACCACTTCATTCCACTTTTCGCAACAATCAAAAGCATCATTGCATCCGAAGCAATATTGATATATGTGCAATAATCATGTGAATCATTGCAATATCTGAAACAATCCATAAATCTGACGAATAGCACTTTTTACTAAAGACATTGGGAGTCAGGGAGGATATAGTTAGCTCATCAACAACGGGGGATGGATATGAAAATTAATAAAGATGAGTTACGTCATGAATGTGCACTGATTGGGCTTAATGAAGATTACACAGACCTTGTGTTGCGCGGAAAGTTGGACATAGATTTAGCTAGGCAATTCCAGTCAGAAGATGAAGATTTCTGTTGTAGTGGTGAAGGTTGCAATCACTGCATTCCATTTTGAGGATCGATATATGAAAATTCGCTGCACCAATTGCATTATCAGTACCGACAAGAAAGTTTTGACACCGTTCGTAAAGGGCTCTGTATACGACGCTGAGCCGCTAATCATTAACGACAAAACAATCCCGAACGAATGGGTGATTAATGGCGCTGAGCGACCGCACAAGCACGATTCTGGCTGGATTGCCATCGCTGGTTGGAGGGTTGGAATGTTTATCCCTGGGATTGCAACTTTTGACGAGGTGAAATGATGCTTCTACCATCTGAGATAAATTATTTCGATCTTGAGGTAATCAGCACCTACAGCGGAAAAGGCTGGCCTTGCGGTGACTGGTTCCGCGAAGACTTGCTGGAAAGTCATGAAATTATGCTCAAGGCCATAGAAAAAGCACGAAATAGCACTAATTGCTAAAGCCCTTCCGCAAGGATGCGGTATTATATTTCCATCGAAACGGGAGGTAAGAAATGTTCGACAACTTTTACGACGCAATGGAAGAGGCAGTGTACCGCGCGTCACTTGACGGCAAGATTTACGGACTTGTGCAAAAGAAAGATAAGATCGTCGTTCGTATCGTTCGGAAATCTGTGCCTAACAAATTCATGTGGACAACTAAGAGAGTAACAAAATGACCGCTACGATTACCAAAAACTGGATAAGCAAAGAAAATGTACTCTATAAAGCTCGCGTTAAAGATGGAGTAGAGCAAATCAAGAAAGATGGTAAATGGATTAACCTGGAAGATCGCGGCAAATATATCAAAACCAAGACCATTTACTGCACAAAGGTTAATCATCGCTCATCCATTCGTAAATACTTCACTGAAGGGAAGAGATATCAAGTAGATCTCCATGCTGGACTTGGTCAGCGTGCTGGATACATTTACGATAAAGAGGGAAGCGCATGGCAGCTATATCGCGACGAAGATGTTGGCTTTGTTACAGTTTGCGGCGACTACCGATTTGAGGCTCAATACCGATAATAAGCACAAATTGATAATGAATTATAAGCGGTCGTTGATATAATGGCCGCTCAGAAACAATACGGAGAGAAGTAATGTTTGATTTCAACGAAGATAAACTATCTGTTGAGCAGGTCATGGCTATTGCTGCCGCAGACAACCTGCCACCACTGCGTGTGGCTATTAATGCAAATGGCTATCGCCAGTCCCAGTCATTCTGGAAAGCGCCAGTCGAGATTGATGCGGCAAATGACAAGTATCCCGTAATCTCATTGGGCAATGATATTGATATTGTTGGTAAGCTGTCAGCTAATATTGCCCGTTCTGTTCAGTTCCCTGAATCGTCAGCTTACATGCACTTCCTGGGTTGTATTTCCGCTGCGATGCTAGGCCGATTTACTGTTGAGTATCACGGAACGCAGCAACCGACTTCGCTTTACGTCGTAACAAGCCAGCCACCATCCACTGGTAAATCAGCTATTAACTCACTTTCAATTGCCCCAATGATTGCTGAGACTCAGCGGCTGAATGAAGTGCGAAAGCGTGAGCGTAAAAAGATTATGGCAAAGCTATCTGCACTATCCAAAGAGATGAAGCAGGAAAAATCTCCGTCAGAGATGGCTTCACTTTTTGAGGAGAAAGAGGAACTCGAGGAAAAACTCGAGAAACTATGTGATATCGTTTTCCCTGTGTCAGATACCACACCGGAAGGACTTGCGCGAATAAACAACCGTCAGGGCAACTTTGCTGTAATATCAGATGAGGCAACTAGCGTAAACTCACTGCTTGGCATGACCTATGGTGATGGTTCGAAGAAAACGAACAGCGAGCTTGTACTGAAGGCATGGGATGCTGGCAACGTGTCCATTGCGCGTTCGAACGCAGAAAACAATATGAGCTTTGTTGCTATGGGTTGCATCTCTGTAATTGCACAGGATGAGACAATCAACGCCATCATGAACGCTGGCGCGCGTGGTATCGGTGTATCTGAGCGTTTCCTCTTGGTCCGAGAGAAGTCATTACTTGGTGAGCGTGTATTCGTTGATGAAAATGGCGAATCGACTTATGAACCAATTGATGCCGGGTTGAAGGCTGATTACTTCCGTCTTGTTCATGAAATCATGAATGAGCAAGAAGTTAAGTTGACGGTTAGTAACTCAGCAATGAAGTATCTCAACCGTGCGCGTCAGGAAATGGAACCTCACCTTGCGGACGGCGGCAAGTATTCACACACAATGTTGCGCGGCGCGTTGGGTAAGTTCGATAAGCAGGCAATCAGGATTGCGGCGGTTCTTCACACTGTTCGTAACTGGTCCAACCCAAATGGCGGCAGTCCGCAGAAGTCAAGAGAGATTGAGCTTGATACCATGCAAGAAGCTGTAATTATGTTCCAGGAGCTGAGTAAGACGTATCTGTCATCTGCCAACGCTGCGGGTCACGCTGGTGACAATGCTGAGATGAATAAGCTGATTGATATTCTGATCAAGCAAGGAAAGAACGGTAAAGGCGTAGTTGGTATTCGTTCATTGTATGAAGCGGCTCGTAAAGTTAAGCCATTCGAGGCTCAGGCTGGAGTGATGACGAAGATTAAAGATCACCTGCTGCCAATGCTTGATGAGAAAAACTATACATGCCTGATTGGTGATAAAGTTTACATTAATCCGCGACTGCTGGGGTGATGAATGTTCCTTCTGGATATATTTAAGTTCTGCGAGTCGTATTCCTATTTCACGCGTCAGCATTTGGCGCGATTCATATACCAACATAAGGACTCTCAGAGATTCAGCAAAGCAGCAGGTTTGTCGCATAGGGAATTTTGCAGCGCTGCTTCAAAGGAGTTTTGCGCAAAGATGTTAACTGCTGGATACATTGATGGTAAGTGTGGTGAGTTTGTTAGCAAGGGTAGCTTAAAGAGGCCATTTGGCTTCAACTTTGAGGCACTTAGCGGGTATGAGAGCAGGTACATAAAAGAGATGATGAATATAGGAACAATGACTGACGACGAGTTATTTAGCTAAAAATATAGCCTCCATTAGGAGGCTTTTTTACATCTTAAGATTAATGCCAGGAGAATAAAAACCAGCAACCCCATCGCTCCCGTTACAATCCACGGAAGCGCTGATGATTCGTTATTGGTAATTTCAATCTTTTCGGCAGTGATTGTTGAGGCCTTAATCGAGTTGTCAGCAGTCTTTTTTCCGCTCGAGCTATCAAGAGAGCCTACGCTAGAATCCTTAACTGAAGCATCGCTGGAGTTACTGGAGTCAACCTTGTTCGTTAACCCGACACCAACCTTATTGTTCTCTGCACCAGCTTGAGTGCTAATCTCTGGCTTGCTGCCAATTAAACCAGTCAGAGCAGATGTTGCCGAACATCCAGATAAAGCTACGCACATTACTAACGCTGCAATCCGCTTAAGCATAACTCAATCTCCTCTTTTCTCCTGTTAACCAGGCCTTTAACTACCTTCAGCTTCCCGTTAACTCGAGCCTTGTTCCACATCCCGAGAGCCTTACAACCCTGCTCAATCTTACCCTGGTTAATTAACTTAACGGCAGTAGATTTCCTCATGGCAGAACCACCAACATTGTAGCTAAAGCTAATTAACGCCGCCCTTGTCTGCGGTGCGATTGGGTAGGTAACCGCACCCTGAACATACTTAGCATGAATCTGGATGTGCTTCTCCAGTAGGTTCCGGCACTCCCTGTTGCTGTAAGTCTTACCCCAAACAACGTCAGGACCAGTAATACCGGAACAAACTGTAGGGATTCCTGCAATGTCCATGTAAGGCTTGTTCTCCACGCCCTCAACGAGCTCAATAAGCGGCGCTGCGATGTATATTGCCGAAGCCGTAGCCGCGCCAATTAGCAGCTTCTGCTTCATTTATTTGCTCCTTATCTTGATTGCTGTCTTTAAATCTCCAGATTCAAGCGCCCGCCTGATAGCTTGACTATCCTTATACTTCCAGTAAGCACCCCAAGCCCCAAAAATGATTAGAGCGATAAGGCTGATTATTGCTATAGTCATTTGACCAGTTGCTGCGCCAGTTACCGCAGCGCCGCCAGTTGATGCCGTAGCGGCGTTAATTACTTCCCTCACGTGATCCACCTTTATGTATTTGTCAATGTTTAAGTTAATAAAAGAATGATACATTAGCGCCGCTCGGAAAAGAAGCATAAAAAAGGGAGCCAAAAGGCTCCCCGTTCATAACACTATGTTTTTGCTGCGCTAGTCTGCGATAATAAATTCAACCAGCGATCCATCAATCGGCGCTAAGATGTGCGTCATGTCATCGCCGTAAATCTTGTAATATCCATCACCCTGGTACTCTGCATTGTACGGCTGGTTAACTGTAAATGGCAAGGTCTTGGAGTTGTTCTTAGTGCAATAAATCACTTTATTCATTTTGTGTTTCCTCGTTTAGTTTATCTCGTTTCAATGTGTTGATTATGCCGCATTTCTACGGCATCGGTTAGGCAAAAAGTGCTATTAGCTAAACATTTCGGGACGGCAAGTGAATCGACCAATCTCTCCGAATTTAGGGCTGTAGATGATTACCGACGCCTGGCGATAAGAGCGATAACCACCGTTGGCACTGTACGCATCCTTACAACCAAGTTGACCATGAGACTCATCAATACCTAAGTTGCCCTCTGTAATGGTTTGATGGTGGTAATGGCCACTATGAGTGTAAACATACTCAGACTCACCAAAAGCCTTGCGATGATCCCGAGCCAGTGTTGATAGGCGTGTATCAGGCTTTTTGAGTTCATGTCCATGACAGTAACCAAGCAGGGTCTTTCCAAACTGAGTTACGTGAAGAGCCGCAGGGGACGCGTCAACATTAACTCGAGGCTCATCCATATAGAACGCTGCCATTGCTGCACGCAACCAAATCATTCCTGAAAGATCGTGGTTTCCAGGAATAATCTGAACCTCAACCTCAGCGTGCTTATCAAGCATGCGGCTAATTGCCCTGCGGGTTGCCCGAACCGCTACGTAAACAAGTTTGTGATAACGGCTGTCTTGGTCAAGAATATGACGACTTGTTGGAGTTACCGCTTCCATTCCGTCAGAGTGAAGGAAGTCACCACCAATCAGCAACACAGCTTTCTTTGAGTTAGGAGCCTTTGCAACCGCGTAATCGAAGTAATCATTAAGGATTCGCTCAGCGATCTCGGTGCTGTAGTTCTCTCCGCATTCAGCATGGTGAGCCATTGCTCCAATGTGTAAGTCGAATACAGGGTACAGGCTTAAGGTATCCTCAAATGATGACGTACTGAGCGGTTTAGGTTTTTCACGTGGCAATTCATCAGTAAGCGCTTGAATAGCCTGAAGCATCATCTCTTCTTGTTTCTCTTTGTCGATGTCAGACTTAACCCACTGCTGCTTAATCTCACCATCGGCACCAATTAAGCTAGACACACCCTTAACAGCGTAACCTTGCGGAATCAGATTGCTAACATCACGGCCATGCCCTTCACCCATCTTAGCCAGCTTACTACGACGCAATTCAACGTTGCGAATGTTCATTCCGTACTTCTCTGCGATTGCCTTGTTGGTCATGCCATTTGCCAGTTCTTCGCGTAGTTGTTCGTTGGTAATTTTTGCAGTTGCCATTTATAAGTTCCTTAATTCATCACGATAAAGTATAAGATAGTAAAGCTAAACAGTGGTGCTAATGCTACTAGTATCAGGCACTTCATTCAACTTCTTTTAACCAGTAGTCGATTAAATCAGCACTAATTGTTAACTTCTGGTCAAGGTCAGTCATGCACAGGTTTCCGCATGCTGCTGAGTAGTAAATCTGCACCCACTTACCTTCTTTAGTTTTTGCGTTCACATCAACATAATCAGGAGGGAACCAGTCAGTAATAGGTATCGCTCTAAACTTTGCACCACTTTGCCCATGCACTAAATCGTAATGCCCCGGATGAAAATCTAAACCTAACATACTTAATCCTTAGGCTTCGTTATCTTAAACTTGAATCCCTCAGATTTAAGGAACTCATTAACATCAATCCTCACACCTGGCTTAACTCTTACGTATTTTCTTGGTCTCTCATCCATGTAAGAGAATTTACCATTAAACACAACACTTATATCTTTTATATCAAAGAATCTTGATATCTGCTTAATGTCATCTTGCAAGCCAGCCTCACCACAATGCGCCCATACGGCGGCGCGTCCGGTTTCAACTATCATAGGCCGTAAGCCATTTTTAGGCATTCTTTAGCACACATCCAGCAATATTCTGAGCACGTTTTAACTGCGTCTTTTGCATAAGTCTGTGCAATTTCGAACATCTCTTTGTCTACGATTTTCATTACTCAAAATCCTCCGGGCAATCTTTTTTCATTTCCGCAATGTCTGCAACCATACGGTCACGCCATGTTTCGATATCTGTGTTCAGGTAATCTTCTTCAAAGCTCATATCCAGGCAAAATGCTAAGTCCCAAGGGTTTTTGTTATATCCAGATTTCTTTAGCTCCTCAACTGCCATTAACTTAAATACTTCCCATTGGTGCTCAAATGTAAAAATTGCCATTATTCCGATACCTCATCAAATTTTTCGGCAAATGCGTTTTTAACAGTTTCTAAATCATCTTTGTATGTCGGGCTAACTTCGAATGCGTAACCATCTCCATCATCAAGAACATAACCGTCAGCTGTAATTACTAATTCATATTCGTAACCAGTCTTGCGTGATTCGTAGAATTTACCAGTGTAGATAGTAGCCATTTTGTTTCTCTCTCTTCGTTTTGTTTCGATGAAGTGATAATACACCACCCCACCGATTCATGTTTAGCAATTAGTGCTATTTTGAAATCATTTCTCTAAATGCAGCAAGAAAACCCTCGCGACCGTACGCCACGGCAGCGAAGCCGCCTGACTCTCTTACGCTTTTAAGGAAGGACTTCTGCTCGTTACTGACTGGACTAGCCTGGGTTTTTCCTGCCCTCTTTAGCTCTATGGCTCCGAAAGGGTACTTTCCTCTGATAGATTCGGGAATAAGAAACATACAGTCTGATACGCCTTTTAGAAGCCCTTTAGCTTGGTCCTTTCTTGCTTGACCAATGGTTTTTTTGCCCTCATTCACGCAGTGGAAAAATACCATCTCTGGATAGTTATACTTAACCCAATCAGAGCAAAAGATTTGTTCGTCATCCTCTTTCGGACACGACTTAACCGGTCCAGAGTAAAACTCAATGTAATCAAATTTGTCTGTAATGTTCATAACAATTCTCCAAAATTCTTAAAAGCTATTATATCCTTTCCTTTGCCATTCTTGCGGTGTGTCACCTGGACTGGCGCACGAAACTTATCTGCGTTAGTCATAATCATTCTGGCATTCTTCAGTCTGCCAATTCGTGCTGCTTCAGCGCGATTTTCAATGTGAGCAAGGCAAAAGTTTTTCCAAAGCACACTACAAACCCTATGGTCAGATTCTGGATTGAAGAACTCCCAAGCGTTAAATCTTTCTCCGTTGTGGGCCATGATATTGTACTTAACTACAATGCCCGTTTGATTCTTGCTTAAACCAACTTGAAAATCATAAACCCGCAAATAGTCTCCGCGACGATACACCTTTCCAGTCAGGTTAGCGTTTGGGTCTTTAAGCATTTCTCCGCATTCACGACAAACTTTTGCTGCTATGTCATTTTTAGTTCCACAGCCTTTCTTGATTACCGCCTTTGTTTGTTGGTCGGTAATATCATCACATGTTGTGAACTGAAAAAAGTGATCACATCTAACGCCATTAATCTTATTGCTACAGCGTCTAGCAAATGGTGAGTTCTCATATCCACACTGCGGACACTGGCGAACCTCATCACCACCTTTTCTTGAAGATTTAAACTTCTCGGCCTGTATCTCCTCAATTATTGGGTCAAAGTAAAGTTCCGCCATATCATCAAGCGCGCCAGCGAAGTCTAAAACAAGGTGATCATCTTTCTTAAATCCAGCATCTATGTGCGCCTTTTTTAGTTTTCGCATTCCACGACCAAGAAGCTGAATCATTAAGGTTAGGCTGCCAATCTTGCGTAGTATGACGCTAGTATCCCACAGCGGTTGGTTTACGCCTGTGGTTAGACAACCAATCTGAAATATGATTTTGTACTTACCTGTCTGGCAATCAGCAAGAATCTCTCTGCGCTTCCTCTCTCCCGTGGAGTCGGTAATGATGGCGTATGGGTATCCATCCGGCAGTGCCGCAGCAGCTTCATCACAATGTAGCTTGCCAGCGCAGGTGACCAATGCGGCGTTGCGAGTCTCAAGTATTTTTACAACAAAACCCATTATCTTTTGAGTCATGGATTTGTTGTCGTGAATCTTTGCAGCCATTGCGTCCATTTCTTTCTTGCTGAAATCTTTCACACCATCACTTCCATCTGGCACAAACTCCGCAAGGTCATAACCCAGGTCACCAACTTCACCATAAACAGTAGGTACCACGAACCCCAAATCAACAAGGTAATTGGTTGGCACCTGAATCACTGTTTTGCGCCAGAATCCACGGATGTTTGGATTGCTAACGACGATATGGTCATTGTTACGATAAGGGCTACCAGTAAGGCCAAATATACGAAGCTCCCGCCCATACTTCTCACGACAACGACGTTTCATCTCTGTGATAATTAGCGTGTATTGCGCGCGACCAGTGCCAAGCAATCCAGTTTTTACGCCATCCTTAAAAACCATCTCGCCTTTCTTTGTGCTCATTTGCTCAAATGTTTCTTCATTCTCTTCGGCTTCCACGATATCCATGTGATCGACCATGTGACATTCATCGATTGCGATAACCGCCGGAACATAGTCACCAAGCCCCTTAAACAAGCCGTTAGCCGCGGTACCTTCACTAGCAACTATGGTTGGGTAATAAACTGATTTAACGTTAAGCCCGGCGCAATAGACGCTATTACGGATGCCAAAATTGCGAAGCTCTTCTGAGTTCTGGCTGATTATCTCTGACTGGCGAGAAAGCACCATATAAGGAAGGCCAAGCTGCTCCATACGCTTACCAATCATAGCGAGAATAATTGTCTTACCAGCCGATACGGAAAGGTCTGCGATAAATGGCGCCTCATACTTGCCAATAGCCTTGCCAATGACATCAAATGTAACGCACTGGAACTCGTAAGGTGTTATCTCGCCAAACTGATAATCCTTCTGAATCTGTTTGATTCTTTCTTTATCAAAGTTAGCGACCAGCTTACCGATAGGCAACATATCTAAATTCCTATAAAAATTGTCTTGTAGCGTTTAATTAAGTACAATACTACCATCAAATCAGAATGACTTTTAACAAAAAATGCTATTGAGGTAATAAAATGAATGCAGTTGATAAGAGAACCATTAACGGAAATAACGGAACAGTCCGCACTGAAGACAAAAAGAAACGTAAAAGACCTTCAGGCTACTACGTTTTAAAAGATGAAGTAAGGGCTGGTCTACGCGCGCGGCTTGAGATGCTCCTTGATTTCTTCGGCACAAAGGCGAATATCGCAAAGCAGTTAAAGGTAACTCCACAGGCTGTAGAGGAATGGTTTAAGCGTGGTATGATTTCTGCGCGTGGTGCTCAGTTGTCGCACAACTACTACAAGCGAAATGGAGAAGGTTTTCGCGCTACATTCTGCCGACCAGATTTGCAATTCGACGGTAACGGAAAGCCGCTAACCCTGCGCTGCAAAAGACGTCATATGCTGCGCGTAGTTACCGAGGCTGAGTTAGCCACCAAGCCAGAGTGTCGATCATGGCGCAAGATTAAGGAAGAGAATCGCAAAAAGCGAGAAGCAGAGAAAAATAGCACGAATTGATAAACAATGGCGCTATGCTTTATGTATAGTGCCTTTATTGTTTATGGAGGGTGTATATGAAAGTTAATGATTTTGTTTATGTTGACGATGAATTTAAATTAAGATGGAAGAGTAGAGGTGTTGAATTCTTCAAAACAGAGAAGTCAGCAAAGATATGGAATAGTAGGTTTGCAGGAAAGGAGTGCGGATACATTAGGAGTGACGGCTATCTTTCTTTTGAGTTCAATGGTCGAGCATACAGAAATCACAGGGTGATATGGGAGATTGTAACTGGCAATGAAATAGATGATAACATGGAGATTGACCATATAGATCATAATACAACAAACAACAATATTGAAAACCTTAGAGTTGTTGACAGGAAAGAGAATTGCAAAAACCAATCCATGATGCCCCACAACTCGAGTGGCTTCACAGGTGTTCACTGGTGGTCAGCAAGAAACAAATGGAGAGCCAGTGTCGAATGTGATGGCAAGGTGAGAACAAAAACATTTGAAGACTTTAATGACGCCGTCGAGTGGAGAAAAGAAATGAACATAAATCTTGGCTTTCACAAGAATCATGGAGATAAGAAAAAATGAAAATTTATGATAAGAGAGAGGTATTGCAAAAGATGCGTGGTTTGTGGCCTGATTTTTTCGTAAAGCATTGCGGTGTTAACCCTCAATTTTTTAAAACAAAACGCCATCAACCTTGCCCTTATTGCGGCGGAGTGGATAGAAGTCGATGGACTGATAACGTTTCTCAGCCCGGTGATGGCGGAATCATATGTAACCAATGCGGGTCGGGTGACGGGATTGTCTTTGTTCAAAAGCTCAGAGGTGAATCATTCAGTCAGGCAATAAACACGCTTGGTGACTGGTTAAACCTCGTTCCAGTAGAGGTTATATCAAAAGCAAACAAAAGAGCCTCAAGGACATCACCATACAAAATGGGTGCTCAGATTGATCACGAAAGATGCTTGGAGATAATGGAAAGGGCGGAAAGAGTAGAATCAACTCCGCTCAGTACATATGAGGGGATTTATAGTGAGTTTGGTTTTGATGTTGGCAGGACAAAATCAGGCGAACTAATACACGCAATACCGTGCTTTATGGCCTATAGTGACGGCATATCGGAAGAAATGTGCAATGTAATGTTTATCAATGAAGATGGAGATGTTAGTTATGCTGCAAAAGATTATACTCGCCAATCTGTCGCTGTTATTGGTGCCTTTAAAAGTGATGAGTACGCTTATCTTGTGGATAATTGGATTGATGGTATTCGTGTTCATATTGCTACTGGCAACCGCTGCGTGCTTGTTTGCCACTCCATCTACAACATGGAAATGGTTGCTTATGCGCTTAGAAACCACAAGCTGAGAGTGGCTTGTACTCGCCACGATTTTGATTTACTCGCCGTTGCTGATGATCGTAATCTTGATGTTGTAATGCCAAATGATGATAATTTTTTCAAGTCTGGAATAAGAAAGCGAATATACAAAGCAAGCGAATTACTAGACTAACCTCCTTTGGGAGGTTTTTTTATGCCTGAAAGATGCTACAATCCAACTTAGCAATTAGTGCTATTTTACAAATGGAGACTTTACACAATGGCAATTTATGATACTGGAACCGCTAGCCTTGCAGCTAACGGTAGCGTAACTGGTGTTGGAACTCAGTGGACCATGCCTCTAACTCTGATTCGAGTTGGTGCTACTATTATTTTCAAAACAAATCCACTTAAGATTTATACCATTTCAGAAATCACTAGCGACACGTCATTAGCTGTATACAACCCCAAGAGCGAAACAGTTCCTGCTGGTACTGGATATGCGATTCTTGCGCATGATGGAATTAGCGTTCAAGGGTTGGCTCAGGATGTAGCGGAGACACTTCGTTATTACCAGAGTAAAGAAACTAGCATTCAGGGACTTCTTGATTTCATCGGCCAGGATTCTTTTGATTGGCCCCGCTTCCAGCAACTTGCAAAACAATCCACCACTGGAGCTGCCGAGGCTTTAGCTAGCCAGATTGCCGCAGCAGAGAGCGCCGCTACTGCTGTTAGTGCAAGAAACATAACTACAGCCGCAAGAGATGCAACTATCGCAGCCATTGATAGCGCTGGAGATGCTGGGACTATGGTTGCTCTCGCCGGAATGGGAATTGGCGGAACAACGCCACTTCTAACATCGCTTGACTGGAATACATTTAATTTCAATTCTGGATCTCGTTACCTATGCAAGGTATCATCGATGACCAACACCCCGGAGGTGATAACATCAACCTTCCCATCTGCTGTAGTTTGCATAATTGAAGTGAAATCAAACCGAGGGGTCAATGGTCAGAAAAACTTTCAGATTTCAGCAAACACGTCATCTGATAACACATACAGAGTCATTGACTTAAACCTGGTTGTAACGGGCGGCGTGCGCTCCTATACATCTAGAGAGGCTCTGTATGTTGCTTCTGGCTCTAATGCTGGTGGCGCTAGCGCCCAGCGAGTAAGAGGTTTGCTTGATGTTTACTCAAAAAATGAGACTTTTCAAAAATCATTGAATTTCTCTGATGTTGCAAATAAGTCAGCGGCAAGAACCAATCTTGATGTTTACTCAAAGTCAGAAATTTACTCAAAGTCAGAAATTAACTCAAGAGAGGGTTATTCAACTAATCTTGCGGAAGTTATTTCAGGGCTATCAAGCGGTATGGCAACTATATCTGAGTCATTGGTTATCTCCGATGGGCTTTCGGTGCCTTCATTTGCTGAAATATCAGGCGATAAAAACTTTAGGGCTGGTTTTATTGGGGTTGATTATAGAAAGAACAAGACGATAAGGAAAAGTTCAAACTCTACAGTTACATTATCAAATCAGGATTCCAACGCAGGCAGTCAGGTTGTTGACGCAGTTCTTTACCAGGAGCCATCGTGGCCTTTTGCTTCTGTTTTCCCGCAGAAGACAACAATAAAAAATCTAACAATTGAGGGTAACTCGGCTGCAAGGAAGAATCAGGCAGCGATTTACATCCTACAGGCAGGCGTTGCTGAAATTGATGGCGTAGATACTATTAACTGTAAGTATTCAGTGTGGTCAAAGGATATTTTTCAGACGCGCATTAATCGCGTTTTCTCTAACGACGGAAAGATAAGGCTGGATAATGGAACATCAGTTGTTATTTCTAACTGCGGGCTTTCATCATCAGACACTCAGAGAACTGGAGCCTTTGACCTTACCGGAATGAAGTACTCAACAATGATTAGCTGCACTTCAGACCACACGACAAATACCGCTTATTCACTCAATGCGTGTGAGGGTTTGAGCATGATTTCATGTGGGTGTGAAGCATCAGGAACAACTACAGCAAATTCAGGAACGGCGATTGCATTTAGGGATAACAATAGGAATATCTTTGTTAGTGGATTCTCATGCTTACCTGTACCAAATCAAGGGCCTGCATTGGTTAGCTTCGGATCTAACAATGATATCAACCTTACTAACTTTGAAGTCATACCAGGAATAAACTACTCATCTGACTTCTATATTGCTGGCCCTGGAAACAACATCGTTATTAATGGCGGTCGTTTTGGGAGTTCTGGCGGTTTGATGCCTGTTGTGACAGCTAGTGGAATCGCAATTGGATCAAGGATTACATACAACGCATCAAACGGCGTAACTTATGATTACGTAGTTGCTGCGGCTGGAGTTGTAAATCCAGTGCCAAGAAAAAGCGCAATAACTTCTATCCTAGTAAACGCTGAAGGTAATGTAATTAGAGGCTCTGGGGCTTCATGTGTGAGAGAGGCTAACGGAACGTACCTTGTAACTCTTGATTATTCAAATGGAATTACGGGCGCATCAGTTGATTTGTATGGTTACATTGGTTTATCTTCATTTGTGTTTGTTGATAACAACAAGATTAGGGTTAGCGTAACAAATACAGGAGGAGTAGCTGTAAACCAAGCATTTAGTGTTATAGTTTTCTAACAAAAAGCCCCGAAAGGGGCTTTATCTTTTATCAGAATGGGATGTCGTCCTCGAAGTTATGTTGCTGCTGAGGTTGCTGTTGCCGCTGAGGTTGCTGTTGCTGCGGATGTTGCTGATTCTGCGGTGCTGAATCACCACGCTGACTAAACTCAAGTCGAGGGTTGTTCATGTTAATGGTTACGTAAGTCTTACCATCTTTATCCCTAACATCTACAGCCAAGTTTTCAGCGCTAACACTAACAACTTTACCTTCTTGAAATGCATCATTGTACCAATCTAACATAGATTCTTTAGCGAAGAAGACGGCACGATAATTTGTGTACTGTGATTGACCATCTTTATCTTTGTAGCGCTCACTCAAATCAACTGCGAACATTTTCCAGTTACCATTGGCGTTTACGCCTTCTTTAGTGAACGGAGCGCGGCGAATCTGACCAGTAATTACGTGCATTTTTATATCTCTCTATTGTTGGGGCCGAAGCCCCGTTAAATTCAGAACGTTTCGATTTGTTTTGATTCTACTTCAATCTTTTCTTCAGGACTACTTTTTTCTGCAACTTTCTTTGGTGTTGCTGGGTTGAAGCCATTCGCTGCATTTGCTTCAATCTCTGCCTTTCGCTCTATGATGTGGGGTTCGAAAACCTTCCATCCTGCCGCATCAAGTGACTGCTTAGCCTCCTTCCAGACATTGCGAAGCTCATCAAGAGTATTGCATTTCTCTAGCTCTCGCTTAAAGTCCTTAACACCTTTCGCTGCGAGATTACCATCATCATCTGCCTGGCTAAGTCCTAACGCCGCTGTGATTCCGTAACGTCGAGCGTATGTTAAAGCTGAGCCGTAACCTTGCGCATCATTCTTACTGATTGGTACAATCATCAAGAAGCTAACCCATTCTCCTGACTCTGCGTGAAATAGCTTTGTCTCAACCTTCATGCGATTAGTTTGTTCATCATCAAGCACACTCTGGAACATCACCAATCCGCACTCATCAAGCCCAGGCTCAACGGCCGCCAAAACGTCTTCTAAGGTAGCGTATTTATTCTTAAGGTGTGAGTTCTGCTTAGACTTTTCAGCCTTCGCAAATAGCGATTTAGCAGTGTGAAGCGCGTTTAAAATTGATTTACATGATTCTGAAATTTGCATATTTAACCTCGTTCGTCGTTGATGGGGGTAATCATACTCCACCTTTTAATTTTTTATTTAGCAATTCGTGCTATTTAAATTTCTTTATACTTCCTCATATCCCACTCAGGAACATCTAAGTCGATCTCTGTTGCGCCCATTGCATACCCTGGCCACACGTCATTCTCTTTACACTTCTTGTAAGTGGCAAGCGCCTCTAGATACATTCTGCGGCCAACCTTCAGTTGCTCTTCTGTAATATTGTAAAGCATTGGTAGGAAAGGCTCCTCTTTCTCGATTGCAAGTAGCCTTACTTTTGTTTTTCTTTTTTCATTAAAAGCCCTAACAAAAACATCGTGCTGTAGCGCCATTTTTGCAAGATAACCATGCTTGAATGCAAGCCTCCCAAACTCATGAGGTGATGCGCTGGCTGTCGTCTTCAGGTCAGTAATGCATACCACACCATCAACAACATCGACATGGTCAATTCGGATCTTAACGCCAACGCCAAGAATCTCACCGAAGATAGATAATTCCTTCTGCGCCGTATCGCTGTTCACGATTGCATTATATGCTGGAATATTGCAAAGAACCTCACGCATTGCCACCACCTTGTCGTAGTCTGCTGCGCTAACTAGCTCCTTGCCCTCTACAAGAGCCTGTGCGCTCTCCTGCTGCTCAATTAGCCATTTAACAGGCCAATCCTCACCAGATCGATACATCATCTCTACGAGTTCGCTATAACCCTTCCCGGAAGTGCCAGCCACGCCAACTTTTTTAAGTGCTGAAGCTAAACCTGCCTGGCTTGTAATTAAGCCTTCAATCGCGTCAAGGTCTGTAGCTCGAAGGTATTCTTTATCAAACATGTCACCTTCCAGGATGTACGTGTGACTAAGCGTTCCGAATTTAAGCGCCTTGCTATCGCTGTTACGCTGCTTGAATTTCCACTTGGCTGGTGAACCCTGAATAATCTCGACAAGTGAGCTACCGGAGATGTGTTCAGTCTCTGCGTGGTAAGACTCATTGCTTAGTTCCTCTCGTGTGTAAACTCTGAAAGTCATTTTATCTTAACCTCTACGTTTCTAAGTGATACATCTACAGGGATTTCACCGCATCCCATAATAGCCTTTGATATACCAGAGCATGTTGTTGTTATGTTTATCTCTCTTCCTGTTTCAAATTTTATCCTTATTCTTACCTCTGGATCTGATTCGTCGTTGTGTGGTGACTTATTTATGTCTATAAAAGCCTTCATATTTTTACTCCTTAACCTTAACTACTTTAACAGACTTCAAATCTTCTTCAGTGAAGTACCCGGTCAGTACATCTCTGGCTTCTTCTTTAGTCTCGAATCTGTCGGCATCGTCCTTATCTGTTGTGTATCCAGCGGGGCCACCAAAATAGCAGTCGCCGAACAGTGCGTTGTTTTTCTCTTTGATAATGTAGTAGGTCATTTCTGTATCTCTCTGGTTGATTGCTTTCGATGAGTTAACTATATACATTGGCAAGTGATAAGTCATATGGTTTGTACCTATCAATTTATTATGTTTACGCGTGAATAATTATAATTACGTGTAGGCATTGCCACTTGTTACGTAAAATGGCATCTCAGCCCAGTTATAGCTCAATGTAACCATCGTGTATATCGTGTATACCGTTTATTGCAGGTGGTGCATTGGTATAGCTGCCACGCAATACTGTATAAATCCACATGATATTAAAATTATAACCGGAACACTCTATAGAAGTAGTCACATGATATACACAGTAATATATATAATAATAATAATAAGAGTAAAAGGTTGATATATATAGATATTTTAATGTAACTAATGCGTAAATTGGCGTAACAGCGCGTATATCATTTTTCGCGGATGAGATTGTATACATCGATTTACATCGGTTACGTGTATGCAATAGGACGAATAGCTAAAACTGATCCGAAAAACCTGGTATAGTTGGCAACACAAACAACGAAAGAGGTTTTTGAAATGGTTATTTGGTCTTTATTTGATGGTTCTGGTCTGGCGGTAAAGGATTGGGCTGAAGCTGGTCACACTTGCTACTGCTTCAACTTTGATGAGTCTGACCACGGGAGCTACAGTGACTTAAATGCAAAGGTTGAACATGAGAACATTACATACGTTAACGCCTGGATAGATTCCAGTTTTGATTTTGATGTGAAGCCTGATTTTATCATGGCATTTCCTCCATGTACTGACTTAGCAGTGAGTGGGTCAAGGCACTTTGAGCGCAAGCGTCTAGCTAACCCCAATTTCCAAATTGAAGCTGCGGAAGCGTGTAAAGTTGCCTTTAAACTGGCTGAAAAATACGGAGTTCCATACATGATTGAGAACCCAGTCAGCGTGCTGTCATCGCTCTGGCGTAAACCTGATAACACGTTTCACCCTTACGAATACGGAGGCTATCTTCAGGAAGATGATTTACACCCGTTTTTTAGCGATCTAATAAAGCCAAGAGACGCATATCCTAAGAAGACGTGCATTTGGTCTGGTAATGGGTTTAAATGGCCTCAAGCCTCACCAGTTGACGTTAATGATGGATACTCAGACCAGCACAAGAAGCTAGGCGGGAAGAGCAAGAAAACAAAGGTAATTCGAAGTCTTACACCTCGTGGATTTGCAAGAGCTGTATTTTTGGCGAATAGCACTAATTGCTAAACACTGATCGCAAGGATGCGATACTATTACTCCATCGAAACGAAATTACTAAGGAATACAAAATGAATAACTTCATCAAATCAGCAATCATCGCAGCAGCAGTAATGATGGCAGTTGGTTGTTCTTCTGGTACTCGGCCTGATGGGTGGTGTGCAACGTCCTCAAACGGCGTGTGCGTTGCAAAATGGAAAAGTGGAGCAGTTGTTCCGGCTGGTGAGATTGATGTGCGCTACGATGGTATTAAAGGCTCCAGCGGCTCTGTTCGTGATTATGGTTCTAAGGAGTGGAATTAATGGCTCAAGGTATTTATATAGACCTCAATGACGGAAGAAAACCAATGACAATAACCTCAGGGATGCGTGCTTTAAACTTCGCTGGTAACTTCAACGTCTCCAGTGGTGGATTTAGCAAAAATTTTTCAATTCAGGGTAATGAAGGAGCGTCAAGGTTCCTTATACCTAACAATGGCGCATACTCATTTGAGCTTGATAGAGGCGTTGAGATTTACTACATAAATGGATTCTCATCAACAGCATCAAGCGGAACAATATCTATTGGTTATGAGAATGGATACTCAGACCGCATAACTCAATTTTCTGGTACTGTTGTTGAGGTGCTAAGAGCATCAACAGGGCAGGGTATTTACGTTGCTGACAGTACTGACTTTACTTCGATAACCACAACTGACAGGTTGTTGGTGTGCAAGTTTGCTCAGAGGATATCTTTCACCAACACATACACACTGCCAATTTATGGGATACCATTTGGTAAGTGGAATAACTCCGGCGTATCAGTTGAATACAATGGGAGAAATCAGTTAATATGTACCAATATAAACACCGAGGATACTGGAGATACGCCAGGAAGTGTTACTATGGATTTGATTATTTTTCAGATGGTAGCACCAACTCCGGGTCCAGGTTTGAATATATTTAACTCTAATGGGATTTGCACGCTTTCAACTTTAACAAGGCCATTGGTTGTTTCTGGATTCATAAACCTATCAGGTAGCAATCAATACATTGGTGAATCTTACTTTCCAATACTCAGGTGTGGATTTAACACAAGAGCAATACGGGCTTACAAGGAGTTAAGGAACAAGGGAATTGTGATGAGCAATGGTTATGTTCGCTCAGGAACTGGATCAAGGATTGTAAGATATGAGATCGGAAACAGACCTGACGTAACAATATCAACGCCACTACCTTACCTCCCAGATATGTATTAAAGATAAAGCCCCTTTCGGGGCTTTTGTTTTAGAACGTACCCACAACAACTCTTCCTCCTCCTGGCAAGTTAACGGTGATTCCGTTTCCGTTAATCTGTACCGTATTGTTTGTTCCGTTGAAGGCGAATTCACCACTGTTGGCGTACAGTTTACCTCGAATCTCAGCGTTACCAGACTTATCAATCCTCCATCCCGTACTTCCCGCTACGTAGTTATTGGACTGAATGAAGTTACCAATCTTCGCGTTGCTGATTGATCCATCGCCAATTACCGCGCTTTGGATGATTACGTTTCCGTTCTCGACAACGAAGGGGAGCCGCCACTGACCGGAACCAGAACCAATGCCGTTACTGATTGCGAATCTGTTTGCGTCAAAAATGAACTGACTGCGAACATTTCCACCAGTGCCAACTAGCTCCATGCTCATGCCGGATGAATAAGTCTGACCATTGTATTTCAGGCCAAGACTAATTCCGTACTGCACGCCAGTTGATGTGGCATTAGAGAATGCGTCTAACTTCTGGTTTAGAGCCGCCTCGTTTTCGCCAAGTCTTGCTGATAGAGCCGTGTCTGCTGTAGTTCTTGCTTCTGTCTCTGTGGCTAATGCAGTCTGAACTTCAGTAATCGATGCTACAACTTCATCATCTATCTGCGCTTTAAGGGCTGTGAGAGCCTCTACGCGCGCCTGAGTTTCATCAGCTATGAGATTCACTGCCTGAACATATTCAGCCTTACGTTTGCCATTCTCCTTTGTCATTCTGCGAACATCGCCATCATTAGCCAATGCGTTCTCAAGAATTGACTCTGCCTGATTCTGAATGTCCTGGTTCTTCTGAATCGCATTCTGCTCGAGGTATTTGAATCCTTCAGAACCCTCAATATCAACCTTGATGTAATCATTGATGATGTTGGCGTCGTCAGTACTCATGCCCCTAGCGAAATCAGACCAATCAGACGTATTGCCGATTCTGTCAATCAATCTTGCGCGATACCAGATAACCTTGCCTGGCTGAATTGGCGTGTGCCAGTATTCATAGGCTGGATAAGGCAGCAACGTCAGCAAGCTAGCGTTATCAGGATTGTAAGTACCGTCACCATTATCAGGAACCTGCTGAAGCTCAGTGTAAGCAGTATCACCAGAGCCATCAGGGAATCCCCATTTAACACGGATGCCAAATATCTCATCAGTTGACGCCGTGATAACCGTAGGCGCAGATGGGCGGCCAATCTTGCCAGTTAGCGATACCGTTACAATGTCAGACCAGGCAGACACGTTTTCAGTATCTGATACGCTGCGAACCCTAACGTCATAGGTTCCTGCGTAAATACCTTCGATATCAACTTCTGTGCTTGCTGTTCTGGGTACGTTAATCCAGTTACCATTTTCTTTTCTCCATTGAACATTGTATGTTTTAGCGTATGGCGCCTTGTCCCATCCGATAACCATCGTCTCAACTGATAAACCCTGAACAACCTTACTATAGCTTGATACCGTCAGGTTTTCTGGTGGCGATAATCTGTCAGGTTCCACAATTGAAGTAGGACGGTCAGCAATGTTAACGCCGTAGTCAATCTCGTCATACTTGTTCGGGTCATACTCCACTGCGGTAATCGTATACTGGAATGAATCCGAACCATCAGAGTCCGCCTTTTGAATCCCGGTCACAACATACTGCTGAAGAGCAAGATTGTCCTTATCAATTGCGAACACAGTATCAGGCTGAGCAACAAAGCTAAAAGCAGTATTCAGGTTGATGGTTCTACCATCTTCCGAAATGCTGGCAATAGTTCTCGCTTCAGGACTTCCGTCAGGCTTGTTCAGAAGAATTCTGTCACCAGGCGATGCGTCAACTTTGAACGGGGTAAAAACCTGCAATCCCTGAACTGATTCAATACGACCTGAAAGGTTTAACTGATAGTTACTAGACCATGCCGCGTCATTAACCGCAATGACCTCTCCAATCATCGGAATCATGCCTTCCAACCCGGTAGTGAAGCTAATAGTTTCACTTCTCAGATTGGTTTTAAGGAGCCACCTACCACGTCTGTTTGCTTCACTTCTGCGAGTGCAGCCAATCGCAGTTAAATCTACAGGGTTAAATCCAAAACGACGAGTTGCCTCTAATTCAAATACCGGCTCTACATCTTGTTGATAGTTGTTCTCTACATCATCAAACTGGACGTTAGCAGTAGTGTAAAGGCTCTTATCGCTGGCAAATGTGCGACTGAACAATCCATTAACGACGTTATCATTCGTGAAGATGTAAGATGGATTGCGAGGTTTGTCGACAACAATACCAATGTTTTCGCCATCGTAGAAAGTTAAGCCACGGAAGATTGAGCAGATATCACGAATTAGTGTGTAGGCCTCAACTTTATTCTGGACAACCATGTCGCATAGATATCGCGGCTCCATACCACCCTTACCATCTGGAACCATCTGGTCACAGAATTGCGCAGCTTCGTACAGACCCCACTTATCAATCTCTACACCCAACTCTCGCTGATCAAGACCGTAGCGGCGGTTTGTCACTAAGTCATACAGAACCCACGCTGGGTTGTTTGACCATGCCATTTTGAATAGGCCATTCCATGTCCCGCTGTAAGTTCTGGTTTCAGGGTCGTAGTTAGTTGGGACCTGAATCAGCTTCCATCTCTTCTTGATAGAGATTGTCGGGATACCGTTAGGAAAAAGGTCAGAGCCAAACTCAACGTAAACAAGAGCTGTAAGCGGATAGCGGAATTTAGCGTCAATTACTTCCTGATAGGTTGTAATCTGCATGCCATTAACCAGAGTGCTACTTGTTGAATCTGCTGTAATCTTACGAATGCGAACCAATGCGCTATCAAATTCAGCCGGAAGGTTCACGCGAATGCTGCGGTCGTAACCTGTAGTGGTCTTTCCGTTAGCAACTCCGCGAGTGTATTCCTGGTAAGCACCACCATTAACAGAAAGGTCAATCGCATACTCGCAGGTTGTTCCGTTCAGGTCTCCATTACTTTCTTGCTTAACCAGTCTTGGCCAATATAGCTTTACACGAATCGCTGATAGCTGAGTATTGTTAACTGCAATGATGTACGGGGTATCGTTTTTGATTTCCCTGGAGACCTGAACCTCTGAGTTTGCACCATCAAGGCCAGAGATATAGTCCTGATACTGCGTTCCAGGGCGAAACTCAGCCCGAACACCTTCGTAGTTGTAGCTACCATCCTGGTTTTGCACCGGAACGTCAGCAAGGTATAAATCCTTCATTGAGAAGTTAGGGTCAACCTCACCATCAGCAACCGCCAAAAGAACCTTAACCTTGTTAAGTGAAATAAGGTTGTCTTCCTGCTCCACTGGTTGATGCGGCTTCTGACTACCACCCTTGGCACCATAAATCTTAATATCTTCAGCCATATCACAAAGCCTCATGTTTGTTTTGATCATTTGTGCCATTCTACACTAAATAAAAAACCCGCACTAGGCGGGTATGAT
>OERO01000056.1_pt1 | contig 40262 bp, 42 predicted proteins | sample 1540041 | NCBI WGS metagenome assembly OERO01 (sample SAMEA3891234, study PRJEB23780) | metagenome | biome: terrestrial biome; feature: animal house; material: water of meat washing | place: Italy | collected 2015-05-12
CTCATACTGTTAACGACCTCAAGTGAAGCCAGTAGCTTTTGTTTTTCTGTGGTTGCCAATTGAACTTTAGTAACGTCTTTATACGATGTTTTGTCCCCTTTCTCTGATTGCATACATAAGGACTCTTTATTAGTATTATTTTCCATAATCGTTTCATAATCAGGTCGCAATGCACAATCCGGATTAGTCGCATAAAAATTAACAAGGAAGTTTTCACGAGAAGCATAGTATTGTTTAAAGAAACTTGCATTCGCCGCAACCGCCTTGTTACCCGCAGTAATAACAGTTTCAGCTTGTTCGTTTTTCAATGCTTCAGTTGCACAACCTGAAAGCATTAACAGCGATAGAAATAATCCACTATATCTAATCATAACCCACCTCTTGACGTTGAGTTTATCTCAGATAATTAAATAGTAATGTGGCTATTTCCGGGTATTATTCATAAGCAAGTATGAAATTAAATTAAAATACTGCGACTATTTATCATGCTTCAAATGAAGAAAAGGCCCCGCAGGGCCTTTATTTTATACTTATCTTAAATTAACCGTTATTATTACGTCCGCCAGAACGACGACCGCCGCTCACCTGACTGTGACGTTTCACCGCACGACGAATCTGATTCGCCTTCATGCGACGACGGTCTTTTTCTACAGCGACTTTAGAGCTGGTTTCTGGCGGTAGCTCCACCAGTTCGCGCAGATAGTTAGTCTGGGCGAGGTCCAGCTCCGTCCAGCCACCGCGTGGCAGACCTTTTGGCAGTGGGATATCACCGTAACGAACACGGATCAGGCGGCTCACCTGCACACCAACCGCTTCCCACAGACGACGAACTTCACGGTTACGGCCTTCGGTCAGAGTCACGTTGTACCACTGGTTGATCCCTTCGCCGCCGCTGAACTTGATGGTTTTAAAAGCTGCCGGACCATCTTCCAACTGCACGCCACGACTCAAATCACGCAGTTTCGCGTCGTCAACCTGACCAAATACACGCACGGCATATTCACGTTCAACTTCACGGCTTGGATGCATTAAACGGTTTGCCAGTTCACCATCGGTGGTGAACAGCAGCAGACCACAGGTGTTAACGTCCAGACGACCTACGGCAATCCAGCGTGCGCCACGCAGCTTTGGCAGACGGTCAAACACCGTCGGACGCCCTTCCGGATCGTTACGGGTACACAACTCACCTTCCGGTTTGTAATAGGCCAGAACGCGACAAATTTGTTCAGCGGACTCACGTACCGAAATCAGGTGACCATCGATACGGATTTTCAATCCAGGGGTAACTTCAACGCGATCGCCGAGTTTAGCAATTTTGCCATCAACACTCACACGACCGGCTTCAATAATAGATTCGATTTCACGGCGAGAACCGTGGCCGGCACGCGCCAGCACTTTCTGTAGCTTTTCGCTCATAGAGCTTCCTTTTGGTGTCGCCTTCCCAGGCGTCTGATATGCTTTTGTGCAACAGTGAGTCAGAACTTACATCTGACTCACTGATAGTAAAGTCTGTTTGAACTCTTCAGGCCTTAAGTAAACGACTCGACGTTTATCGGCCTGGCTTTGAGGCGCAACATACTACACTATCTTTATGGTTAAAGCTTGTTTCGATTAACATCAGCTTAATTACCAGCCACCACCGCCTCCGCCACCCGCGCCGCCGCCAGCACCACCACCGGAATAACTTCGCCCCAACAAACTGGTATTGGCCCCGCAACTTAGGTGCGTCTGTAATGAGAATAAAACGCCGTTACGGGCAATCTCTGGAGCGCGAATCGCCGAAGAAAGCGAAGGGGCAATGCGTAACGCCCATTCCCTCCCCAAATTTGCCGATATAGCCCAACCTAGCAACGCGTAATCCAGTTTCCGTGTTTCCCCTTTCCGCCGACGTCCACTGTGTGTTGCTGCCTCTTTACGCGCAAGATAGTTAACGATAGCTTCACCGTGGGCATAACGTTGCTGTCCAGTTTGGGTAAACTTTGGCAGAAAAATATACCCCATGCCAGTGAGATAACCGGTCAGGCAAACAGCGGTAAAATAACCCGCTGGCATATACCAGTAAAAGAATACATCTCCGACATTGATGTAGAGAGAATAGAAGGCCACGCCTGAACAAATCAGTGGTAAAAACAAAGTGATGATTACACGATTAACGCAAGGCTTGTCATCATCGCGGGCAAACAAAAGCTCAAGGGAACAAAATAAAAAAGGAATAATCCAGCAGATCATAATAAACATATCGCCCACCAGACTCATTCCTGCCCAGCCTACAGGACTCAAGTTACCGTAAAGAATGACCGCCAATATTGCCAGTCCCCCCCATTGCAAAAAAGTATCAGACCGGTAAAACGAAGACTTTTTACGCGGCAGATAAAATTTCTGCATCCGTAAAAATGCCCTGCGTAAGACTCTGTTGCGTCTCCCCGTAAGAACGACCTTATCGCCTTTACGAAATAACGCTTCCAGTAATAACTGCTCTGCGGGCAGTAATACCGCATTATTTCTGGTCGCGCCTTCATTAACACGAATCAGGATTTGCTGGTTCTTGTCAGACTGATCTTCCAGATGAATTTTTCCTTTCACAATCAGATTTACGATATCGGCACAAAAACCTTTATCGTCGTAAACTAGCTTCGCATCGAGACGTAACATGCCGGGCGTGTAATCTGGCGGAATGACATCGGTTTCAATCACATCTACCGGCGTAAATTGCGGCCTGCGCTTCCAGAGATATAACCATCCACAAACCAGGAACAGACACGGAAACCAAATTAACAACGATGACGTGGAGGGTAAAAGAAGATGGCTGAAAATATTCGTCGTTTGCGGAGCCGAGGCATTGCTAAGTAAAGCGTGAGGCCAGCGGTAGAGGACCGTGAAATCTTCACGATAAAACGGATCGCGGGATTCAATTCTTCCGTCCTCAAGGATGCGGCCATTACGATATGTGTCGCCCTCTTCTCCGGTAAAGAGATCGATTTCGCTAAATGGATTACCCGCAATATTAGAGAACTGGAGAGAAAAACGGGTCTTATAAATTTCAAACGGCCAGTGGTTACCGGTCACGTTCCAGATTAGCAGATCAGAATCCCCCTCACGCAGGAAAGCATTTTTAACCTGATAATGAATTTGATAATGATAGTCGCCTTGAGGCAAGAAACGTTGTTTATCGCCCACGACAATACTCATTAACCCGATATGCCAGTCAAGATGCCAGGGTTCAGGAATACCATCACGGGTGACGCCAACAATATGATAGTTCAGCAGTGCAGCGTCCCCATCAGGCTGCATCCATAGTCGTGGTAAATCACGATAAAAGCCGTGCTTAATCTGCTGATTTCGCGCCTGAAAATGAATATTTTCTTTGATGTCGAGCACCCCATCTGGTTGCAGAGTGGCTTCAACATCAAAGAGCGAGATCCCTTCTTCATAAGAAGGGATCTCCGTGTTTTCTGCATAACTTAGAGATGATACAAACAGCCCTGCTATCAACAGCAAAATGCAGCGAAACTTCCCTGCCATAGTCTTCCATCCGTGGAACGCAATTTGTTATAAGAAAGGCTTCACATCACCTACGCCTTCACGCACCACGACCGGCGTATCATCGGTAAGATCAATAACCGTTGTCGGTTTCTGCCCGAGATAGCCGCCGTGAATAATCAAATCTACCTGTTTTTCCAGACGATCTTTAATTTCTTCCGGGTCCGATTCGGTAAATTCGCTGCCTGGCAGCATTAGCGAAGTGGAAAGCATCGGTTCGCCCAATGCTTCAAGCAACGCCTGCGCAATCGGGTTAGAAGGCACACGCATACCGATGGTTTTGCGTTTTTCCTGCAACAGACGGCGTGGCACTTCCTTCGTCCCCTTCAGGATGAAGGTATAGTTGCCCGGCGTGTTGTTTTTCATTAAACGAAACGCAACGTTATCAACAAATGAATAGGTCGAGAGTTCAGAAAGATCGCGACACATCAGGGTAAAGTTGTGACCGTCCGGCAGCTGGCGAATACGACAAATACGCTCCATCGCGTTTTTATCTTCAATTTTACAGCCGAGCGCATAGCCGGAATCAGTTGGATAAACAATCACCCCGCCTTTACGCACGATCTCCACCGCCTGGTTGATCAGACGTTGCTGTGGGTTATCAGGATGAATATAAAAAAACTGGCTCATAATTCCCTCTCTGTGGTGTTCTGCGGCTGTTCCCATAGCTGCCAGACGCCTTCAACGCCTGCGGGCAGCCAGAGTTTACGACCCAGTTCGATCCACGGGCATGGCTGATGAAAATCAGATCCTTGTGATGCCCATAAATGATGCTGACGCGCAAGGGCCGCCAGCTGGGTACGTTCATTGGGCGATTGCTGGCACTGCGCGACTTCCATCGCGTCACCGTGGTGTTCGGCAAAATGCGCAACCAATCTTTTCAGCCATTTAGCACTAAGATTGTACCGCCCAGGATGAGCTAGCACCGCCTTACCGCCAGAATGATGAATGACATCAATAGCTTGTTCTATTGTACACCACTGTGGCGGAACGTATCCGGTTTTCCCGCGCGCCAGATACTTTTTAAAGACATCCGCCATTGAACTGGCTTTGCCGCACTCAACAAGGAAACGCGCAAAATGACCGCGCGTCACTGCGCCGCCCTGCGCCAGTCGTTGTGCGCCTTCCAGCGCCCCAGGTATTTGCGCTTTTTCAAGTCTTTCGGCAATCAGCTGCGCCCGCTGATTGCGCCGTTCTGTCTGCTGCGCGAGGAACTCACACATTAGCGGATGAGTAATATCAATATTCAGCCCGACAATATGAATTTCATGATTTTCCCAGACCGTGGAAATTTCCACGCCGGGAATAAGATTCAGCGCCAGTCCCGAACGTGAAATTTCCTCTCTTGCTGGTGCGATTGCAGCTGTGGTGTCATGGTCGGTGATCGCCAGGGTGCCGACGCGCATCTCGACTGCACGGTGCACCAATGCTTCTGGCGTCAGGCAGCCATCGGAAGCTGTGGTATGGCTGTGCAGGTCGTAAATCACTGCATAATTCGTGTCGCTCAAGGCGCACTCCCGTTCTGGATAATGTTTTTTGCGCCGACATCATAACGGTTCTGGCAAATATTCTGAAATGAGCTGTTGACAATTAATCATCGAACTAGTTAACTAGTACGCAAGTTCACGTAAAAAGGGTATCGACAATGAAAGCAATTTTCGTACTGAAAGGTTGGTGGCGCACTTCCTGAAACGGGCAGTGTATTCACCATGCGTAAAGCAATCAGATACCCAGCCCGCCTAATGAGCGGGCTTTTTTTTGAACAAAATTAGAGAATAACAATGCAAACACAAAAACCGACTCTCGAACTGCTAACCTGCGAAGGCGCTTATCGCGACAATCCCACCGCGCTTTTTCACCAGTTGTGTGGGGATCGTCCGGCAACGCTGCTGCTGGAATCCGCAGATATCGACAGCAAAGATGATTTAAAAAGCCTGCTGCTGGTAGACAGTGCGCTGCGCATTACAGCTTTAGGTGACACTGTCACAATCCAGGCACTTTCCGGCAACGGCGAAGCCCTGCTGGCACTACTGGATAACGCCCTGCCTGCGGGTGTGGAAAGTGAACAATCACCAAACTGCCGTGTGCTGCGCTTCCCCCCTGTCAGTCCACTGCTGGATGAAGACGCCCGCTTATGCTCCCTTTCGGTTTTTGACGCTTTCCGTTTATTGCAGAATCTGTTGAATGTACCGAAGGAAGAACGAGAAGCCATGTTCTTCGGCGGCCTGTTCTCTTATGACCTTGTGGCGGGATTTGAAGATTTACCGCAACTGTCAGCGGAAAATAACTGCCCTGATTTCTGTTTTTATCTCGCTGAAACGCTGATGGTGATTGACCATCAGAAAAAAAGCACCCGTATTCAGGCCAGCCTGTTTGCTCCGAATGAAGAAGAAAAACAACGTCTCACTGCTCGCCTGAACGAACTACGTCAGCAACTGACCGAAGCCGCGCCGCCGCTGCCAGTGGTTTCCGTGCCGCATATGCGTTGTGAATGTAATCAGAGCGATGAAGAGTTCGGTGGCGTAGTGCGTTTGTTGCAAAAAGCGATTCGCGCTGGAGAAATTTTCCAGGTGGTGCCATCTCGCCGTTTCTCTCTGCCCTGCCCGTCACCGCTGGCGGCCTATTACGTGCTGAAAAAGAGTAATCCCAGCCCGTACATGTTTTTTATGCAGGATAATGATTTCACCCTATTTGGCGCGTCGCCGGAAAGCTCGCTCAAGTATGATGCCACCAGCCGCCAGATTGAGATCTACCCGATTGCCGGAACACGCCCACGCGGTCGTCGCGCCGATGGTTCACTGGACAGAGATCTCGACAGCCGTATTGAACTGGAAATGCGTACCGATCATAAAGAGCTGTCTGAACATCTGATGCTGGTTGATCTCGCCCGTAATGATCTGGCACGCATTTGCACCCCCGGCAGCCGCTACGTCGCCGATCTCACCAAAGTTGACCGTTATTCCTATGTGATGCACCTCGTCTCTCGCGTAGTCGGCGAACTGCGTCACGATCTTGACGCCCTGCACGCTTATCGCGCCTGTATGAATATGGGGACGTTAAGCGGTGCGCCGAAAGTACGCGCTATGCAGTTAATTGCCGAGGCGGAAGGTCGTCGCCGCGGCAGCTACGGCGGCGCGGTAGGTTATTTCACCGCGCATGGCGATCTCGACACCTGCATTGTGATCCGCTCGGCGCTGGTGGAAAACGGTATCGCCACCGTGCAAGCGGGTGCTGGTGTAGTCCTTGATTCTGTTCCGCAGTCGGAAGCCGACGAAACCCGTAACAAAGCCCGCGCTGTACTGCGCGCTATTGCCACCGCGCATCATGCACAGGAGACTTTCTGATGGCTGACATTCTGCTGCTCGATAATATCGACTCTTTTACGTACAACCTGGCAGATCAGTTGCGCAGCAATGGGCATAACGTGGTGATTTACCGCAACCATATTCCGGCGCAGACCTTAATTGAACGCCTGGCGACCATGAGCAATCCGGTGCTGATGCTTTCTCCTGGCCCCGGTGTGCCGAGCGAAGCCGGTTGTATGCCGGAACTCCTCACCCGCTTGCGTGGCAAGCTGCCCATTATTGGCATTTGCCTCGGACATCAGGCAATTGTCGAAGCTTACGGGGGCTATGTCGGTCAGGCGGGCGAAATTCTTCACGGTAAAGCGTCGAGCATTGAACATGACGGTCAGGCGATGTTTGCCGGATTAACAAACCCGCTGCCGGTGGCGCGTTATCACTCGCTGGTTGGCAGTAACATTCCGGCCGGTTTAACCATCAACGCCCATTTTAATGGCATGGTGATGGCAGTACGTCACGATGCGGATCGCGTTTGTGGATTCCAGTTCCATCCGGAATCCATTCTCACCACCCAGGGCGCTCGCCTGCTGGAACAAACGCTGGCCTGGGCGCAGCAGAAACTAGAGCCAGCCAACACGCTGCAACCGATTCTGGAAAAACTGTATCAGGCGCAGACGCTTAGCCAACAAGAAAGCCACCAGCTGTTTTCAGCGGTGGTGCGTGGCGAGCTGAAGCCGGAACAACTGGCGGCGGCGCTGGTGAGCATGAAAATTCGCGGTGAGCACCCGAACGAGATCGCCGGGGCAGCAACCGCGCTACTGGAAAACGCAGCGCCGTTCCCGCGCCCGGATTATCTGTTTGCTGATATCGTCGGTACTGGCGGTGACGGCAGCAACAGTATCAATATTTCTACCGCCAGTGCGTTTGTCGCCGCGGCCTGTGGGCTGAAAGTGGCGAAACACGGCAACCGTAGCGTCTCCAGTAAATCTGGTTCGTCCGATCTGCTGGCGGCGTTCGGTATTAATCTTGATATGAACGCCGATAAATCGCGCCAGGCGCTGGATGAGTTAGGTGTATGTTTCCTCTTTGCGCCGAAGTATCACACCGGATTCCGCCACGCGATGCCGGTTCGCCAGCAACTGAAAACCCGCACCCTGTTCAATGTGCTGGGGCCATTGATTAACCCGGCGCATCCGCCGCTGGCGTTAATTGGTGTTTATAGTCCGGAACTGGTGCTGCCGATTGCCGAAACCTTGCGCGTGCTGGGGTATCAACGCGCGGCGGTGGTGCACAGCGGCGGGATGGATGAAGTTTCATTACACGCGCCGACAATCGTTGCCGAGCTGCATGACGGCGAAATTAAGAGCTATCAATTGACCGCTGAAGATTTTGGCCTGACTCCCTACCACCAGGAGCAACTGGCAGGCGGAACACCGGAAGAAAACCGTGACATTTTAACACGTTTGTTACAAGGTAAAGGCGACGCCGCCCATGAAGCAGCCGTCGCTGCGAACGTCGCCATGTTAATGCGCCTGCATGGCCATGAAGATCTGCAAGCCAATGCGCAAACCGTTCTTGAGGTACTGCGCAGTGGTTCCGCTTACGACAGAGTCACCGCACTGGCGGCACGAGGGTAAATGATGCAAACCGTTTTAGCGAAAATCGTCGCAGACAAGGCGATTTGGGTAGAAGCCCGCAAACAGCAGCAACCGCTGGCCAGTTTTCAGAATGAGGTTCAGCCGAGCACGCGACATTTTTATGATGCGCTACAGGGTGCGCGCACGGCGTTTATTCTGGAGTGCAAGAAAGCGTCGCCGTCAAAAGGCGTGATCCGTGATGATTTCGATCCAGCACGCATTGCCGCCATTTATAAACATTACGCTTCGGCAATTTCGGTGCTGACTGATGAGAAATATTTTCAGGGGAGCTTTAATTTCCTCCCCATCGTCAGCCAAATCGCCCCGCAGCCGATTTTATGTAAAGACTTCATTATCGACCCTTACCAGATCTATCTGGCGCGCTATTACCAGGCCGATGCCTGCTTATTAATGCTTTCAGTACTGGATGACGAACAATATCGCCAGCTTGCCGCCGTCGCCCACAGTCTGGAGATGGGTGTGCTGACCGAAGTCAGTAATGAAGAGGAACTGGAGCGTGCCATTGCATTGGGGGCAAAGGTCGTTGGCATCAACAACCGCGATCTGCGTGATTTGTCGATTGATCTCAACCGTACCCGCGAGCTTGCGCCGAAACTGGGGCACAACGTGACGGTAATCAGCGAATCCGGCATCAATACTTACGCTCAGGTGCGCGAGTTAAGCCACTTCGCTAACGGTTTTCTGATTGGTTCGGCGTTGATGGCCCATGACGATTTGCACGCCGCCGTGCGCCGGGTGTTGCTGGGTGAGAATAAAGTATGTGGCCTGACGCGTGGGCAAGATGCTAAAGCAGCTTATGACGCGGGCGCGATTTACGGTGGGTTGATTTTTGTTGCGACATCACCGCGTTGCGTCAACGTTGAACAGGCGCAGGAAGTGATGGCTGCGGCACCGTTGCAGTATGTTGGCGTGTTCCGCAATCACGATATTGCCGATGTGGTGGACAAAGCTAAGGTGTTATCGCTGGCGGCAGTGCAACTGCATGGTAATGAAGAACAGCTGTATATCGATACGCTGCGTGAAGCTCTGCCAGCACATGTTGCCATCTGGAAAGCATTAAGCGTCGGTGAAACCCTGCCCGCCCGCGAGTTTCAGCACGTTGATAAATATGTTTTAGACAACGGCCAGGGTGGAAGCGGGCAACGTTTCGACTGGTCACTATTAAATGGTCAATCGCTTGGCAACGTTCTGCTGGCGGGGGGCTTAGGCGCAGATAACTGCGTGGAAGCGGCACAAACCGGCTGCGCCGGACTTGATTTTAATTCTGCTGTAGAGTCGCAACCGGGCATCAAAGACGCACGTCTTTTGGCCTCGGTTTTCCAGACGCTGCGCGCATATTAAGGAAAGGAACAATGACAACATTACTTAACCCCTATTTTGGTGAGTTTGGCGGCATGTACGTGCCACAAATCCTGATGCCTGCTCTGCGCCAGCTGGAAGAAGCTTTTGTCAGTGCGCAAAAAGATCCTGAATTTCAGGCTCAGTTCAACGACCTGCTGAAAAACTATGCCGGGCGTCCAACCGCGCTGACCAAATGCCAGAACATTACAGCCGGGACGAACACCACGCTGTATCTCAAGCGTGAAGATTTGCTGCACGGCGGCGCGCATAAAACTAACCAGGTGCTGGGGCAGGCGTTGCTGGCGAAGCGGATGGGTAAAACCGAAATCATCGCCGAAACCGGTGCCGGTCAGCATGGCGTGGCGTCGGCCCTTGCCAGCGCCCTGCTCGGCCTGAAATGCCGTATTTATATGGGTGCCAAAGACGTTGAACGCCAGTCGCCTAACGTTTTTCGTATGCGCTTAATGGGTGCGGAAGTGATCCCGGTGCATAGCGGTTCCGCGACGCTGAAAGATGCCTGTAACGAGGCGCTGCGCGACTGGTCCGGTAGTTACGAAACCGCGCACTATATGCTGGGCACCGCAGCTGGCCCGCATCCTTATCCGACCATTGTGCGTGAGTTTCAGCGGATGATTGGCGAAGAAACCAAAGCGCAGATTCTGGAAAGAGAAGGTCGCCTGCCGGATGCCGTTATCGCCTGTGTTGGCGGCGGTTCGAATGCCATCGGCATGTTTGCTGATTTCATCAATGAAACCAACGTCGGCCTGATTGGTGTGGAGCCAGGTGGTCACGGTATCGAAACTGGCGAGCACGGCGCACCGCTAAAACATGGTCGCGTGGGTATCTATTTCGGTATGAAAGCGCCGATGATGCAAACCGAAGACGGGCAGATTGAAGAATCTTACTCCATCTCCGCCGGACTGGATTTCCCGTCTGTCGGCCCACAACACGCGTATCTTAACAGCACTGGACGCGCTGATTACGTGTCTATTACCGATGATGAAGCCCTTGAAGCCTTCAAAACGCTGTGCCTGCACGAAGGGATCATCCCGGCGCTGGAATCCTCCCACGCCCTGGCCCATGCGTTGAAAATGATGCGCGAAAACCCGGATAAAGAGCAGCTACTGGTGGTTAACCTTTCCGGTCGCGGCGATAAAGACATCTTCACCGTTCACGATATTTTGAAAGCACGAGGGGAAATCTGATGGAACGCTACGAATCTCTGTTTGCCCAGTTGAAGGAGCGCAAAGAAGGCGCATTCGTTCCTTTCGTCACGCTCGGTGATCCGGGCATTGAGCAGTCATTGAAAATTATCGATACGCTAATTGAAGCCGGTGCTGACGCGCTGGAGTTAGGTATCCCCTTCTCCGACCCACTGGCGGATGGCCCGACGATTCAAAACGCCACTCTGCGCGCCTTTGCGGCAGGTGTGACTCCGGCACAATGTTTTGAAATGCTGGCACTGATTCGCCAGAAACACCCGACCATTCCCATTGGCCTGTTGATGTATGCCAATCTGGTGTTTAACAAAGGCATTGATGAGTTTTATGCCCAGTGCGAAAAAGTCGGCGTCGATTCGGTGCTGGTTGCCGATGTGCCAGTTGAAGAGTCCGCGCCCTTCCGCCAGGCCGCGTTGCGTCATAATGTCGCACCTATCTTCATCTGCCCGCCAAATGCCGATGACGACCTGCTGCGCCAGATAGCCTCTTACGGTCGTGGTTACACCTATTTGCTGTCACGAGCAGGCGTGACCGGCGCAGAAAACCGCGCCGCGTTACCCCTCAATCATCTGGTTGCGAAGCTGAAAGAGTACAACGCTGCACCTCCATTGCAGGGATTTGGTATTTCCGCCCCGGATCAGGTAAAAGCAGCGATTGATGCAGGAGCTGCGGGCGCGATTTCTGGTTCGGCCATTGTTAAAATCATCGAGCAACATATTAATGAGCCAGAGAAAATGCTGGCGGCACTGAAAGTTTTTGTACAACCGATGAAAGCGGCGACGCGCAGTCAATCCCACAGCCGCCAGTTCCGCTGGCGGCATTTTAACTTTCTTTAATGAAGCCGGAAAAATCCTAAATTCATTTAATATTTATCTTTTTACCGTTTCGCTTACCCCGGTCGAACGTCAACTTACGTCATTTTTCCGCCCAACAGTAATATAATCAAACAAATTAATCCCGCAACATAACACCAGTAAAATCAATAATTTTCTCTAAGTCACTTATTCCTCAGGTAATTGTTAATATATCCAGAATGTTCCTCAAAATATATTTTCCCTCTATCTTCTCGTTGCGCTTAATTTGACTAATTCTCATTAGCGACTAATTTTAATGAGTGTCGACACACAACACTCATATTAATGAAACAATGCAACGCAACGGGAGAAATAACATGGCCGAACATCGTGGTGGTTCAGGAAATTTCGCCGAAGACCGTGAGAAGGCATCCGACGCAGGCCGTAAAGGCGGTCAGCATAGCGGCGGTAATTTTAAAAATGATCCGCAACGCGCATCTGAAGCGGGTAAAAAAGGCGGTCAACAAAGCGGTGGTAATAAATCAGGCAAATCCTGATTCACCGTTAATTATTAATATCAGCTGATAAAGATAATTGCATCTGCGGGCCGTATGGCTCGCAGTGATTTCACTGGAGAAAAATATGAATATGAAGACCATTGAAGATGTATTTATTCACCTGCTTTCAGATACCTACAGCGCAGAAAAACAATTAACCCGGGCACTGGCAAAACTCGCAAGAGCAACATCAAATGAAAAATTAAGTCAGGCTTTTCATGCGCACCTCGAGGAAACTCATGGACAGATTGAACGTATTGATCAAGTTGTGGAGTCCGAATCGAACCTGAAAATTAAGCGCATGAAATGTGTGGCAATGGAAGGTCTTATTGAAGAAGCTAATGAGGTCATCGAAAGTACCGAGAAAAACGAAGTGCGTGATGCCGCACTGATTGCCGCAGCACAGAAAGTCGAGCATTATGAGATTGCCAGTTACGGGACATTAGCGACGCTGGCTGAACAATTAGGTTACCGTAAAGCAGCGAAGCTTCTGAAAGAAACCCTGGAAGAAGAAAAGGCCACCGACATCAAACTGACTGATCTGGCCATTAATAACGTAAATAAGAAAGCCGAAAATAAAGCCTGAAATATGAATTTTAACTTTTAGTCATTTTATAAAGAGGACATTTTCATGAATCGTATTGAACATTATCATGACTGGTTACGTGACGCCCACGCAATGGAAAAGCAAGCCGAATCTATGCTTGAATCCATGGCCAGCCGTATAGATAATTATCCTGAACTACGCGCTCGTATTGAACAACATCTTAGTGAAACCAAAAACCAGATTGTTCAACTGGAAACTATTCTTGATCGTAATGACATTTCACGTTCAGTCATTAAAGATTCCATGAGTAAAATGGCTGCGCTTGGGCAGTCAATCGGTGGTATATTCCCTTCTGATGAAATAGTCAAAGGCTCTATTAGCGGATATGTCTTCGAGCAATTTGAAATCGCCTGTTACACCTCACTATTAGCAGCAGCAAAAAATGCCGGTGATACAGCTTCAATTCCAACCATCGAAGCGATTTTAAATGAGGAAAAGCAAATGGCCGACTGGCTGATTCAGAATATTCCGCAAACAACTGAGAAATTTTTAATTCGCTCTGAAACTGATGGCGTAGAAGCGAAGAAATAATACCCTTTATACCATGTCCTTATTGACCCCGTATATTACGGGGTCGTTTTTGTGCGGAATTAAAAACGATATCCTGCTGAGAACATAAACACCCACGGATCGAGGCGTACGCTATCGTGTTGCTGTGCACCGCCCAGCTTATAATTGGCGGTGGTATCGATATCCATGTACCACACTGACATGTTAACCAACCAGTCACGGTTAATCAGATAATCAACCCCCACCTGCCCGGCAGCTCCCCAGGAATCTTTCAGACTGAGATCGGAAAGCCCTGCCTCTTTGCCATGATCGTTAAATCCATTATCAAAGAAGGTGGTGTAGTTAATACCTGCCCCAACGTAAGGACGGAATTTGCTGCTGGCATCACCAAAATACCACTGCGCCATCAGTGTTGGTGGCAGATGATGAACGGTTGCAATATCGCCGGTCGCCCGGGTGCCGATTTTATGGCGGAACGGCGTCGCTGCCAGTAATTCCACACCAATGTTGTCGGTCGCCATATAAGTAAACGTAAGGCCCAGTTGCGTGTTATTGGTCACGCTGAATCCACCCAGACTTCCTAACGTACCACCAGCACCTTCTGTTGGACGTACGGTTGCAGAACCTGCACGCATAAAAAATTCGCCTGCTTCATGCGCAAAGGCACTGCCAGAGAGAAGAGTTGTTACTGCCAAAGCCGCCACTGTTAACTTTTTCATATCCGCTCCGTCGTTATGGTTATAAAAACGTGACGAATATACCTACATTGGAGTAACAAATGATCCTACATAGATCACATTACATATGATAATTCACCCTTTATTGATCTGGATTAATTTAGAAGTTGCATTGAGAATCCTGGTTAATGTGATTTAAATCAATTTTTAAATATTTTCGCTACGCAAATATTAACTCGGTCGCCACTTGCCGCGATTTGCCCATGCCTGAAGGCCAGCAATTACCTCCGCTTTACAAAGATATGCTTTTCCATACAAGACCTGATGCTGCCACCCGAGGCTTAACCAGGGTACAATTGCCCGCTAATTAACACCTGCATAAAACTCAAGGAGAGTGCATGTCTATCACGGCGCAGTCCGTATACCGTGACACCGGAAATTTCTTCCGTAATCAATTTATGACCATTCTGTTGGTATCGTTGCTATGTGCGTTTATCACAGTGGTGTTAGGGCATGTTTTCTCACCCAGTGATGCACAGCTTGCGCAGCTCAATGACGGCGTGCCCGTTAGCGGCAGTAGTGGGTTGTTCGACCTGGTTCAGAATATGTCACCGGAACAGCAACAAATTTTGCTGCAGGCTTCAGCGGCGTCCACTTTTTCAGGATTAATCGGTAACGCCATTCTCGCCGGAGGCGTAATATTAATTATCCAGCTGGTGTCTGCGGGTCAGAGAGTCAGTGCGCTGCGAGCTATTGGTGCCAGTGCGCCGATATTGCCAAAGTTATTTATTCTGATTTTTCTGACTACCCTTTTAGTACAGATTGGCATCATGCTGGTGGTCGTTCCGGGAATTATCATGGCCATTTTACTGGCCCTGGCACCGGTGATGTTGGTACAGGACAAAATGGGCGTTTTTGCCTCGATGCGTAGCAGTATGCGGCTGACTTGGGCGAATATGCGTCTGGTGGCACCCGCAGTACTGAGCTGGTTGCTGGCAAAAACACTGTTGCTGCTTTTTGCCTCTTCTTTTGCCGCATTAACCCCGGAAATTGGTGCCGTACTGGCGAACACCTTGAGCAACCTGATTTCAGCCATATTGCTCATCTATCTGTTCCGCCTGTATATGTTGATTCGCCAATAACCTTAAGCATTTGATTACGGAATCGTAAAATGAAGCAGTTTCTTGATTTTTTACCGCTGGTTGTCTTTTTCGCGTTTTACAAGATTTATGACATCTATGCGGCTACTGCGGCGCTGATCGTCGCCACGGCGATTGTGCTTATCTATAGCTGGGTTCGCTTTCGTAAGGTTGAGAAGATGGCCCTGATCACTTTTGTTCTGGTGGTCGTCTTCGGTGGCTTGACGCTGTTCTTCCACAATGATGAGTTTATTAAATGGAAGGTTACAGTCATTTATGCTCTGTTTGCGGGAGCCCTGTTAGTCAGCCAATGGGTGATGAAAAAGCCGCTAATTCAGCGGATGCTGGGTAAAGAACTCACGCTGCCGCAACCGGTATGGTCGAAGCTGAATCTGGCCTGGGCTGTTTTCTTTATCCTTTGCGGTCTGGCAAACATCTACATCGCATTCTGGCTGCCGCAAAATATTTGGGTCAACTTTAAAGTCTTTGGCCTGACCGCCCTTACCTTAATCTTCACATTGTTAAGCGGTATCTATATCTACCGCCACATGCCGCAGGAAGATAAATCCTAACCAGACTGCCAGTCCTTCGGGGCTGGCGCTGTATCTCCTCTGTTCTCCTCAGGAAAATCATAGTAGCATCGCGCCTGTGATTTTCCTTTTAAGTCGGTTTTACCATGTCTACAACACATAACGTCCCTCAGGGCGATCTTGTTTTACGTACTTTAGCCATGCCCGCCGATACCAATGCCAATGGTGACATCTTTGGTGGTTGGTTAATGTCACAAATGGATATTGGCGGCGCTATTCTGGCAAAAGAAATTGCCCACGGTCGCGTAGTGACTGTGCGGGTTGAAGGAATGACTTTCTTACGGCCGGTTGCGGTCGGCGATGTGGTGTGCTGCTATGCACGCTGTGTCCAGAAAGGGACGACATCGGTCAGCATTAATATTGAAGTGTGGGTGAAAAAAGTAGCGTCTGAACCAATTGGGCAACGCTATAAAGCGACAGAAGCATTATTTAAGTATGTCGCGGTTGATCCTGAAGGAAAACCTCGCGCCTTACCTGTTGAGTAATAGTCAAAAGCCTCCGGTCGGAGGCTTTTGACTTTCTGCTTACTGAATTTCGGTGGTGCCGTTAATTTTAAACAGGATATTCACCACAATCCCACTGCCTGGCTTACCCGGCTCATAACGCCATCTGCGCATCGCATTTTTCACCTCACGCTCAAACATGTTCGCAGGCTTGGCTGAGAGGATTTGTACGTTATCCACGCGACCATCCGGCGTAACGTCAAATTTAACTTTAACCTGCCCTTCAATGCGCAATGCCTGTGCTCGTGCCGGATACTGCGGCTGATTACGGCTTAATGCGCGTGGTCCTGAAGCCACACTGGTAACCGGCTTGCTGGTTGCAGCCGTTGCTGTACTTGATGTCAGGCGTGCCGGTGCCGTATTTTCAAACGGTGATGCCGGACGCGACTCTACGGGTTTGACATCGCGTTTTGGCTGCTCCTGTACCTTTTTCACCGGCTTCGGTTTTGGCTTAGGTTTCGGCTTCGGCTTTTCAATGACCACCGGTGCTTCTTTTGGCGGTTCGGGGATCGGCTCAGGTTCCGGTTCTGGCTCTACCACCGGCTCCGGTGGCGGCTGAACGGCTTGTGGCGGTTCGAGATCAGCAGGCGTAACCATCGTGACAGAAATCGGCTGCGCAGGCGCAGGTAGTTCAATAACCTGATGTACCGAGGTATAGAGCAGACCCGCCACAACAGCACCATGAATGCAGACCGAAAGTAACGTCGGCCAGGGGAAGCGGCGAGGTAAATCAAGGGTCATTGAAGTCATAATCATTTCAGTAGAAAAACCAGGTCTCGATTTTAAATGCAAATAGCAATCATATTCAATAAGGCAAGACGATCAGGATCAGTGAAAATGTCATTTTTGGCGTAATTGACCTTACTTTATGCATGGTCTTAACAAAGACATCATCTTTCCGTTGCAGATCTTCGCCCTTTCAAATAACGTACTTTACAACTTTCCCGAACAAGGAGTTGTGCCCGTGTTGTATGTTATTTACGCTCAAGACAAAGCTGATAGCCTCGAAAAACGCCTTTCCGTTCGTCCGGCACATTTAGCACGTTTACAGTTACTGCATGATGAAGGTCGTTTGTTGACAGCTGGTCCAATGCCAGCGGTAGACAGTAACGATCCAGGGGCTGCGGGATTTACTGGCTCAACCGTTATTGCTGAATTTGAATCGCTGGAAGCAGCTCAGGCCTGGGCCGATGCTGACCCGTACGTAGCGGCAGGAGTCTATGAACACGTTTCAGTGAAACCATTTAAGAAAGTGTTCTGAATAGAGATTCAATATTTAAGGGCACGGTTTTTGCAACCGTGTTCTTGTTTGGCCTTTCCTTATAGCCGGTCAGTGCATTCACCACCACAAGCAGATAATAACTTTATCTGTATTTCTTTATATGATGTGAGCATATTCAGGAAAAATGACCTTTCCTGAGGTACAGTTGCTCGCTCAAATCCTTTGATTACTGCGGATAAAGTCATCTACTATTGTTTAACACATTCACGCGCTGCATGTATGTTCAGAAAATGTGCACGCTAAGATAATTAAACAAAATTGTGGTTACAGAGGTATCAGTGAGTCACTGGGCTACATTCAAACAAACAGCAACAAATTTATGGGTGACCCTTCGGCACGACATTCTCGCGCTGGCCGTCTTTTTAAATGGATTGCTTATTTTTAAAACAATCTATGGTATGTCGGTCAATTTGCTTGATATTTTCCATATCAAAGCATTTTCAGAGTTGGATCTCTCCTTGCTGGCAAACGCCCCACTCTTTATGCTCGGCGTCTTTCTTGTCCTGAACTCCATTGGCTTACTGTTCCGGGCAAAGCTCGCATGGGCAATCAGTATCATTTTGTTGTTGATAGCGCTAATTTACACCCTGCATTTTTATCCCTGGCTGAAATTTAGTATTGGATTTTGCATTTTTACGCTGGTGTTTTTGCTGATACTGCGCAAAGACTTCTCCCACAGTAGCGCCGCAGCCGGGACAATTTTTGCATTTATTAGTTTCACGACATTACTGTTTTACTCAACCTACGGTGCGCTTTATTTAAGCGAAGGTTTTAATCCGCGAATAGAAAGTTTGATGACCGCGTTCTATTTTTCGATAGAAACCATGTCAACCGTCGGCTATGGCGATATTGTCCCTGTTTCTGAATCAGCACGATTGTTCACTATTTCGGTCATTATTTCCGGCATTACCGTTTTTGCCACATCTATGACCTCAATTTTTGGTCCGCTTATCCGCGGGGGATTCAACAAACTTGTAAAAGGAAACAATCATACAATGCATCGTAAAGATCATTTTATTGTTTGCGGACATTCGATTCTCGCCATCAATACGATCCTGCAACTGAATCAACGCGGACAAAACGTAACGGTTATCAGCAACTTGCCTGAAGATGATATCAAGCAACTTGAGCAACGCTTAGGCGATAATGCTGATGTTATCCCCGGTGACAGTAATGACAGTTCTGTATTAAAGAAAGCGGGAATCGATCGTTGCCGGGCCATTCTGGCGCTGAGTGATAACGATGCAGATAACGCGTTTGTTGTACTCTCGGCAAAAGATATGAGCAGTGATGTCAAAACAGTTCTCGCCGTCAGTGATAGCAAAAACCTGAATAAGATTAAGATGGTACATCCGGATATCATTCTCTCACCGCAACTGTTTGGCAGCGAAATTCTGGCGCGAGTTTTAAATGGTGAAGAGATTAATAATGATATGCTCGTTTCAATGTTGTTGAACTCAGGTCATGGTATTTTCAGCGATAACGATGAACTAGAAACGAAAGCTGACAGTAAAGAATCGGCGCAAAAATAGAGTTTAAAGACGGAAGAGTAAACTTATTGGGCACCGCAATGGTGCCCAGTACATTTAGATATTGTAGATCGCAAACAATAACGAGTTACGCTGTTTGTTTAGAATGCACTTCCTGATGCTGTGGATACGCATATTTCGGCGCGATTGCCCCTCAAGCCAACGCGATTTACGTCGGCTAGCCTGACGCTGCATGCGCCAGCGCCCCACTTCCGTTCTACTCCGCTTCATGTTAACTACTCTATGCAATAACAGAATGGTCATTATACCCCCACCCCCGACGCTGACCAGTGCTTTTCCCGCGTTTTTATTTGCCAGATGAATCCATATGCGTAAACTCATAACAATGCGCTTTCAAAAGGATTTCTAATCTATGACAACCGTTTATACGTTGGTGAGTTGGTTGGCCATTCTGGGATACTGGTTGCTCATTGCAGGCGTAACTTTACGCATTCTAATGAAACGACGCGCAGTTCCCTCCGCGATGGCCTGGCTGTTGATTATTTACATTCTGCCGTTAGTCGGAATTATTGCCTATCTTGCCGTTGGCGAGCTCCATTTAGGCAAACGCCGCGCTGAGCGCGCCAGAGCGATGTGGCCTTCCACCGCAAAATGGCTTAACGACCTTAAAGCCTGTAAGCATATCTTCGCCGAAGAAAATAGCAGTGTCGCTGCGCCATTATTCAAGCTTTGCGAGCGTCGTCAGGGGATCGCTGGGGTCAAAGGGAATCAGCTACAACTGATGACCGAGTCAGATGATGTGATGCAGGCGTTAATCCGCGACATCCAGCTCGCGCGCCATAATATTGAGATGGTGTTTTATATCTGGCAGCCCGGCGGCATGGCGGACCAGGTGGCTGAATCATTAATGGCGGCTGCGCGACGCGGCATTCATTGCCGATTGATGCTCGACTCCGCCGGGAGTGTGGCTTTTTTCCGCAGCCCGTGGCCCGAGCTAATGCGTAATGCCGGTATTGAAGTGGTCGAAGCCTTAAAGGTCAATCTGATGCGTGTGTTTTTACGCCGTATGGACCTGCGCCAACATCGCAAGATGATCATGATCGATAATTACATCGCGTACACCGGCAGCATGAATATGGTCGATCCTCGCTACTTCAAACAAGATGCGGGCGTAGGGCAATGGATTGATCTGATGGCGCGTATGGAAGGCCCTATCGCCACCGCGATGGGGATTATTTATTCCTGCGACTGGGAGATTGAAACCGGAAAACGTATTCTGCCGCCACCACCAGATGTCAATATTATGCCGTTTGAACAGGCCAGCGGTCACACCATTCACACAATTGCTTCTGGCCCCGGCTTTCCGGAAGATCTCATTCACCAGGCATTATTGACTGCGGCTTATTCGGCGCGTGAATATTTGATCATGACCACGCCCTACTTTGTGCCAAGCGATGATTTACTTCATGCGATTTGCACGGCGGCGCAGCGCGGGGTGGATGTCAGTATTATCCTTCCGCGAAAAAATGACTCGATGCTGGTCGGCTGGGCCAGTCGCGCATTCTTTACGGAACTGCTGGCTGCTGGGGTTAAAATTTATCAGTTTGAAGGCGGGTTACTGCATACCAAGAGCGTGCTGGTCGATGGCGAACTAAGTCTGGTTGGCACAGTTAACCTTGATATGCGTAGTCTGTGGCTAAATTTCGAGATTACCCTGGCAATCGACGATAAAGGTTTTGGTGCTGACCTCGCCGCCGTTCAGGACGATTATATTTCGCGTTCACGTCTGCTCGATGCCCGTTTATGGCTAAAACGTCCATTATGGCAACGTGTCGCCGAGCGACTGTTTTACTTCTTCAGTCCGTTGCTGTAAAACGTCGCCAACAGAGGTTAAACAGGTAGTAACTATGGATATGGATCTAAACAATCGCCTGACTGAAGATGAAACGCTTGAACAGGCCTACGATATTTTTCTCGAACTGGCTGCCGACAATCTCGATCCAGCTGATGTTCTGCTGTTCAATCTTCAGTTTGAAGAGCGCGGCGGCGCGGAGTTATTCGATCCGGCGGAAGACTGGCAGGAACATGTTGATTTCGATTTGAACCCGGACTTTTTTGCCGAAGTGGTGATTGGTCTGGCGGACAGTGAAGATGGTGAAATCAACGATGTTTTTGCCCGCATTCTGTTATGCCGCGAAAAAGATCACAAACTTTGCCATATCATCTGGCGGGAATAAATAATCGCTTTTAGCGTGAAAAAGGGCTGACAACTGTCAGCCCTTATTGTTTTTAAAGCGGATCGACTTTCAGGCAAGAAACGGCGTGTCTGAAACTCCCCTCCAGAACAGGACGTGTTTTGGCGCACTCCGGACCGGCAATCGGGCAACGGGTACGGAAAACACAACCGGAAGGCGGGTTGATCGGCGACGGTAATTCCCCTTCCAGTAACTGGATGGTTTTGTTCTTCTCCAGATCCGGATCAGGTATGGGGACTGCCGACATCAATGCCCTGGTGTAAGGATGTAGTGGATTGTGGTAGACCTCATCATAGGTCCCCAGTTCTACCGCATGGCCGAGATACATCACCAACACACGATCGGAAATGTGTTTTACCACGGCCAGGTCATGAGCGATAAAAATTAATGACAATCCCATCTCACGTTGCAATTGCTGGAGCAGGTTGACCACCTGCGCCTGAATTGACACGTCCAGCGCCGACACCGGCTCATCACAGATAATCAGCTTCGGTTCAAGAATAAGAGCACGCGCAATCCCGATACGCTGGCACTGCCCACCAGAGAACTCATGCGGATAGCGGTTAATCAGGTTAGGCAATAACCCGACTTTCAGCATCATCGCCTTCACGCGCTCGCGAACTTCCTGGCGTGACATTTTCGGATGATAAGTACGCAGTGGTTCAGCGATGATCTCGCCGATGGTCATACGCGGGTTTAGCGATGCCAACGGATCCTGGAAAATCATCTGAATATCACTGCGAACGGCACGCCATTCATCGGGTTTCATGCCCAGCAACTCTTTACCTAACCAGGCAACATGACCGTCGGTCGCCTTGACCAAACCGATGATGGCGCGAGCAAAGGTGGACTTACCGCATCCCGATTCCCCTACCACACCTAATGTTTCCCCTTCATACAGGCGAAGAGTGACACCATCGACGGCTTTGAGCGTTTTCGGCGGTTGCCAGAACCACTGTTTGCCATCTTTGATTTCAAAGTGCACTTTAAGATCGGCGATTTCAAGGAGGACTTTTCTTCCTTCAGTTACAGCATTCATAACAGTTCCTCCACCGGTTTAAAGCAAGCACGCAGACGGCCAGGCGTAAACTCTTCCAGCGGCGGTGCGCTACTACAAATTTCCATCGCATGCGGACAACGTGGCTGGAACGGGCAACCTTTCGGTAATCGCAGCAGGTTTGGCGGATTACCCGGGATGGTCAACATTGTTTCACCTTCCGCATCGAGACGCGGCACCGCGTTGAGCAAACCGATAGAATAAGGATGAACGGGTTGATAAAAGACATCGCGCGCGTTGCCATATTCCATCGTGCGCCCGGCGTACATTACCAGCACTTTGTCGCAGATCCCCGCCACCACGCCAAGATCGTGGGTGATCATAATGATGGCGGTATTAAATTCCCGCTTCAGTTCATTTAATAGCGTCATGATCTGCGCCTGTACGGTGACGTCCAGCGCAGTTGTTGGTTCATCCGCAATCAGCAGCTTAGGTCGACATAACAAGGCCATCGCAATCATGACTCGCTGACGCATGCCGCCAGAAAATTCGTGCGGGTACATTTTCATGCGTTTACGCGCTTCCGGCATTTTTACCGCATCGAGCATCCGCACCGACTCTTCAAACGCCTCAGCTTTGCTCATGTTCTTATGCAGCATCAGCACTTCCATCAACTGCTCACCGACGCGCATATAGGGATTCAACGAAGTCATTGGGTCCTGAAAAATCATTGAGATTTGTTCAGCGCGCAGTTTATTGAGTTCATGCTCTGGCAAATTGAGGATTTCACGCCCATTGAAGGTTGCCGATCCGCCAATACGTCCGTTGGCAGCCAACAGGCCCATCAACGCAAATGCAGTTTGCGATTTACCCGAACCAGACTCACCTACAATACCCAGCGTTTCTCCGGCACGTAGGGAAAAATTCAAATCATTGACCGCCGTGACGTCGCCGTCCGGGGTACTAAAGGTGACACGCAAATCTTTCACGTTCAGCAGTGCGTCAGCCTGTTGTTGTGCGAGCGGCACAGTTGCAGTTTCAATTACGCTCATGGCTGCACTCCTTAACGATCTTTCGGGTCGAGGGCATCACGCAAGCCATCGCCGATAAAGTTGAAACAAAACAGCGTCACCACGAGGAATCCCGCTGGGAACAACAATAACCATGGAGAGACTTCCATCGAGTTCGCGCCATCACTCAGCAATGCACCCCAGCTGCTTAACGGCTCTTGCGTACCCAACCCCAGGAAGCTAAGGAAAGATTCAAAGAGGATCATGCTGGGCACCAGAAGTGATGCGTAGACCACCACCACACCGAGTACATTCGGCACAATGTGGCGAATAACAATGCCCGATGTCGATACACCGCCAACTTGTGCCGCCTCAATAAACTCTTTGCGCTTCAGACTCAGGGTTTGCCCACGCACAATACGAGCCATATCCAGCCAGGAAACCATGCCTATCGCCACGAAAATCAGCAGGATGTTTTGACCGAAAAAGGTCACCAGCAAAATGACGAAGAACATGAATGGGAAGGAGTTGAGGATTTCCAGCAGACGCATCATTACCGAATCCACTTTACCGCCCAGATAACCGGAAAGCGAACCATAAAGTGTCCCCACGACCACTGCCACCAGTGCCGCAGCAACACCGACCATGAGTGAGATACGCCCGCCAATCGCAACGCGCACAAGCAGGTCGCGACCGGATGAGTCAGTACCAAAGTAGTGACCGGACTCCATATCCGGGGCGCTGGACATCATCGCCCAGTCAGTATCGTCATAGGCAAACTGGGAAAGCATCGGTGCCAGGATTACAAATAACGCGATCAGCACCAGCACTATCAGACTGGCAACCGCCGCACGGTTATGCATAAAACGTCGACGTGCGTCCTGCCACAAGCTGCGCCCTTCGACCTCCAGCTTTTCACTGAAATTTTCCAGCGTCTCGCTGTTTTTCTTACTTAACATCATCGCGAGCTCCAGTATCAGTAACGGATTTTCGGGTCGATAACCGCATATAGCACATCGACAATGGCATTAAACAAAATGGTTAAAGCACCAACCAGGATGGTCAGGCTTAACACTAAGGAATAGTCACGGTTCAATGCGCCATTAACGAACAGTTGTCCAATCCCCGGCAAACCATAAATGGTTTCGATAACCATAGAACCGGTAATAATGCCGACAAATGCGGGGCCCATATAAGAGAGCACGGGTAACAGAGCAGGTTTTAATGCGTGACGTAAAATGATCCGCCGCATAGGTAACCCTTTCGCCCGGGCAGTACGAATAAAATTGGAGTGTAATACTTCAATCATAGAGCCACGGGTAATACGCGCAATACTGGCGATATAAGCGAGTGACAACGCCACCATCGGCAATATCATGAATTTAAGCGCCCCACCATTCCAGCCACCGCCCGGCAGCCAATGCAAAATGATCGCAAATATCATGACTAATAATGGTGCAACCACAAAACTGGGGATAACAACCCCGGTCATTGCCAGCCCCATCACGGTATAGTCCCATTTGGTGTTTTGTTTTAATGCGGCAATAACGCCAGCACTAACACCCAGTATTACCGCAAGGAAAAATGCTGCGGCTCCCAGTTTGGCAGAAACGGGAAAACTGGATGCAACCAAGTCATTGACCGAATAATCTTTATATTTAAACGATGGACCGAAATCACCGTGCGCCAGTTGTTTCAGGTAGCTGAAATACTGTGTCATGATCGGATCATTAAGATGATATTTCGCTTCGATATTGGCCATCACTTCTGGCGGTAAAGTACGTTCGCCGGTAAAAGGGCTTCCCGGCGCGAGGCGCATCATAAAGAACGAAATAGTAATAAGAATAAATAGCGTCGGAATCGCTTCCAGACAGCGACGTAGAATAAATTTTAACATTGCCCTACCTTCTGGCCTGTGCCTTCTGTAATGCGATAAAAATCAGACACCGTGGAGCAGGACACTCCTGCCCCACGTATTGCCATTAGTGCTTCACAATGTACATATTCCGGGTATAGGTATTATCCAGCGGATCTTTGCCGGTATAGCCACCAACCCACGGTTTCACCAGACGCGCATTCACGTAGTAATAAACAGGAACAATGGCCGAATCCTTATCCAGCTGTTGTTCTGCTTTAGTGTACAGAGCTGTGCGCTGCGCCTCGTCAGTCACTTTCAGCGTTTCCGCCATAATGCTGTCAAAGGCCGGGCTCTTATAATGCGCGGTATTCATCGAGCTGTTCGAAAGCATGGTGTTCAGGAAGGAAGTTGGTTCGTTGTAGTCAGCACACCAGCCTGCACGGGCCACATCAAAAGTACCCTGGTGACGGGTGTCGAGGAACGTTTTCCACTCCTGGTTAACCAGTTTGACGTTTACACCAATGTTTTTCTTCCACAATGAAGAGGCAGCAATCGCCAGCTTTTTATGCAGATCGGAGGTGTTATACAACAGGTTGATGGTCAACGGTTTGTCTGCGGTATAACCCGCTTCAGCCAGCAGTTTTTTCGCTTCTTCGTTACGTTTTTCCTGGCTCCAGCCAAACCATTCTGGCTGAGTCAATTTTGCGCCATCAGTATACGGTGGAGTGTAACCATAGGCGGGCATGTCGCCCTGCGCTTTCACTTTATTAACAATGATATCGCGGTCCATACCTAGTTTCAGTGCGGTACGCACACGCACATCGTTGAATGGCGGTTTCTGGTTGTTAATTTCGTAATAGTAAGTGCACAGGTATGGATCAACGTGAACTTCGTCCGGGATCTCTTTTTTCAGCTTCTGGAACAATTCGATCGGCATGTTGTTATACGTCATGTCGATTTCACCACTACGGTAGCGGTTGACATCGGTAACTTCAGAAGCAATAGGCAAATAGGTTACCTGGTTAATAACGGTTTTCGCGTTGTTCCAGTAGGTCGGGCTGCGTTCAAGAACGATTCGTTCGTTTACGACCCAATCTTTTAAGGTATAGGCACCGTTGGTGACGATATTACCAGGCTGGGTCCATTTTTCGCCGAATTTCTCGATAGCGGCTTTTGGCACCGGTGAAGTTGATGGGTGAACAAGTAATTTATAGAAGTACGGAACGGGTTCACTTAAGGTGACTTCTAATGTGTGATCATCAATAGCTTTCACGCCGAGATCGGTAATCGGTTTTTTCCCTTCAAGAATTTCATCAATACCGGCGATATGCCCATATTGCAGATAACTGGCATACGGAGAAGCAGTGTTCGGATCAACAGAACGTTGCCAGCTATACACAAAGTCTTGTGCTGTGACTGGCGTGCCATCAGACCATTTCGCATCTTTACGCAAATGGAAGGTCCAGACTTTCGCGTCTTTATTATCCCAGGATTCAGCGACGCCAGGTGCTGGATGACCGTCAAGATCGCTGACCAGTAAGCCTTCAAACAGGTCTCGGCTGATATTAGACTCCGGAACACCTTCAATTTTGTGCGGATCTAATGACTGAACTTCTGAACCATTGTTACGTACCAGTGTTTGTTTTTCCGCCAGTGTGACGCCTGCGGGTACATCAGCTGCCAGCGCGACATTCCCTGCCATTAGCGCAGCCAGAACGCCAGCTGCTACTAAACTTCTCTTGGTGATGTTGGTCATTGTTTTTTGGACTCCCTCATTATAATTACTGGTATTAACCAGCATGTGTAATCCCGGATTGGGACCCTGCACAGGCTCGGAGACTTTCTGCTGTCAGGTTACTTTATCGTTACGTATTACTATCACCGACTTTATTTATTCTGGTGATTCAGACGATCACCTTATGTCGATTCGTACTGTGTCTCCCCTGTCGAGACACATTATTCTTTCGCGACGCTCTTTAATTGTTAATTATTCTCATTACCAATAAAGAATCGTCTGGCGGTTGCCCGGAAAGTACCAAATGCGGTTCTTACTCGCCAATACATTTTGCAAAATTGTTAAGCAATTCTCTTTTATTGACCGTATCAGAATCTATAGCTTGCATCCATGCCTTAACAAACATCTTTCAATTCAATCAAATAGAGATTGGCTAAGCATGTCTATCTTTTCTGATTACAGTTCCAGTAGTGAAATGCACAATAATTTAACAATTGATTATTATTTAGCACTTTCCTCTACCAAAGGCAGTGGAATTACTAATATCATTTCAATTATTCTTCAGCAAGCCCAGGATTATGATGTGGCGAAAATAACATGATGGTGAGGAGAAGCAGTTAAGGAAATCCTTATAACTAACTGTAATTTGAGAAGAATATTTTTACCTATTCCTTTTGCTTTTGATAACTGCGCGGGAACAAAGTAAAAATAATGACGAAGTAAACGGAGCATGGCAGCTCCGTTTCATTTGAAAGGAATTAATTAAGCAGGCCGGGGAAAATCCCCTTAATACCAGTAACGATAAATTCAATCCCCAATGCCATCAGCAATAGCCCCATAATACGCGTAATCACGTTGATGCCGGTCTGGCGTAAAACCCGTACCAGCCACGGTGCCATGCGGAACAATCCCCAACAACATAAAGCGAACAATGCAATAGCCACAAAGAAACCAAACAGATAGCTAATGCTGTGATAACGCGTACCCCAGACGATGGTAGAACTGATCGCCCCTGGCCCCGCCATCAACGGCAACGCCAGTGGCACCACACCAATGCTTTCACGTACCGCGGTTTCTGATTTTTCTTGCTTGTTCTGTTTATCCTCGCCAAGCTTGCCGCTGATCATCGACATCGCTATTGTCACCACCAGGATACCCCCGGCGATACGGAACGAATCAATTGATATACCAAAAAGTTGTAGAATCGTGTCGCCGAGAAAAAGCGAGATCCACAAGATAATGGCCACAGACAGGTTGGCTGTAAGGTTAGTTTTGTTTCGCGCTGCCGCTGTCTGATAACTGGTCATGCTGATAAAGACGGGAATAATCCCTACCGGGTTGACCAGCGCAAATAACCCGATGAAAAATTTGAAGTAAACGGGAAAATCAAAAAAGGTCTGAATCACGGTTAGCTCCGAAGCAAAAGCCGGATAATGTTAGCCATAAATAAGGTTGAAAAGACGCGCTGACAATACGCCTTTTGACAGCATTTTTCACCTCCTAACTACTTAAAATTGCTATCATTCGTTATTGTTATCTAGTTGTGCAAAACATGCTAATGTAGCCACCAAATCATACTACAATTTATTAACTGTTAGCTATAATGGCGAAAAGCGATGCTGAAAGGTGTCAGCTTTGCAAAAATTTGATTTGGATCACGTAATCAGTACCCAGAAGTGAGTAATCTTGCTTACGCCACCTGGAAGTGACGCATTAGAGATAATAACTCTAATGTTTAAACTCTTTTAGTAAATCACAGTGAGTGTGAGCGCGAGTAAGCTTTTGATTTTCATAGGTTAAGCAAATCATCACCGCACTGACTATACTCTCGTATTCGAGCAGATGATTTACTAAAAAAGTTTAACATTATCAGGAGAGCATTATGGCTGTTACTAATGTCGCTGAACTTAACGCACTCGTAGAGCGTGTAAAAAAAGCCCAGCGTGAATATGCCAGTTTCACTCAAGAGCAAGTAGACAAAATCTTCCGCGCCGCCGCTCTGGCTGCTGCAGATGCTCGAATCCCACTCGCGAAAATGGCCGTTGCCGAATCCGGCATGGGTATCGTCGAAGATAAAGTGATCAAAAACCACTTTGCTTCTGAATATATCTACAACGCCTATAAAGATGAAAAAACCTGTGGTGTTCTGTCTGAAGACGACACTTTTGGTACCATCACTATCGCTGAACCAATCGGTATTATTTGCGGTATCGTTCCGACCACTAACCCGACTTCAACTGCTATCTTCAAATCGCTGATCAGTCTGAAGACCCGTAACGCCATTATCTTCTCCCCGCACCCGCGTGCAAAAGATGCCACCAACAAAGCGGCTGATATCGTTCTGCAGGCTGCTATCGCTGCCGGTGCTCCGAAAGATCTGATCGGCTGGATCGATCAACCTTCTGTTGAACTGTCTAACGCACTGATGCACCACCCAGACATCAACCTGATCCTCGCGACTGGTGGTCCGGGCATGGTTAAAGCCGCATACAGCTCCGGTAAACCAGCTATCGGTGTAGGCGCGGGCAACACTCCAGTTGTTATCGATGAAACTGCTGATATCAAACGTGCAGTTGCATCTGTACTGATGTCCAAAACCTTCGACAACGGCGTAATCTGTGCTTCTGAACAGTCTGTTGTTGTTGTTGACTCTGTTTATGACGCTGTACGTGAACGTTTTGCAACCCACGGCGGCTATCTGTTGCAGGGTAAAGAGCTGAAAGCTGTTCAGGATGTTATCCTGAAAAACGGTGCGCTGAACGCGGCTATCGTTGGTCAGCCAGCCTATAAAATTGCTGAACTGGCAGGCTTCTCTGTACCAGAAAACACCAAGATTCTGATCGGTGAAGTGACCGTTGTTGATGAAAGCGAACCGTTCGCACATGAAAAACTGTCCCCGACTCTGGCAATGTACCGCGCTAAAGATTTCGAAGACGCGGTAGAAAAAGCAGAGAAACTGGTTGCTATGGGCGGTATCGGTCATACCTCTTGCCTGTACACTGACCAGGATAACCAACCGGCTCGCGTTTCTTACTTCGGTCAGAAAATGAAAACGGCTCGTATCCTGATTAACACCCCAGCGTCTCAGGGTGGTATCGGTGACCTGTATAACTTCAAACTCGCACCTTCCCTGACTCTGGGTTGTGGTTCTTGGGGTGGTAACTCCATCTCTGAAAACGTTGGTCCGAAACACCTGATCAACAAGAAAACCGTTGCTAAGCGAGCTGAAAACATGTTGTGGCACAAACTTCCGAAATCTATCTACTTCCGCCGTGGCTCCCTGCCAATCGCGCTGGATGAAGTGATTACTGATGGCCACAAACGTGCGCTCATCGTGACTGACCGCTTCCTGTTCAACAATGGTTATGCTGATCAGATCACTTCCGTACTGAAAGCAGCAGGCGTTGAAACTGAAGTCTTCTTCGAAGTAGAAGCGGACCCGACCCTGAGCATCGTTCGTAAAGGTGCAGAACTGGCAAACTCCTTCAAACCAGACGTGATTATCGCGCTGGGTGGTGGTTCCCCGATGGACGCCGCGAAGATCATGTGGGTTATGTACGAACATCCGGAAACTCACTTCGAAGAGCTGGCGCTGCGCTTTATGGATATCCGTAAACGTATCTACAAGTTCCCGAAAATGGGCGTGAAAGCGAAAATGATCGCTGTCACCACCACTTCTGGTACAGGTTCTGAAGTCACTCCGTTTGCGGTTGTAACTGACGACGCTACTGGTCAGAAATATCCGCTGGCAGACTATGCGCTGACTCCGGATATGGCGATTGTCGACGCCAACCTGGTTATGGACATGCCGAAGTCCCTGTGTGCTTTCGGTGGTCTGGACGCAGTAACTCACGCCATGGAAGCTTATGTTTCTGTACTGGCATCTGAGTTCTCTGATGGTCAGGCTCTGCAGGCACTGAAACTGCTGAAAGAATATCTGCCAGCGTCCTACCACGAAGGGTCTAAAAATCCGGTAGCGCGTGAACGTGTTCACAGTGCAGCGACTATCGCGGGTATCGCGTTTGCGAACGCCTTCCTGGGTGTATGTCACTCAATGGCGCACAAACTGGGTTCCCAGTTCCATATTCCGCACGGTCTGGCAAACGCCCTGCTGATTTGTAACGTTATTCGCTACAATGCGAACGACAACCCGACCAAGCAGACTGCATTCAGCCAGTATGACCGTCCGCAGGCTCGCCGTCGTTATGCTGAAATTGCCGACCACTTGGGTCTGAGCGCACCGGGCGACCGTACTGCTGCTAAGATCGAGAAACTGCTGGCATGGCTGGAAACGCTGAAAGCTGAACTGGGTATTCCGAAATCTATCCGTGAAGCTGGCGTTCAGGAAGCAGACTTCCTGGCGAACGTGGATAAACTGTCTGAAGATGCGTTCGATGACCAGTGCACCGGCGCTAACCCGCGTTACCCGCTGATCTCCGAGCTGAAACAGATCCTGCTGGATACCTACTACGGTCGTGATTATGTAGAAGGTGAAACTGCAGCGAAAAAAGAAGCCGCTCCGGCTAAAGCTGAGAAAAAAGCGAAAAAATCCGCTTAATCAGTAGCGCTGTCTGGCAATATAAACGGCCCCTTCTGGGGTAATGCCAGTCAGTTAAGCAACTGACTGGCTCTTTTTCGGGGCTGTGGGGTATTTCCAGGGCCTCTCCTTTACCACTCTCGGGAAGGCCCTTTCCCTTCTTGTCGGTAATTTCACAAGTTGTCCCATACTTGCAAGATCGTGCATCAGCTCCGGTATACGTCCCGGTGAAGCGCCCTGCAATGTCATCAGCATTCTCATCACCATTCCGCATGATTCTGAGAAACTCAGTTGATTCGGCCAGTAACCTTTCAGATGTTCCGCCATTTTAATCATCTGATATCTCACCAGATTATAAGCCAGTAAGACACCCCACAGCTCTTGCTCCACAAGCTCCGGCTTTTTACTTCTCAGCGTCAGCCTGCTCAGTTGCATCGTCTGTTTTATCTCCCTGTATCCCAGTTCGATTTCCCAGCGATGACTGTACAGATCCGCCATTTCTCCTCCGGGGAAGCGCATGGCGTCCGTCATCGACGTCAGCAGATGGCAGACTTTTCCTTTGCGCGTCACGGTCAGCAGGCGGGCTGTCACCTCATTTCCCAGTCCCGGCCACTTTTTTCGTGCCTGCGGGCTGGTTTTCAGCTTCACCAGATGATCGCCTTTACCCAGTTTTCTGATCTCTTCATATTGCGCTCCCTTTCTGAGAGGGATCATCCAGTGGCGGTGTTCTCCCGCCAGGCTCCAGGCATTTAACAGTCCCAGTGAGTAATAACCTTTGTCCATTAACGTCAGAGTGTTATCGCCGGTTTGTTCTATAAGTTGCTCAGCAAGCTCATTTTCGCTGTTCTTCATCGTGCCGAAGGCTGCAGCCGTCAGCAGATGGCTGGTCAGTTCCATCTGGCAGACCATTTTGACCTGCGGGTAGAGCGCCGGGTTCCCGGCATGTGTCTGGCGGGGGAAGGCTGCATCGTTCTCTGGTGTATCCGGTGTGCGCCAGAACACACCATCGATGGCCAGCAGGGTCAGGCCGCACCATTGCGGATGCGGCGTGGCGTTATGCCAGAGCTGCGCTGTTTTCGTGAACACGCGGCGGACAGCCTCACTTCCCAGGCGCTGGCGGGCCTGAATAACGGCACTGGGGGCAACGAAGGGGCGATTGCCCGGCAGCATGATGTCCAGGCGATTCACAATCTGGTGAAGAGGTTCTTTACGCTCAAGCGCCATGCCAACAATACACCAGACCATCATTTCGAGGGGAAGACGGCGCTTGCGTAGCGTTACAGTACCTGATTCGGCAAGGCAACGAGAGATGAGTTCGGGGTCGAGGTAATCCCCCAGAGAAGTCAGTGGGTTACGCAGAGAATCGTAACGGGATACCAAATCAAGGGCCTGTCCAATGTGCATAAAAAAATCCGGAAACGAGTGAGCGTTTCCGGATTCTTACACAGCCACTGGATCGGTCAACTGATCCTTAACTGATCGGCATTACGGCATAATGGCCGGGATTTGCGAGCTTTCCCACTATTTCTTGATTCCTAAACGGAACATATCAGTTGGGAATAAAGGTTGTATTATCACTTCATCATTAAAAATGAATAATTTGGGCGATAAAGCTGTTACGTCATAGATATTTTCAGCGATTAATCTTAGATTTGACCTAAAAACTGGAATACTTGCATCATCTGCAAAGACAAACATGTCAACGTTTTTTACAGAGTTTGCACACAATAGCTCATCAAAACTCTCATAATCAGAATGCCAGATCTCTGACCAAGTAACACTTCCTTTCGCAAGAGGGTACTTATTTAAAATGCCCAGAGCCTCCTGCTGAGCCAGCCCCTCTACTATATTAAAATCAGCACTCAGTGCTTCCCGACACTCATCAAATAAAGTCATTTGCTCTACCTGTTTAGCTGTTTCAATATTGTTTCAAAAGACTTTTCATTGCCTTCAAAAGGTATGACTTGCTTCACCGCTTTTCCAGGGCCTTTACCCTGCGAGTAATCCCATATATTGATGTGTGTGCCTTTTTCAGGATCATAATCAACACGCCAACCAACTTTTCCGTCGCTGGATTGCCGCCCTATGACTTTCCCATTACCAGCGCTGACTTCCAAACGTCCGATAACTGGCTTAGAGTCCGCTCCTAAATTACCTACAAGATCCAATGCCTTGTTTCGAGCAGTTTCCCAGTTTTTCTCTGGCTTGAGGATTTGTTCAATTTTAGGCTGGGAATTCCCTTTAACCTTACTAATTCCCCCAAATGCTGACGCCGCAGCGCTCGCGACTATTCCCGCCTGAACTTCATCCAAACCGTATTCTTCTTGGAGTGCTTCCGAGACTTTGTTGGTCGCGACAACCCCTTCAGCCTGCATTTGCTGCGCAAAAGTCGCCGTCAGATCGTAGACCATTTTGATCGGGATATCTTCACCCAGAGCACGATCTATTGCCTGCTTCACCGCCAGACTGTCAGTCAGTACATCACCGTATTTCTGCTGGCAGGTTGCCGGGCTGGCTGCACAGTCACTGATCAGTTGCTTTTGCTGTGCCGTACTCAACTCTTCGTACTTTTTGATAATACCGCCGCAGTCACCGCCTTTCGCCTGACAGGACTTCATTTCAGCGGACCAAGCATCTATCTGCTTACTGCTCAGATAGTTATTCTCAACAGTCGTCTTACCTGACTGTGCGCCGGCTACAGCTGCCCCCCCTGAGTCTCCCACCAGGCCACCGGCCAGACCGGCAGCAACCGTTGCCAGTGTCGAGACCGTCTGCTTCTCTGTCTCACTCAGTTCACTCACCGGCTTGCCGTACATCTGTGTGGCTATCATTCCCACCACCTCGCCGGTGGCAGCACCTGCAGCACCGGCAAGAGCGTTATTACCCTGTGCCAGAGACAGGGCTGCATTCACTACTGCATGAGTTCATTTGAGACATCTGACAGACAAATTATTTCACAAATGTCCGCTTAACGCGCTCAGATACAATGAAATAGGGGATCCAAATACAGGCACTAAACACATTACGTACCAATGGTTTTACCGTATCAAAAACATAAGGCACGTCTAAATAGATGTGGCCCAGCAGCAAATCGACAACAACAAATATCGTTCCTATCCCAACAAGTGCAATATAGTGATGCGGCAATTGACGCTTTTTACGAAAAAACAAGCTACTAACGAAAATTCCATAGGAAAACATACCTATGAAAGCAAAGAGTTCAAAAAAGAGGATCCCTTTTTGTGCGTGACCGATCTGCGCAATATTTTCCATTAAGAATCGTATAGTGAAATTAATAGAGATCATATTAGCGAGAATTGTTAAAACCAGTCCTATTGCAGGCAAGTATAGCCAACCACGAATTTTTTTAAATTCGCGTTCTTCACAAACAGCGCAAAAGTCACTGTCCTTCAGTGCTTCATTCTCACATTGAATACAAAGTCTTATTTTCTTCTCTGCATCATGGCTCATCTGATAATCACCTATTATTTATACGGGAAAAGTTGAATATCATGCAGTTTATTTTCATCTGTATTGTCACCAGTCAGCATTACCTGACGGATTTTCCAGTCCGTCAGGGCGGAACGTCCGTCTTTTATCCGGAGGTTCCGATGTTTATTCCACTTCTGTTTCGCGCAGAGATGCGCCTGACACCTTTCTTTCAGCGACTCAGACAACGTCTGTGTTATCCGGTGAGTCGTGTTCATACACAACATCCCTGGTCTTCTCCACAGTTGCGGCACCTTTACTGCACGCCGTGGTTTGTTAACGCCACCGGCAATCTGGCAGTCCGTGCCTGCATTGTTTCCATTGACGGTTCTTTGCGACACTTCTTTGAGTTCCGTGAAGGCTCTCACAGCCGTGAATACCGTTTCTGGTTTGAGGCGCTTCCTTTGTCGGTACTGCGTTTTAACGCTTTTACCGGTCGAATATCCGATCGCCGTACACTCTCTGCTGCCTCCCGTATGGCCGCGCAGCTTACTTCCTTTCGCTATCGCTTCGGTTTGCGCTGAAGCTGTTTGAGGTCGTTATGACCGTCATTTTCTCTACGAGCAGCGTTGTCTGATCGCGCCATTCAGAACGCGATGACAAAGCTGATTTTTCCTTAACCCGTCCGGGACCGCTTCCGTTCGGGGAACGGTCTCTCTGTTTCTGGAGATTGTTTATGGGACTCGATATTTTTTTCCTTGGGCGTGATCGTGTTTGTGTTACCGACGCAGTGGTATCGGTACCGGAAACGCGGGAAGTGGGGTACTTTCGCAAGGTTAACCCACTGATTGCCTGGTTTGAGAAGCATTGTGGACCGCTTGAAAATGCCGTGGAGCGTCCGGTTTCCAGAACGGAACTGGAGGCACTACTGAGCGATCTTGAATGCCTTACGCCGGAGAACTGCCGGGAATTCTTCCCCACAACAGAAGGATTCTTTTTTGGCTCTCAGGAGTATGACCAGTATTACTGGAAGGATGTTGAGGACGTGAAGTCGTGGGTCAGACGCACGCTTGATTCGTTTGATTTTGAACGAAAAATACTGTTGCTCTGGGCATGGTGGTAACTATTTCTCAGTCCTTGTTTTTAACCATGTGATTATTCGCAGAGGCCCGACAGCTCTGGCCTGCTTTTATTCCGGAGAATGAGATTATGCAAATAAGTGCAGAAACTCGCGCTGTTTTACGTCACTACAGTCAGATCATTAACGCCAGACGGCGTGAAGATGGCATGAAAGCTCTCAGCACGCCGCAAATCGTTGATGAGATCTGTGAGTTTATGCTCAGCCAGCCAGCAGTGTATCTGGGGGGGCAGTTCATCATGCAGAAGGCCAGAACAAGATAGCCGTCTTTGTTCATGGCTTTTCAACAGACCGTTATGCTTTCGCCACCACATGGTGAGGCGGGTCTGATTTTACTGTTAACCGTACGGTTCACTCTCATACCGTACGGTGGGAGTGAACCCTTTTCATTAAGGACACTCTCATGAAAACGAAAACTTCTGCACCTGCTGTATATGTTGGTACCTGGGCTAAATACAACAATGGCAGCATAGAAGGATGCTGGTTTAATGATTTAACCGTTTTTGAAACTGAAAGCGATTTTTTAGCTGCGGCCCGTAAGTTTCATCAGGATGAAAAAGATCCTGAATTTATGTACCAGGATTATGAAAACTTTCCTTCGGGAATGGCTTCAGAATATGGTTTCAACTGGGCTTATGTTGAAGGTTATCGTCTTGCCCGTGAAGAAGGCTGTGAAGATGCATGGTATGCATGGGTTTCTAATACCGGTGATACCTGTTTCGAACAGTTCCGGGGGGCGTGGCTTGGTGGTCCTTATGACAGTGAACTTGAGTTCGCCGCGCAGTACGTGGATGAATGCGGTTTTCTGTCAGAGGTACCTGATACTGTTGCACGCTATTTTGATTATGAGGCTTTTGCGCGCGATTTGTTCATGGAACTGGATTTTGTCGACGGACACGTTTTCCATCGGTAACTCACAGCCATGAGGGCGCATATAAGCCGTGTACTGGCGGATGTGATTTCAGCATACATTCTGCTGGTTTTTTTACCGTTGTTGACAATTTTAATCATCGCGGATGAACAACCTGAATTCTGTTGTTCACCGCCCGGAGGCATCGTTCCTTCGGACGGTGTGCTCTTTCATCAGAAAGAATCAGACAGGGGGTTTTATGTATTCGCGTTTTATTACTGGTTACTGGCATCTTCAGACGCAGTCCGCTTTGCTGGCACATCTCTGTCAGCTTGAAGGTGAACTGACGATACTTCGCGCCTGGCAACGTCTCGGAATTACCCCGGTGCCGGAGGATGAAGATGAGCCTTCACCACTTTACTCAATTTTGTGGGATGTTGGTGAGGCTCTGGGCTGGTTGCTGTATGACCTGGAGATGGAAAATGTTCCTGCACCGGGAACGATTTTCCACGAGGTATTCGACAGGGTTATATCTCTGGGGTATGAGACTGAGCCCGGTATCTGGGCTGAAAGTATCAGTACCGGAAAGCGCTACGCTGCAATGCCTGACGAATTTTAATGTTTTCCACATTCCCACAGGGACTCATCCCTGTGGGACGGGTCCCGGCTTTTTCAGGAGAAATTTCATGAGACCCGATTTGAATACTTTACCCGGAGATTCCGGCTGCAGCGTCTGGTTCTATGACGGAATGTCTCAACCGCGTCTGCTGGCGGGCAGTATTGCCGGGTTACTGACGGATGTTACGATCACATCGAATTACCGTGGTGACGTCACATCTGAAATTCATGACGTGGTGCAGGAGTGGCTTGCGACCGGCAGGGGGAAGAACTCTGGTACTACAACCTCTACATAAATCCGTCGGCAGACGAACTTATGAATGCCAACAGGCGGTATGGCCTCGGACATACCACCTGGCTGAAAGGCTTTATCAATAACGCGGCGTGACACACCGCCATCCCGTGAGGGCTCAGCTCCTCACGGGGCTGTTCCCTCAGTGATTTTCATACAGAGAGGAGCAGAATGATGAACGTTAAGTCTGTGACTGAGGTTGACGACGCTGTGGTTGCCCGTGTCAGTGAAGTTCTGGAATTCGCATTTCCGGGGCAGAAATTTGAAGTGCTGAAGGTATGCGATTCCGGCGTTTACAACATGATTAATGTGTACTGGCTGGACGGCCCGACACAGGCTGAAGTGCGGTTTATCACCCGTGCGTTTGAAGGCAAAAACGGGCTGAGGTTTGTGCACGAATCCCGCGAATTCAGTAATGAATTTGTGCAGGAGTGCATTGACCGGCTTCGCCAGAAGTAAATACCGGAAGGTTGTATAACCGGCTGGACTTTTGACGATGGCGGAATGTGACAATTCCGCTTTTCCCGTGAGGGCATTGTTCCTCACGGGACAATGCCCTCTTCATTTACCAGAGGAGCATTGATTATGGCTGAATGGTGCAGAAATCGTTTTGAAATCACCGGTAAGTCAGTCTGTCTTGACGTACTGATTCAGTGGATTGAAGGGAATGATGCCCCCCGGTACCGTCATGCGATCCAGCAGAGCATACTGCTGTTTCTTGCAGGCTGTGCGGGGATACTGAAACCGGTAAGAACGGTGACATATCCGCCTTATCCAGGGCTGGTCAGTCACGGTGCCGGCTCAACAACTGTAGCCAGCCAGGCGTTTGAACAATGGCTGGGATTACTGGCCAGGGATGCCTTCCTTGATCACGAGACGGTGAAGACAATAGATCGTCTTTATCATCAGACAGGGACAGGCGCTATCCGGTGGAGTAATCTGCCTGATACGGCGAAGGAGATAATCGGTGGTGTGCTTGCACAACAATATGCTGACTGGTTTGGCGTGGTGGATGTGTATGAACGCCCTGATAACGCCTGTCTCTGGGAGTCGTTGTTAACATTTGCGGAGTATTCGCAACCCTGCGATATGCTGCAGGTGATGCCAACGCGGCTGGCCACGGAGCTGAACGGAAGTGGTGGTCTGCTGAAAGGCACCGGAACGACCCGCAGTTTTTACTGCCGCCAGTTTGGTATGGAGTACCCACTGGGGCAGAATGTCCGGTGGAAACGAACCGGGCTGAGTACGTTGATACTGGAGTTTGATACCATCTGGTGTCCGCCTTCAGGTGTACTGGTGGGGGAGATTTCGGCAGTGTTTGACTGTGAGGTCCGTCACTGGTACAGCGAGCCGAAGAACGGAATCAGAGGCTATGACTGTTATGATGGTGGTGAACATACGGACAGCAATATGGAAGCCGAATGGCCACACTCTGACGATGAGGGGGAGGTCGCGGAGCATGAGCAGCCACAACTCTGTCTGATCAGGGACACGCAGCCAGGTGAACGCGTCATGGCATTAGCATCAGTCGAGTCCCCGGGGCTAGTAGTAAAAATAGTGTAATGAAACAATGCGCCCCATTTTGTGGCGCTTTTTTAATAAATCAGTGATGGCAGAGTTGTTATTGTAAATAACTCTCCGTGTTTACTGAGTCAGTTTTTTTATCAGGTCGTGAATTTTATCACCTGAAAACTGGGTCATGAAAGTTATCTTTATGGATTTACTGATTTGTTCGAAGAGTTTCTGTGCATGTTTTATTTTATCGCGTTCTTCATGTCTGAGTTCACGTTTGCCATCAACATTTTTGGTTTCAATAATAAGGTTCAGATAATCACCCTTTGACGTGTTTACAACATAAGCGAAGTCAGGGGAGTAAGTGTATCCTCCCGCTACAGGAATTTTTATTGAATTTTTGGGGATCTTTGTGAAGACAATGACTGACCTGACCTCACCCTCTGTCATATTGAGTTTTTCAAGTTCTGAATCATAAAATACTTCTTCAAAAAGATAAGAGTCCAGTGGAGGGCTTGTATTATCCTGTAAAACGCCAAGATCACTTGACAATACATCAGCAAGATAACCGCCGTCTGCATTGGTGAATTTCGTGGGATGGACAGTTCCTGATATTACATTATACCCAAGGCTGAATTTACTGAACGAGTTATTAAGCAAATACTTGCTGAAACCAGATTTAATTTTTCTGATTGTCTGAATGTTAAGGTATTCAGTTATATTTATGATGTCTTTTATATCACAAAAAACCTTATGCATGGTGTCATGTTTGACAAAAATAGTCTGTGATAATTTATCAAGGAATTCACGATAGCTCATTG
>OERO01000059.1_pt1 | contig 37443 bp, 30 predicted proteins | sample 1540041 | NCBI WGS metagenome assembly OERO01 (sample SAMEA3891234, study PRJEB23780) | metagenome | biome: terrestrial biome; feature: animal house; material: water of meat washing | place: Italy | collected 2015-05-12
GGGTTGAAACGTCCATCACCACTCCTGTTTATTTATACAGGCGGGGATTATACGGAAGTTCCGTCGATCCTGAAATGCATGATTCCCGAGGTGGCACAGGTTGCTGTTTGTGATAGTGGCGTTTTCGGAGCAGCCGTTGTTCACCTGTTGGGGTGAGCGTGAGGTCTTCTCCTGCCAGTTCATGGGTGGCTATCTGATAACTCATCTCGGCTGCGACCACGTTACCTTCGGGCAGCGTGCCGTGAACTCGATAGAGGTGCAGTTTCATTTCGTTCAGATAGGCTTTTTCAAAATAGAGTGGGCAGTCGCCCAGCAGTAATACACCCTGCTCGTAGTGTGATCGCTGGTTATTGACAGCGCGCATGGAGAATAGGCTGAGCAGCGAGAGCTTTTTGGGAAGGAGTTCACGATGAAATTCGCGGGCGTAAATACGATAAACAAGCATCCCTTGCTCATCGTATACAGCGTTCGAATAGTCACGGTAGTGTTCTGTGACTCCGAGCGCCAAGGCGCCCGGAGTGAAGCTGATGAGCATTGTGGCAAGCAGTGCCACAATGCTCGGGCTGTTGAGGTTACTGAAGCGCAGCACAATCTACGACATCAGACTGGCCGTTTTCGGTACGACGGCACTCCAGGAAGACCTTGCCGAAGGTAGAGCCTTCACGGGGTTTCAGAGTGACTTCGGTATGGTAGGGAACAACCGGAGTGCGAGTGACGTGCATGATGTAGCTTGCCGTTTGATCGAACTCGTTTTGGACGAAGTCTGAGGTGTATTCAACTTTGAAACTCAGTTGCGGCATGATCCAGAAGCGATTCTCCTGAATGGCAGCAACTTCTGCTGGACTCAACCCGCAAACCGGGTTGCCCATCATCTTGGAGTACTCTTCGGAGTAGGAACCCATGTTGCCTTCGCAGGTGCCTTCGCCAACGAGTACATCGACGTCATTACGATCCAGCCCTTCGCTGAAGAAGGGGTTCAAATCCAGTTTGACGGAGATGCCGTTACCATTGGTGGAATCGACGATGACGCTCGCTTGCTGACCGTTCAGGTGTTTATCCAGTGCTTCAGCCAGCTTGAGGGTGTTCTTGGCCTCTTCTGCATCGAGACGCAGAGATGTCAGGGCATTCCCCAGATTGGCAGTCAGCTTGGCGGCTTCAGCCAGTTGGGTGCGCGCCAGCTTGAGACGGTCGGCCTGATTGATTACAAAAAATTGGGGGTCTTGCCAGAGCAGAGCGGGATTCACATCTGCATCAGTGTACTCTGCGGTGATCTGTGTATTCAGGAGAGAAAATTTCCAGCTACTTTGATTCCCCTGAAACCATGGATAGGCTGGATTACCGTAGATGTGCGCAATGCCAGTCTCTTCAAAATTAAGAATGGGTACAGACAGATCTTCCGTTTTGGGCTGCAGGTGGCGATCATCACCATAGTGGTATGCGGCCATGATATTCAGACCAGAAGCCATAGCGATGGCGCTGGCACGCAGGGCGCGAACCTGATCGTAGGAGAGCGTCAGCTTATCGCTATCGCCGTAGGCTGCCTTGTACTCCGGGTTAACAATATTGCCCAGACTATTGGCGGTGTCCTGCATCTTGACAGCATATTTTGCCAGCAGGTCTGCTACGTCCTTGGTATTGCCAGTGGCCTCTTTAGCGGTCAGGCGAGCATGGTTAACCACTGCATCCAGCACTTTCGCCAGCATGGTGGTATAACCCTGGCCAGCCTGTGACGGTGTAACATCGAAGCGCTTGCTGACGATTGGGTCGTTGGTCACTTCCATCATGGCGATAATCGCCAGCATGATCTGGCGATCGGTTGTGCCTTGCTCATCTGCTTCGGTGCTTAAGCGATCTTTATAGCCGCGCAGCGTATTTTCGAAGTCAGTCTGTTCCCAATGCTTGCTCTGTTCCACCAGGTCGCGCAGCACATAATCTACGGCGGCAGACTTGCCATTAGCTTTGGCCAGCGAGTCATTCATATGTGCTTCGGCTGCTTTGGTATCAACCACTTTTTTGTCGAGCTGTGCCTGTTTCAGGGCTTCATTCAGGCTGGTGTTAAACTCATCATCGTTGCCAAAACGAAGAGTGTTGCCTAGCTTGACCACATCCTCTGTTTTCAGAGTAATCCCGTTACTTGCATCACCGTCAGCATCCATAGTTTGCAGCAGTGCAGCGATACGAATGGCGCGATCTTTGTCACCCTTCTCGGCGATGGTGTATGGGGTTACCAGGGTCTGGCCCTTTTTAACCTGAGTTTCCCCAAGCGGGATTGAGCCCAGTTTGAAGGTGCAGGTGTCACCGTCATTAAAGAGGAACTGACCTTGCGAGTTCGTGACGTCCGAGTAATTGCCGCAGGTGTAGTTCAAACCGGCTACCGCACTATCAATAAAGGTGGCAGTCAACGCAGGTTTGGTGGCGTTTCCACCATTGCCACTGTTATTGCCATTATCTGTGCTGGCACCGTCGCCACCACCGCCACAACCTGCCAGCGCCAAGCTGGATAACGCCGTCACAACCGATAAAGCCAGAATATTTTTTTTCATTTTTATTTTCCTGAAACAACGATGCATATGTCACCGGCACCTGGCTGAGGAAGTCAGAATGGGTGGCATGAATTGATGCAAAAGAAGCCCAATTGATGTTTTTGTTAGTTTCATTTGAGATCTATGCGGCGGGCATCATACAGGGGCTCATATGGTTTTCAACTTGATCTGGATCTCGAGTTCACATGAATTGTGAGCTTGCTCAACAAAGTGGCGTTGAGTGGGCATTGTTGGTAAGCGAATGTTGACTGGAGCGTATTCGAGAAAGGGGCTGTGAGCTTTGGTCGTTTCCAGTTGTAGCCAACCCTTGCTCGCGCGGTTTGTGGGGATTTTGCGAGCCGGATCACGGGCTTGCCGGGGGGCTGGATGAATAACAGGGGAAAACGGTTTACAGTAACTTGCTGAACAATAAGAGAAATGTCGTTTGGGTCTTTTGGTTGTTAGCATAAAAAACTGAAAAGTAGCTAAAAAACAACTGCTTATAAGGTTATTTGCTTAGAATTCAAACCGTTAACGCAAACGTTTTTCCCTTATCATTTGCTTGACCCGCATCGGGGCTGACTTAGAGTAAGCCTGCGTGCTAGATAGCCTGCTCTGACAGGCAAGCAAGTTCCCTCACTTAATAACAATCAAGGATACGATCGTGACTAAAGTGCTCAAGCTGGCCACCGTGGCCTCCCTCACTCTCGCTGCTCTCTCTGCTCAGGCTGCTTCCGAGCCAGCCGTCATTTATGACACCGCGGGCAAGTATGACAAATCATTCAACGAAGCCGTGTTCCGTAACGGCGTCGAGCTCTACAACAAGGACAAGGGCGTCAAGGTCAAAGAGTTTGAACCCCAGAACGAAGCCCAGCGCGAGCAGGGTCTGCGTCGTCTGGCCAGCCGTGGCAACGGCCCGATCGTGGCGGTCGGTTTCAACATGGGTTCTGCGGTAGAGAAGGTTGCGACCGAATTCCCGAAAACCCAGTTCACCATCATCGACATGGTGGTCGACAAGCCGAACGTCCAGTCCGTCATCTTCAAGGAGCATGAAGGTTCCTTCCTGGTGGGCGCGCTGGCTGCCATCGCTTCCAAGAGCGGCAAGGTCGGCTTCGTGGGCGGCATGGATATCCCGCTGATCCGCAAATTCCAGTGCGGTTACGAGCAGGGTGCCAAGTTCGTCAATCCGAAGATCGAAGTGTTCCAGAACATGGCGGGCTCTACCCCGGCCGCGTTTGCTGACCCGGCCAAAGGTGCCGAGCTGGCCAAGTCCCAGTTCGCCAAGGGCGCTGACGTGGTTTATGCCGCCGCAGGTGGCACCGGTATCGGTGTCTATCAGGCAGCCAAGGACAGCGGCAAGTTCGCCATCGGTGTGGACTCCAACCAGAACCACCTGCAACCGGGCACCATGCTGACCTCCATGGTCAAGTCTGTGGGTCTGGCCGCTTACCAGACCTGGGATGACGCTGCCAAAGGCGAGTGGAAGCCGGGTATCAAGAACCTGGGTCTGGCCGAAGGCGGTGTGGATTGGGCGCTCGACAAGGACAACGAGAAGCTGATCACCCCGGAAATGAAAGCCAAGGTGGATGCCATCAAGGCTGAAATCATCGCTGGCAAGGTCAAGGTTCATGACTACATGAGCGATAACACCTGCAAATACTAATTAGATAGTTGCTACGACTCTCAACGCACCACCGGCCCGCACGGGCCGGTTTTTAGTCTTATTTCATGAAACGCAGGGCTGCATCATGGACCAGACAGATCGCTATGCCATCGAATTAAGAGGTATCGATAAGCGGTTCGGCGAAGTGTACGCCAACAAGCTGATCGACCTTAAGGTTCGCAAAGGCAGTATCCACGGCATTGTCGGCGAAAATGGCGCCGGTAAGTCCACCCTGATGAGCATCATTTATGGTTTCTACCATGCCGACAAAGGCGAGATGCTGATCGACGGGAATCCTTTCAAACCCCATGGCTCACAAGATGCGATTGCCGCAGGCGTGGGCATGGTTCACCAGCACTTCATGCTGGTCAATAACTTCACCGTATTGGAAAACGTCATCCTCGGCGCTGAGAACGGCTGGCACCTTCAGCAGAGCGTGGCGTCAGCCGAAAAGCTGCTGGGCGAACTGGCGCGGGATTATGGCCTCGACGTGCCGTTGCACGAGAAGGTCGAAGATCTGCCGGTTGGCTTGCAACAGCGGGTCGAAATTCTCAAGGCGCTCTATCGCGGCGCCCGCATCCTGATCCTCGACGAGCCGACCGGGGTACTGACCCCGCAAGAGGCGGATCACCTGTTCGAGGTGCTGAAAAAGCTGCGGGATCAGGGGGCAACCATCATCCTCATCACCCACAAGCTGCGGGAGATCCTGGCCATTACCGATCAGGTCTCCATCATGCGCCGTGGCGAGATGGTGGCCCACGTCGCCACCAAGGATACCGACAAGGAGCAGCTGGCCGAACTGATGGTGGGCCGCAAGGTGCGCCTCAAGGTCGACAAGGGGCCAACCCAGCCCGGTGAAGCCAAGCTGAAGATCGAAGGGCTCAGCTACTTCGACGCCAGCAAGGTGGAGCGGGTCAAATCGGTCAGCTTCGAGGTGCGGGCCGGTGAAGTGGTCGGCATCGCCGGGGTCTCCGGCAACGGTCAGTCCGAACTGCTCAGCCTGCTTGGCGGCATTCTCAAGCCGAGCAAGGGCGGCTTCACCATCAGCAGCCGCAGCGGCGTGCACAAGGTGAGCGCGGAGCACCCGGCCGATCCCGAGCTGGTGCGCAACTACGGCCTCGGTCATGTGCCGGAAGATCGCCACAAGATGGGGCTGATCAACCGCTTCGAGGCGAAAGAGGCCTTCATTCTCGGTTATCACCGCCGCCCGCAATACAACAAGGGGTGGCTGCAGAACAAGGAGGCGATCCAGCAGGATTGTCAGGCCAAGATGGAGAAGTGGGACGTGCGCCCGCCCCATCCCGATCACAAGACCGCCAACTTCTCCGGTGGCAACCAGCAGAAGCTGGTGATCGCCCGTGAAGTGGAGCAGGACCCGGATGTGCTGTTGATCGGCCAGCCGACCCGCGGGGTCGACATCGGCGCCATCGAGTATATCCACCAGCAGATCATCGCCATGCGCGACAAGGGCAAGGCTGTCTTGCTGGTCTCGGTGGAGCTGGACGAGATCATGAGCCTCGCTGACCGGATTCTGGTCATTGCCGATGGTCGCATCGTCGGCGAGCTGGATGGTGCCAAGGCGGATGAGCGCACCATTGGTCTGATGATGGCGAACATAGTGCCGGACGAAGTTGCCAAGGAGGCCCACTGATGAGCCAAGTACGTATTCCTGCCTGGGTCTCCGTAGGCGTCTTGTCTGCGGTCAACATCCTGCTGGCCTTCCTGGTGTCGGCCATTCTGTTCTACTACCTCGACATCAACCCGGTCGATGCCGCCAAGATCATGTGGTACGGCGCGTTCGGCACCGGTGAAGGGGTCGGCTTCACCCTCTACTACGCAACCGGCTTTATCTTTACCGGTCTGTCGGTGGCGGTCGCCTTCCACGCCGGTCTGTTCAATATCGGTGGTGAAGGTCAGGCCTATATCGGCGGTCTCGGTGTCGGTCTGGTCTGTCTGATGCTCGGCGATGTGCTGCCGTTTGCCCTGCTGTTGCCGCTCTCCATCATTGCCGGTGGTCTGTTCGGTGCGGCCTGGGCCTTTATTCCGGCCTGGCTGCAAGCCAAGCGCGGCAGCCATATCGTGATCACCACCATCATGTTCAACTTCATCGCCGCCTCGCTGATGGCCTATCTGCTGGTGGAGGTGTTCAAGCCGCCCGGCTCGATGGCGACCGAGAGCAAGGTGTTTGCCGAAGCAAGCTGGCTGCCCAAGATGAGCGGGCTGGCGAACCTGTTCGGGATGGAGATCCCCAACAGCCCGCTCAATATCAGCTTCTTCTGGGCGCTGATCTGTGCGGCGCTGGTGTGGGTCTTTATCTGGCACACCCGCTGGGGTTACGAGATCCGCTCGGTCGGCGCCAGCCAAAGCGCCTCCGCCTACGCCGGTATCTCCTATCCCAAGGTGGTGATCCTGGCCATGGTCATCTCCGGCATGCTGTCGGGCTTCTTCGCCCTCAACGTGCTGCAGGGTGAGCTGCACCAGATCAAGCTCAACTTCGTGGAAGGGTTCGGCTTCACCGGTATCGCGGTGGCGCTGATGGGGCGCAACCATCCGGTCGGCGTCATCATCGCCAGCCTGCTGTTCGGTTTCCTCTATCAGGGGGGCGCCGAGCTCAGCTTCGAGTTCGGTGTCGACCGCAACATCGTGGTGGTGTTGCAGGGTCTGGTGATCCTGTTCTGTGGCGCCCTTGAGCACATGATGCGTCCGCGCATCGAGCAGCTCTATCTGGCGTTTGCCAACCGCTCAGCCGCGCAAGCTAAAGGAGTCTGATCATGTTTGAAATTCTGATCCTGATGCTGGATGCGACCATTCGTACCGCGCCGCCCCTCATTCTCGCCGCCATGGCGGGCATGTTTTGCGAGCGCTCCGGGGTGGTCAACATCGCGCTGGAAGGCAAACTGCTGGCGGCGGCGTTCGCCAGTGGTGCGGCGGCGGCGGTCTCCGGTTCTGCCTGGGTAGGTCTGGGTGCCGGGGTGGGTGTCTCCATCCTGTTTGCCCTGATGCACGGCTTTGCCACCATCACCCACCGCGGTGATCAGGTGGTGAGCGGCATGGCCATCAACATTCTGGCGGCCGGTCTGACCGTGACGCTGGGCCGTTACTGGTTCGATCAGGGTGGCCAGACCCCGGCGCTCTCCGGTGATGCCCGTTTCGCCCCCATCGATCTGCCCTATGCCAAGGAGCTGTGGGATGTGCCGGTGATCGGCCAGCTCTACAGCGAGCTGCTGAGCGGCCACTCCCTGCTGGAGTACGTGGCGTTCGCCTGCGTACCGCTGGCCTGGTGGGTGATGTTCCGTACCCGCTTCGGTCTGCGTCTGCGGGCGGTGGGCGAGGCGCCCGCAGCGGTCGATACCGCCGGTATCTCTGTGGTGCGGATGCGCTACACCGCGCTCCTCATCGGCGGCCTGCTGGCCGGTATCGGTGGCACCTATCTGGCGGTGGCCCAGACGGCCCAGTTCATCCCCAACATGAGTGCGGGCAAGGGCTTTATGGCACTGGCGGCGCTGGTGTTCGGCAAGTGGCGCCCCTGGAATGCCATGGCCGCCTGTCTGCTGTTCGGCTTCCTCGATGCGGTCGCCATCCGGCTGCAAGGGGTCAGCATCGGTGGCTTCGCCATTCCGGTGCAGGCCATCGAGGCACTGCCCTACATCCTGACCGTGTTCCTGCTGGCCGGCTTTATCGGCCGTGCGGTAGCGCCCAAGGCGCTCGGCACCCCCTATGTGAAGGAGCGGGAGTAGCGCCTTTTATTGCGATATTCCCGATCACACAGATAACAGCAGGCCCACTTCGGTGGGCCTGTTTTTTTATGGGCGGGATGGGGCAGACCAGCCGGGATCTGGATGGTGTGATAGAGGGGGATGATGGCGTGAAGGGATAAAGGGGCTGCGTGAACTGCCGCAGGTGGCGGCTGGCGTACAAGAGCTGACCCTCTGCCTGCACCATCAAAAACCCCCTCGTATCAGGAGGGGGTTGCAGAGGTTATTGCCGGATTAACCCTGAGGCTCAGGGTGCCAGCACCAGCTTGTAGACACCAAAGCCGGGGTGTTTGGCATCGGTGGGCGGCAGGGTCTCCACATAGTTCAGCTTGCCACCGGTCAGGGCTTGCGCCTCGCTGCGTGGCGAGCTGTAGATGCGCAGATCCAGATTGGCGGGCAGGGGGGCCAGCTGCCAGTTGTTGTCTGCCGGGGGCTCGAAACCGGCCGGATTCTTCTCTGCCAGATCCTTGAGGTATTCGGAGAGCACTTCGCGGGTTTCGAACTGATCTTCATGGACGATCACCTTGGCGTTGATGCCCGGGAAGTTGCCACCACCGCTGGCGCGGTAGTTGTTGGTCACCACGTAGAACATCTGGGCCGGGTCGATTGCCTTGCCCTGATAGGTGAGGTTGGTGATGCGATAGCTGTCGCTCACCTTGTTGCCATCCACATCGTAACGGGCGGGTTTGGTCACATCGACCTGATAGTTCACCCCGTCGATCACGTCGAAGTTGTAGGTGCGGTACTTCTCGTTCACCAGCCACTGGGTGGCGGTGCTGGCGGCATCGATCTTGTTGAACTGGACGGCGCTCTTCTCCAGCCACTCCTGTACGGTCGCGCCATTGATGGCGACCACCTGCAGGGTGTTGGGGTAGACATAGAGGTCGGCCACGTTGCGCAGGGAGATATCGCCAGCCGGTACATAGGTGAAGTCGGTCGGGCCGTTGCGACCGCCACGGAATGGCGCGGCGGCGGAGAGGATGGGCCATTTCTCCTTGAGCTGACCATCCTGTTGCAGCTTCTTGGCATGCCACAGCTGGGCGTCGCTGACGATCTGGATGGAGGGGTCATCCTGCACCAGCGCGAAGAAGCTGTGGATCGGCTTGGTGATCTTGCTGAGGGGCTCGTCCAGCCACTGGTTGGCCTGCTCGTGCTCGGCAATGACCTGATCGACTACCGCCTGATCTTCGGTGCTGGTGGCGCTGCTGTCGATCTTGCGCAGCTGGGACTGGCTGGAGGCCACTTCCCAGCGACCCTCTTTCCAGGTCATGTGCAGGTCGATGATGCCGAGGTGGTTGCCCCAGACGCCCGGCATCACGGTCGGTACGCCCGCCAGGGTGCCTTTCTCGTTGTCCACGTCGGTCATGTTGGGGTAGTCGCCCGGGAAGGTGCGGTGGGCGTGGCCCAGCAGCAGGGCATCGACCCCTTTCACCTTGGCCAGCGGCAGGGCGGCGTTCTCCATCATGGGTTCGCGCGGGTCACCTATGATGCCGGTGTGGGCCACGACCACGACGATGTCAGCGCCCTTGGCGCGGATTTCGGGTACATAGTGCTCGGCGGTCTCGACCATATCGGCCACCACCACCTTGCCTTCCAGATTGCGCTTGTCCCACTGGGTGATCTGGGGCGGAGTCAGCCCCAGCACCCCGACCTTGATGGTCTGGGTATTGCCGTTGGCATCCTTCACCTGACGATCCAGCACCACATAGGGTTTGAACTTCTGCTTGCTCCAGTCGATGGTGCCCTTGCCATCACGGCTGAAGGCATCGGCCTGGAAGACGTTGGCGTTGATGTAGGGGTAGTTGGCCCCTTTCAGGGTCTCTGAGAGGAAGTCGAGACCGAAGTTGAATTCGTGGTTGCCCAGGTTGCCGACATCATAGCTCATGGTGTTGAGCGCCTTGATGGCGGGGTGGGTCTGCTTGCTCAGCCACTGCTGTTTGACCTGCTGGTCGTGGATATAGTCGGCCAGCGGGGTGCCCTGGATCAGGTCGCCGTTGTCGATCAGCAAGTTGTTGGCGTTCTCTTCGCGGGCCTTGCGGATCAGCACAGCGGTGCGGGCAAAGCCCAGCGAGGCATCCGGCTTGTTCTGGTAGTAGTCGTAGCTCAGCAGGTTGGAGTGGATATCAGAGGTTTCGATCAGCCGCAGGGTGAGATCACCGGGGGCCTGAGAGTTGTTGTCGTCACAGCCGGACAGCAAAAAGATAACTGCCACCGCGCTCAGTTTGAGGGTGGTTTTCATTGTTGGATTCTCTTGTTATGGGTATGCCAGCGTGGTGCATTCTATCGACAGCAAAAGAATCCGATTGTGAGCAGGCTGGCAATTCGGGCTAATTACCCTCCTGTTAATAGAGTTATGACTCTGATTTTCATCTGTTTTTTCGGGTCGCTACCCTCGCTGCTTTTCCGCCGTTAGTCACCCTGTCGTCACCGCCGTGCGGTCGGGGCAAGCGGCGCGGCCAAGCGCTTCTGCGAGGCTGTAATGGTTGGTTACAGATCTCCATTCGACTGATAGATGACCTTTCCCTTAAATTCAGCGGCGATTGATTGCATCTAAAAATTACAAAGCGACAGCAAGGAATAAAACCTCATGAAAATGCACAACAAAGCGCTGCTGGCCATCGCCTGCGCTGCGGCCCTGTCTGCCTGTGACAGCGAAAAAGCTGCCAACAGCATCGCCAAGCGGGTGCCACTGGCCCTGCCGGAGGCGGGTCTTTACCAAGCGAATCTGATGAGCCGCGACGGCGACAAGGCGACGCCGCGCATGATCAAGGATCTGGATGGTCTGGCGCTGGTCTACCCGAAGGGTGAAACCGTGCAGCACTGGGGTGTCTGGGTGGATCATCAGGTGGGCAAGGTCGAGACCAACAGCCAGTGGCTGGGTCAGGCTGACCAGAAAGCCGACAAAGACGGGATCTACCCGGTGCAGTTGATCCGCAACAGCGAACGGCTCGGCACCAGCACGGCGCTCAGCTCGGTGACCAACGACCACAACCTCATCACCTTCCAGGATCAGCCGGTCATCGATCTGCAGGGCAAGGAGATCAAGCGCTGGGTTTTTGATTTCACCCGGACCGGCACCAAGTTCTCCGACAACTCCCCCATCTATTCCGGTTTCAGCGGTCATGTGGCGGTGACGGCCCTGACCACCAAAGCGGTGACCACGGCCAGCTGGAGTGCCACGGACAGCGATGGCTTCAGCAGCGACATGGTGGGCAAGGTGGATACCACCAACAACGGCGGCAAGCTGACGGTAGCGATCGAGTTTCCGGCGGCAGGTTGTACGCTGGTGGGCGAGGGGAGTGCCACTGCCGGGTTGAGCAAGCTGACCATGACCGGGTTTGGCAAGTGCAACTTCAAGCAATCCGCTGCCGCCACGCCGATCGAAAACCTCTGGAATGCCGCTCTGGCCCGGGCGATGGATAACCGCGTCGCCTATGTCACCACCTATACCACGGATGCCAAAAAAGAGGCGCTGGTCATCGGCTTCCCCGACACCAATGGCTTGCTGATCACCGCTGACAAGCGATAAGCAGCCCAACGGCAGGGGCGGGCAAACGCGCCTGAAACAACAAGGGAGCCAGTGGCTCCCTTGTTGTTTTCAACGCACGGTTTACAGCAGGAACAGGGTCGCCAGCCCGAGGAAGATAAAGAAGCCGCCGGTGTCGGTGATGGCGGTGATCATCACGCTGGCCCCCACCGCCGGGTCGCGGCCGAGGCGGGTCATGGTCATGGGGATGATGACCCCCATCAGGGCGGCCACCAGCAGGTTGAGCATCATGGCCAGGGTCATCACGGCGCCGAGCGCCGCATCCTGATAGAGCAGATAGGTGGCAATGCCCATGGTGCCGCCCCACACCAGCCCGTTGATAAAGGCGACGCCGAGTTCCCGCAGCAGCAGGAAGGAGAGGTTGCCCGCCTGAATGTGCTGCAGCGCCAGCGCCCGCACTATCATGGTGATGGTCTGGTTGCCGGTGTTGCCGCCGATCCCGGCGACGATGGGCATCAGCGCCGCCAGCGCCACCAGCTGGGAGATGGTGTGCTCGAACAGGCCGATCACCCGCGAGGCGACAAAGGCGGTGCAGAGGTTGATGGCAAGCCAGGCCCAGCGGGTCTTGACCGCCTTGGAGACAGGGGCGAACACGTCTTCATCCTCGCTGATACCCCCCATCCGGCGCAGGTCGGTGTCACTCTCCTCATAGACCAGATCCACCACCTCTTCGACGGTGAGGCGGCCCATCAGCTTGCCCTTGCCATCCACCACGGCGGCGGAGAGCAGGTCATCCCGCTCGAAGGTGCGGGCCGCCGCTTCGTCGTTATCCTCCGGATCGAAGGTGACCGGATCCCGCTCCATCACGTCGCTCACCAGGGTGGCGGGCTTGTGCAGCAGCACTGTGGTGAGGGCCAGCTCCCCCAGCAGGTGGTTGCGCCGATCGATGACGAACAGCTTGTCGGTGTTGGCGGGGATCTTGCCGCGCAGGCGCAGATAGCGCTGCACCGTGGCCAGACTCACCTCGGGGCGGATGGTGATGATCTCGAAGTCCATCATGGCGCCGACGGTGTGCTTGCCGTAGCGGATCACCTCCCGCACCCGATCCCGGTCGGCGGGGGCCATATAGGTGAGCAGCCGCCCCATCAGGTTGCGCGGCAGGTACTGGCCCAGATAGATCTGGTCGTCGATATCCAGGGTGCGCAGGGCGTGCAGCAGCTCCTTGTCGCTCATCCCGCTGATCAGGCTGTCCCACACCGTCTCCGACGCTTCGACCAGGATCTGGCCGCGCTTCTCCTCCTCCACCAGTGCCCACAGGGCATGACGTTCATCGGGCGGCAGCGACTCCAGCGCATCGGCGACGTCGGCGGCGGGCAACCCGTTGACCAGCGTTGTGAGTTCGCTGGTCTGATCGCGCTGCTCGGCATCCTGCACCACCTGCGGATCGAGCAGGCTGTCGGTGAGGGCATCATCGCGCAGCAGCAGGGTGAGAATGCGGGATCTGTCATCCGCGCGCTGCCGGGCGCTGTTCTTGATGGGAAGAGACATGGGATGAATTCCTGAGATGGTAGCCAAGGGCTCAATGCCCATAGGATACCAGACTTAAAACAACAGGTTATGACCGTGATGGGAGAAGAGGGAGGTAAAAGTGAGGCCACCTGCTGGTGGCCTCATGGTGAGTTGCCGAGAATCCCTCAGGCGAGGGCTCGCTGGCGCTGCGGTGCCTCGCCAAACCAGGCGAGCCGGTCGGCCAAAGTGACCACCGAGCCCACCATGATCAGCGCCGGGCTCTCGACCCCCACCGCCAGCGCGGGCAGCTCATCGAGGGTGCCGCGAATGACCCGCTGGCAGGGCTGGGTGCCGCGCTCGATCAGCGCCACCGGGGTGTTGCCTGCCTTGCCGTGGGCCAGCAGCTGCTCGCGGATGGTGGCGCAGGATGAGAGCCCCATGTAGAACACCAGCGTCTGTTTGTCCTTGGCCAGCAGCGGCCAGTCGAGATCCCGGGCGCCCCCCTTGCCGTGGGCGGTGACGAAACGGACGCTCTGGGCGTGATCGCGGTGGGTCAGCGGAATGCCGGCGTAGGCGGCGCAGCCGCTGGCCGCGGTGATCCCCGGCACCACCTGAAAACCGATGCCGCTGCCGACCAGCGTCTCCAGCTCCTCGCCGCCACGGCCGAAGATAAAGGGGTCGCCCCCCTTGAGCCGCACCACCCGTTGCCCCTTCTTCGCCTCCTCCAGCAAGAGCTGGTTGATCCCCTCCTGCGGCACGCAGTGGTTGCCCGCCTGCTTGCCGACGAAGATGCGCTTGGCATCCCGGCGCACCAGCGCCATCACCTCGTCGGAGACCAGTCGGTCATAGACCACCACGTCCGCCTGCTGCATCTGGCGCAGGGCGTGCAGGGTGAGCAGGCCCGGATCGCCGGGGCCGGCTCCCACCAGTACCACCTCGCCAGCGCTCTGGCTTTCGTCGGCAAACAGGTTGTCGGCCAGCTGGTGGGCAGAGGCGCTATCGCCCCGCGCCAGCGCCTGACCGAGCCGATCCGCCCCGAGCAGCCGCTCCCAGAAGCGGCGCCGCTCTCCCATGCTGGCGAAGCGGGCCTTGACCCGCTCCCGCAGGCTGCCGGCAAAGGTCGCCACGGCCCCCAGATGTTGCGGCAGCAGGGCTTCCAGTTTTTCCCGCAGCAAGCGGGCCAGCACAGGCGCCTTGCCGCCGGAGGAGATGGCCACCATCAGCGGCGAGCGGTCGATGATCGACGGCATGATGAAGCTGGAGCGTTTCGGGTCATCCACCACGTTGGCAAAGATCCGCGCCTGATTGGCGCTCTGGTAGACCAGCGCATTCACCTCGCGCCGATCGGTGGCGGCCACCACCAGCCACTTGCCCGCCAGTTGCTGCGGCGCGAATTCACCGGCCAGCCACTCGATGCTCCCGTTGGCAGCCAGTTCCGCCAGCTCGGGGTCGAGCTCGGGCGCGACCACGGTGAGCTGGGCACCGGCATCCAGCAGCAGGCGCGCCTTGCGCTCCGCTACCTCGCCGCCGCCGACCAGCAGCACGGGTTTGTTGTCGAGTCGGCAAAAGATGGGCAAGTAGTCCATGGGGCCTCCGGATCAGGCGGTTCGGGTCTGGTTGGCGGTGCTGGTGGTCTCGCTCACTGCAACCGGGCGCTCAGCTTTCGGGGTGGCATACCAGTAGCCGAGGCCCATAAAGAGGACGCCGGAGACGGTGTTGCCCAGGGTCACCCACAGCAGGTTGTGGCCGATGCCGCTCAGGGTGTAGGCCTCCGAGTGGGCGCCAAACCAGGAGAGGGCGAACAGGGTCATGTTGGCGATGGAGTGCTCGTAGCCGGAGGCGATAAAGGCCAGCAGGCACCACCAGATGGCGATGAAGCGGGCGGCCCCTTCGGTGCGCAGCGCCATCCAGATGGCGAGGCAGACCAGCCAGTTGCAGAGGATCCCCTTCATAAACAGGGTCAGCGCCGGTGCCTGGGTCTTGGCCAGCGCCACCTTGTGGGCCAGACTGCCTGCGTCCGGCAGCAGGCTGCCGCCGTAGGAGTAGATGAGCGCCACCACGATGGAGCCAATCAGGTTGCCGGCCCAGGTCTGCGGCAGGATGCGCAGCAGGTCGGCCATGGTGATCTTGCCCGTCTTCACCCCGAAGGTGAGGAACATGGTGTGGCCGGTGAACAGCTCGGAGCCGGCGATGATCACCAGCGTCAGGGCGATGCCGAAGGTGGCCCCCATCACCAGCGGCCGGATGGCGGGATCCACCAGATTGCCGAGGGTGAAGATGAGGATGATGCCGAGGCCCACATAGGCCCCCGCCATGGCGGAGCTGAGCCAGAAGCCGAGCTTGTCGCTGCGCTCGAAGCGGTTGATGCGGGCCGCGTTGGCGGCGCACTTGTTGATGGTTTCCGTGTACATCTTGTGAGTCCTTGAAAGGGCTGCCCACAGGCAGCCCGAAAGAGAGTGAAATCGGCTTAGACGGCGACCCAGACCTGCTGGTCGCGCACTTCAACGGGGTAGCTCTGCACCGACATCGCAGGGTTGTCGAAACAGTGGCCATCGCTCAGGCGAAAGCGCTGCTTCTTGAGCGGGCTGGCGACCCAGAGCTCGCCGTCGTGTTCGCAGATCAGGCCCCGCGACAGCACGTTGGCGGCGAAGAAGGGATCCCGGTTGTCGATGGCGAACACCTCGGCCGCCGCGCTCGGGCGGAACAGGGCGATCTGGCGACCTTCAATGAGTGCGCAGACGCCGGTTCCCGGCAGGATGTCGTTGAGTTGGCAGGCAAGTTTCATCATTTGGTTTCCACCTCGATCTGGTAGACGGGGATGCGCTCGGCCGGGGTCGCCGGTCGGTGCTGGTCGCGCTCGGCGACGAACTGGACGTCCGGGTCGCGCTTGTCGCTGTTGATGAAGTGGCTGAAGCGCTTGAGCGCCTCCTCTTCATTGAGGGTGCGCGACCATTCGCACTCGTAGCTGTCGATGAGGGTCTGGATATCGCGCTCCAGCGTCTCGGCCAGCCCCAGCTTGTCGTCGACGATCACCTCGCGCAGGTAGTCGACGCCCCCTTCCAGATTGCCGAGCCAGACCGAGGTGCGCTGCAGTTTGTCGGCGCTGGTGACGTAGAACATCATAAAGCGGTCGATCAGCTTGATGAGGGTCTCGCGGTCGAGGTCAGAAGCCAGCAGGTCGGCGTGGCGCGGTTTCATGCCGCCGTTGCCGCCCACATAGAGGTTCCAGCCCGCGTCGGTGGCGATGATGCCGACGTCCTTGCCCTGGGCTTCCGCACATTCGCGGGTACAGCCGGAGACGCCGAACTTCATCTTGTGCGGGGTGCGAATGCCCTTGTAGCGGTTCTCGAGGAAGACCCCGAGGCCGACGCTGTCCTGCACGCCGAAGCGGCACCAGGTGCTGCCGACGCAGGTCTTGGCCATGCGCAGCGCCTTGGCGTAGGCCTGACCGGTCTCGAAACCGGCCGCCAGCAGCTTGCGCCAGATGGCGGGCAGATCATCCTTCTGGGCCCCGAACAGGCCGATGCGCTGGGCGCCGGTGATCTTGGTGTAGAGCTTGTAGTCGCGGGCCACTTCGGCCACCGCCAGCAGCCCTTCCGGGGTCACTTCGCCACCGGCCATGCGCGGGATGACGGAGTAGCTGCCGTCCTTCTGCATGTTGCCGAGGAAGATGTCGTTGGTGTCCTGCAGCGGGATGTTGCGCGGGCTCAGCACATGCTCGTTCCAGCAGGAGGCGAGGATGGAGCCGACGGTCGGTTTGCACACCTCGCAGCCATAGCCCTGACCGTGCTTGGCCAGCAGCTCGTCGAAGCTCTTGATCCCCTCCACCTTGACCAGATGGAACAGCTCCTGACGGGAGTGGGGGAAGTGGGCGCAGAGGTGGTTGTTGACCTCGATGCCCTGCTTCACCAGCTCGGCGTTGAGCACCTGACTGATGAGCGGCACGCAGCCGCCGCAGCCGGTACCGGCCTTGGTGTGCTGCTTGATGGCGGCCAGGGTGGTGTGACCCTCGGCCACCGCCTTGGCGATGTCGCCCTTGGAGACGTCGAAGCAGGAGCAGATCTGGGCGCTTTCCGGCAGGGCATCCACCCCCAGCGTCGGCTTGGCACCGGCGTAGGCGGGCAGGATCAGGGTGTCCGGGTGGCTCGGCAGCGGCAGGGCGTTGAGCATCATCTGCAGCAGGTTGCCGTAATCTTCCACGTCACCCACCAGCACGGCGCCGAGCAGGCGGCTGTTGTCTTCGCTCACCACGATCTTCTTGTAGACGCCGGCCTGATCGTCCTGAAACACATAGCTGTGGCTGCCCGGGGTGCGGCCGTGGGCATCGCCGATGGAGCCGACGGAGACGCCGAGCAGCTTGAGCTTGGCGCTCATGTCCGCCCCCTCGAAACGGCTGTCGCCGCCGAGCAGATGGTCGACGGTGATCTGGGCCATCTTGTAGCCCGGTGCCACCAGCCCGAAGAAGCGGCCCTGCCAGGCGGCGCACTCGCCGATGGCGTAGATGTCGGGGTCGGAGGTGAGGCAGTGATCGTCGATGACGATGCCGCCGCGCTCGGCGATGGCGAGATCACCGTAACGGCCCAGGGTATCTTGCGGGCGAATGCCGGTGGAGAAGACCACCACGTCCACTTCCAGCTGGCTGCCGTCGGCGAAGGCGAGGCGGTGTTTCGCCTGCTCGCCGCCATGCATCAGGATCTCGCTGGTGCTCTTGCTGGTGTGTACCTGCACCCCCATGGATTCAATCTTGCGGCGCAGCAGCTGGCCGCCCTGACCGTCGAGCTGCTCGGCCATCAGCACCGGAGCAAACTCCACCACGTGGGTCTCGAGACCCAGCGCCTTGAGGGCACCGGCCGCTTCGAGGCCAAGCAGGCCGCCCCCGATCACCACCCCGCTCTTGCCGCTCTTGGCGGCGCTGCGGATGGCTTTCAGATCCTCGATGGTGCGATAGACGAAGCACTCGTGGTGCTGACTGCCCGCAATGGGCGGCACCCAGGGGTAGGAGCCGGTGGCCAGCACCAGCTTGTCGTACCCGACCACAGTGCCCTTGTTGGAGTGCACTTCGCGGTTGGCCCTGTCGATTTTTTTCACCGCTTCGCCGAGCAGCAGGCGGATGCCGTGCTTGTCGTAGAAACCGGGTTTGACGAGGGAGAGATCTTCGCTGGTGTGATGGGAGAAGTAGGAGGAGAGATGGACGCGATCGTAGGCGGGACGGGGTTCTGCACCGAAGACGGTGATCTCGTAGCGGCCCGGCTCGGCCCGCTCGATCAACTCTTCGATGAAGCGGTGCCCCACCATGCCGTTGCCCACAACGACCAGTCTGACTTTGCTCATGATTGCCTCTAGTTTGGAGTAATAAAACATCATTCTGGGGCTAGGCTACCCAGTCAGTCGGGGCGGGCAATTGATGCAAATCAAGTGTCTATTTATATATCTCGTCAGGGGTAATTCGATAAAATTCAAAGATATACAAAAATAGGTATACCAGTTGATGATTTCTGCGCTGGCTTGGAGTGAGGGATGGTGGAGAGCAAGAGCGCTTTAGCAAAAGCCGGGGAGTGAAAACTTCTGGCGGAAAAAGCCGATCTCGCACTGGGCGAGACCGGCATCAGCCGAGCAAGGCGGCGCGTCAGGCGATATGGCGGCGGAACATGGCGAGCGCCAGCGACAGGGTGACGCCGGCGATGGCGAGCAGCGGCCAGAGCAGGGGCCAGGCGGCCGACCAGTCGAACCCCTTGAGGAAGACCCCCTTGAGCAGCACGATGAAGTGGGTGAGGGGGTCGATGGCCGCCAGCCACTGGAACACCTGCGGCATGTTCTCCACCGGCGAGATGTAGCCCGAGAGGATCACCGCCGGTACGGTGAAGGAGAAGACCCCGAGAAAGGCCTGCTGCTGGGTCGAGCAGAACGACGAGATGAAGAGCCCGATCCCGGCCAGTGCCAGCCCGTAGCAGACCATGCCCGCCATCAGCAGGCTGAGGCTGCCGGCAAAGGGGAGGTGAAAGACAAAACGGGCGGCCAGCGCGACTATGCACCCTTGCCCCACCGCCACCATGATGCCGGGCACCGCCTTGCCCGCCATGATCCAGCCTGCGGTGAGGGGGGAGACCAGCAGCTGATCGAAGGTGCCCTCTTCCCGCTCCCGCGCGACCGAGAGGGCGGTGACAATCAGGCAGCCGGTGGTGGTGATGATGGCCACCAGCGCCGGCAGGATATGCCAGTGGAACTCGACGTTGGGGTTGTAGAGGTTGCGTACCGCCAGCTCGGGTTGCCCCTTGCCCTCACTTTGCCAGCGGGCGATCACCTGACTGATGTAGCCCGCCGCCACCTGACCACCGTTGGAGCGGCGGCCGTCGATGATCAGCTGCACCTTGGCCGGTTCGCCGCGCGCCAGCCGGCGCGAGAAATCCCCCGGAATAATCAGCCCGAGCAGTGCCTGCTGCCCGGTGATGGCCTCGGTCATGCCCGCCTCGCCCTGCACCGGGATGATGGTGGTGAAGGCGGGCATATGGGTGAGGCGCTCCAGCAGCTCGCGGCTCTGGGCACCGCCATCCTGGTTGTAGATGGCCAGCGTGTTGCCGGTCACCTCCAGAGTGGCGGCGAACGGGAAGAGGGCGGTTTGCAGCAGCACCGGCATGATGAGCAGAAAGCGCCCCTGAGTATTGCCCATCAGGGCCTGCAGCTCTTTTCGGATCAGCCACCAGAGTCGGATCAGCATGGGTTACTCCAGAGTGCGCCGCGTCTTGCGGGCGGTCAGGGCCAGCCAGAAACCGGCCAGCAGCAGCAGACAGAAACCGTTGACCAGCAGGATCGAGAAGACGCTGCCCGCCTGATAGAGGGTCTGCAGGGAGCTCGCGAAGTAGCGGGCCGGAATGAGGTGGGTGATGGCCCGCAGCAGCGGCGGCATGCTGGCGATCTCGAACACGAAGCCCGACAGCATCACCGCGGGCAGAAACGCGGCGATCAGCGCCGCCTGCGCGGCATTGAACTGGCTGCGCATCACGGTGGAGAGAAACAGCCCGAGCCCGAGGGCGCTGCCGAGAAAGACGCTGGTGACCAGAAAGAGCAGCAGCAGGGAGCCGCGCCACGGCACCGCCATCACCGCCACCGAGAAGAGCAGGCAGAGCAGCATGGCGATGATGCCAAGGCCATAGTAGGGCAGCAGCTTGGAGAGCAGCAGCTCCCCCTTGGTGACCGGGGTGGCGAGCAGCGCCTCCATGGTGCCGCGCTCCCACTCCCGCGCCACCACCAGCGAGGTGAGCAGGGCGCCTATGATGGTCATCACCACCGCAATGGAGCCCGGCACCAGAAAGTTGCGGCTCACCAGCGCCGGGTTGAACCAGGCGCGGCTCTCTATCGACACCGGCATGGCGACCCCCTCGCCAGCGAGCCACCCCTGCCAGATCCCCTGCACATAGTTGGTGACGAAGTTGGCGGTGTTGGGCTCGGAGCCGTCGGTCAGCAGCAGCGCCTGCGGCGTGCCATTGCCCTGACCGGCCATGGCGCGGGAGAAGCCGTCATCGATCACCAGCAGGCCGCGGATCTCGCCACGGGCCAGACTGGCGAGCAGGGACTCCTTGCTCGGGCCGCTGTGGATCTCCAGCGCGGTAGAGCCGCGCAGGGCCTGCTCCAGCCGCACCGCCGGGGCGCCGCTGTCGGTGCGCCAGATGCCGAGGCGCAGATGGTCCACATCCAGATTGATGGCGTAACCCATCACCACCAGCAGTACCACCGGCATGATGAAGGCGATGAGGATGCTGCTCGGGTCACGGACGATTTGCAGCGTCTCCTTGCGGCAGAGGGCCAGCAGTCGCCGACGGTTGATGCTCATGCGTCCTCCTCGCTGGCCCGCTCGACCAGGGTGATAAAGGCCTCTTCCATTGTTGGCAAAGAACAGGTCGGCAAGGAGCCGGTTGGCAAAGAGGTCGCCGCCTCTTTGGCGGCCAGCCCCTTGAGATCGTCCGGGGTGCCGAGCGCCAGCAGCTTGCCGCGATAGATGAGGGCGATGCGGTCGCAATACTCCGCCTCATCCATAAAGTGGGTGGTGACCAGCACGGTGACGCCGTGGTCGGCCAGCGCGTTGATGTGCGACCAGAACTCGCGCCGGGTCACCGGATCGACCCCGGAGGTGGGCTCGTCGAGAAACAGCAGCGGCGGCTCGTGCAGCAGGGCGCAGGCCAGCGATAAGCGCTGGCGCAGGCCGAGCGGCAGGGATTCCGCCTTCTGATCGAGCCAGGGGGCGAGGGCAAAGGCAGTCACCATGGCGTCGATCCGCGTCTGCTGGTGGCGGCCGAACAGGCCGTAGATACCGGCGAAGAAGGAGAGGTTCTGCGCCACGGTAAGCTGCTTGTAGAGGGAGAACTTCTGCGCCATGTAGCCGAGGCGCTGGCGTGCCGCCGAGGGGCTGTGGGCCAGATCGATGCCGGTCACCAGCGCCTGCCCCTCGCTCGGGCGCAGCAGGCCGCACTCCATCTTGAAGGTGGTGGACTTGCCCGCCCCGTTGGGGCCGAGCAGGCCGAAGATCTCGCCGCGGCGCACCGCAAAGCTGACATCATCGGTGGCGGCAAAATCGCCGAAGCGCTTGGTGAGGTGGCGCGCCTCGATCACCGCCTCGGGGGAGACCCCCTGCGGCAGTTCGGCTTCCCGCATCCCGGCCGCCAGACTCGACTCCCCGCCGGGGCCGCCGCCGAGCAGGTCGATAAAGGCATCCTCCAGCCGGGGCTGGGCCGGTTGAAAGGCGCCGTTGGCCAGTTGCAGCTCCGGGAGCGGTGGGGGCGTCATGCCCGGGTGCAGCAGCAGGCGAACCCGCTCCCCCGCCACCGCGCCATCCATCACCGCCGGGTGAGCCAGTGCCCGGCGCAGCAGGGCGCGCCGCTCGCGGCCATCCAGTTGCCCCGCCTCCAGCAGCCAGCAGCGGCTGGCCATGGCCCCCATCAGATCGGCTGGCGTGCCGCTGGTGCGCACCTCGCCATCCGCCATCAGCAGCACGTGGTCGCACAGCTCCGCCTCATCGAGATAGGCGGTACTCCAGAGCACCGTCATCCCCCCCTTGGCCAGCTCGCGCACCATCTGCCAGAGGGCGCGGCGGGAGATGGGATCGACCCCGACCCCCGGTTCGTCGAGCAGCAGCACATCCGGGGTGCCGAGCAGGGCGCAGGCCAGCCCGAGCTTCTGCTTCATCCCGCCAGAGAGCTTGCCCGCCGGTCGTGCGGTGAAGCGGGCAAGATCGGTGAAGGCGAGCAGCCGCGCGAAGGTGGGCGTGCGTTCGGGCTCCAGTACGCCGCGCAAGTCAGCGTAGAGGGTGAGGTTCTCCAGCACGCTGAGATCCTCGTAGAGGCCGAACTGCTGGGGCATGTAGCCGAGGCGCTGGCGCAGCAGATCCCCCTCGCTCACCGGATCCAGCCCCAGCACCCGGATGGTGCCCGCTTCGGGGATCAGCAGACCGGCCAGCAGGCGCAGCAAAGTGCTCTTGCCCGCGCCGTCGGGGCCGACCAGCCCGGTGATGCCACCAGTCGGAATGGTGGCCGAGATGGCGTTGAGGGCGACCCGCTCGCCAAAGCGTTTGGTGAGCCCCTCAAGGGAGATGGCGCAGCTCATGGCGCCAGCCTGACGGTGACCGGCATCCCTTGGCGCAGGGCCGGGTCGGGATCCTGCACCACGATGCGCAGCCGGTAGACGAGGTGAGTGCGCAGGTCCGGCGTCTCCACCGATTTCGGGGTGAACTCGGCGGTCGGCGAGACAAAGCCCACCACCCCGTGATAGGGCTGATCCGGCCGCGAGTCGGTGGTGAGGGTCACCTTGGCGCCGCTCGGGAAGTGGCCGAGCCAGGGCTCCTCCACATAGGCGCGCACCCAGACCGGCGCGGTCAGGGAGAGGTTGAAGGCGGTCGCTCCGCTCTGCACCATGCTGCCGTTCTCGATGGCGCGGCTGATGATGATGCCGTCGCTGGGGGCGGTCAGGCTGGCATCCGCCAGCGCCAGTTCGGCACTGGCGAGCGCCGCTTTGGCCCCTTCCAGCTGGGCATCGGACTGGGCGATTTCCTCCGGGCGGTAGCCGGTTTCGAGCTGGGCGAGCTGCTCGCGGGCGGAGCGTACCTGCGCCTGGGTCTGATCCCGCTGGGAGCGGGCGGTATCGAGCTGACCGCGGGAGATGGCGCCGGTGGCGGCCAATGCGCTCTGGCGGCGCCACTGCTGGTCGGCCTCCAGCGCAGCGGCTTCGGCGGCGGCCAGTGCGGCCCGGGCGCGGTCGGTCTCTTCGCTGCGATAGCCTTTGTGGATCAAGGCGTTGGCGGCAGTGAGCGCAGCCAGATTGGCGCGGGCGCTGTCGCGGCTGTGGGTGAGGGGAACCGGATCGAGGCGGGCCAGCAGTTGACCGGCTTTTACGCTATCCCCCTCATCGACCAGCACCTGATCGACGCGGCCGCCGACCCGAAAGGCCAGATTGACGTCGCGAATATCGACGTTGCCGTAGAGGATGGAGCCGTCGGCCGGGCGCCCCTGCCACCAGAGGTAGCCACCGATAACGGTTAGCAGCAGGGCCACGATTGCAATGCGTTGTTTCATGCCGCTTCTCCTTCTTTCATGTCGGTGGGGCGCAGGCCGCGCAGGGCCCATACCAGCCGCTGTCTGGCGGCCTCGGGGTTGTCTATCTGGCTGAGAAAGGGGGCGGCCTGTTCGGGCAGCCAGCCGAGCTGGCGACCGCTGCCGGCGATCACCAGCGGCAGGCCGACCGACCCCATGATGAAGATCATCAGCTGGAGCGGGTGACCGGCGACCAGCGACCCTTCCGCCTGTGCCATCCGTACCTGTTCGATCAGCAGCAGGGGATGGCGGCGCGGCAGGCTGAGCAGAAAGCGCTGGGCCGCCCCTTCGCCCGCCAGCGCATCGCCAAACAGGTGGTTGATAAAGCCGCGCTGGCGCGCCACCAGCCCGATCAGCGCCTCCATGGTGGCCTCGAACATGGCGATGGCAGAGGGGTAGGAGCCTTTGGCTGCCACCGCCTTGAGCTCGTCATAGAGGGGGGCGTACCAGAGCTCGACCAGCTCGTCGATAAAGGCGTCGCGGTTGCCGAAGTGGTAGACGAAGGAGCCGAGGTTCACCTCGGCCGCCGCCGCCAGCTCGCGCACCGTCAGGCCGCGCAGCCCCTTCTCGGTGGCGATGGCGAGGCCGGTATCGAGCAGTTTTTGCCGGGTGGGATTCATCTTTCGGGTTCCTGTTGCGCAGATTTCGATCTGATTTATACGTATGTATAAATCAATCACACAGAAGTTGATAGATCTTTTTTTGAGCAAATTTCAGCGGAGATGAAAAAGGACACCTCCACACAGGGAGGCGTCCATGATGTCGCTTATTGGCTGGTGTCCCAGTCAGGAAACTCGAGATACCAAGTGTCGTGGGTATTGCCGACAATAGAACCACGTTTACCGATCTTTTTTCTTAATGTAGCGATGCAAGCAGATTCAAAATCCAAGCTGTATCTTCTTTGCCGAGATATTGAGTCAAGCCATTGCCAATCGCTGCTGCCTGGATTGATGCTCAGGCGAATTTTTTGTCCTGAGCCTCCGAGTTGGATTACTCCGCCACCCTGTGATCTGCTCAAAATAAGTGGCACAAGGGGGCCGTCCTCATGGATCTCAATGAAATCAATCTGACGACCATTTACTGTCACAATATCAGGTTCACGTTCAGTCATTGGCATGCTCCATTAGATAGGAAAACCAATAATATCAGTGCTTTAGTTGACAGTCTCGTCAATGACTGGAGAGGGTGGTTAGGGGCTTAAAATGCAAAACGCCCCCATTTCTGGAGGCGTTTTTTTACAAACAGAACTGCGCTTACAGAATAAAGCGGCTCAGATCCTCATCCTCGACAAGCGCACCGAGGTGGGCGTTGACGTAGTCGGTGTCGATGACAAAGGTCTCGCCGGACTTCTCGGAGGCGTCATAGGAGATATCTTCCATCAGGCGCTCCATCACGGTGTGCAGACGACGGGCACCGATGTTCTCGGTACGCTCGTTGACCTGCCAGGCCGCTTCGGCCAGACGGCGGATGCCATCCTTGGTGAACTCGATGTTGACCCCTTCGGTGGCCATCAGCGCCTTGTACTGATCGGTCAGGGAGGCGTTCGGTTCGGTCAGGATGCGCTCGAAGTCATCGGTGGTCAGCGCGGTCAGCTCGACCCGGATCGGCAGACGGCCCTGCAGCTCGGGGATGAGGTCGGACGGCTTGGCGATCTGGAAGGCGCCGGAGGCGACAAACAGGATGTGGTCGGTCTTGACCATGCCGTGCTTGGTGTTGACGGTGCAACCTTCAACCAGCGGCAGCAGGTCGCGCTGTACCCCTTCACGGGAGACATCGGGGCCCGAGCTCTCGCCGCGCTTGCAGATCTTGTCGATCTCGTCGAGGAAGACGATGCCGTTGTTCTCGACTGCGGCGATCGCTTTCTGCTTCAGCTCTTCCGGATTGACCAGACGGGCCGCTTCCTCTTCGATCAGCGCCTTCATGGCCTCTTTGACCTTGATCTTGCGCTTCTTCTTCTGGTTCTGGCCCAGGTTCTGGAACAGCCCCTGCAGCTGGTTGGCCATCTCTTCCATGCCCGGCGGGGTCATGATTTCGACGCCCATCGGGGAGGCGGAGAGTTCCAGCTCGATCTCCTTGTCATCCAGCTGACCTTCCCGCAGTTTCTTGCGGAAGATCTGGCGGGTGTTGGAGTTGTCGGCTTTCTCTTCCTCACCCCAGGTGTTGCGCGGGTTGGGCAGCAGGGCGTCGAGGATGCGCTCTTCGGCGGCTTCCTCGGCGCGGTATTTCATCTTCTCCATCTCGGTTTCGCGCACCAGCTTGATGGCGGCATCGGTCAGATCGCGGATGATGCTGTCCACTTCCTTGCCGACATAGCCCACTTCGGTGAACTTGGTCGCTTCCACCTTGATGAAGGGGGCGTTGGCCAGCTTGGCCAGACGACGGGCGATCTCGGTCTTGCCGACACCGGTCGGGCCGATCATCAGGATGTTTTTCGGGGTCACTTCATGGCGCATCTCTTCGTTGAGTTGCATCCGGCGCCAGCGGTTGCGCAGGGCAACGGCAACGGCGCGCTTGGCATCGGCCTGACCAATGATGTGACGATCCAGCTCGTGGACGATTTCTCTCGGGGTCATCTCGGACATGATGGTGTTCCTGTATCCGGGGCGGGCAGTGCCCGCCCCTTGGGAAATTGGGTTGGCTGGCGGCCTTATTTGGCTGCGTAGTCCAGCACTTCGATGGTGTGGTTGCCGTTGGTGAAGACGCAGATGTCGCCCGCAATCTTGAGGGACTTCTCGACAATGGTCCTGGCATCCAGCTCGGTGTTTTCCAGCAGCGCGATGGCGGCGGACTGGGCGAAGTTGCCGCCGCTGCCGATGGCGATGAGATCGTGCTCCGGCTGCACCACGTCACCGTTGCCGGTGATGATGAAGGATTTGTGTTCGTCGGCCACGGCCAGCAGCGCTTCGAGGCGGCGCAGGGCGCGATCGGTGCGCCAATCTTTGGCCAGCGCCACGGCGGCGCGCTCCAGATTACCCTGATGGGCCTGCAGTTTTGCTTCGAAACGCTCGAGCAGGGTGAAGGCGTCGGCGGTACCGCCAGCGAAACCGGCCAGCACCTTGCCGTTATAGAGGCGATGAACCTTGCGGGCGTTGCCCTTCATGACGGTGTTGCCAAGAGAGACCTGGCCATCGCCACCGATGACGACCTGACCGTTGCGGCGAACTGAAACTATGGTAGTCACTTTACTTACCTCGCTTGAGCCGAATGACGGCCTGACTGTGCATGGCAAGAAAGATGGGGATGGCAAACGGGCTTTTCAACCCTGCCTTTGGTCGGGATAAACGGGGTAGCAAACAGCGTGGGTGCGAGTGACACCAAAAGAACAGGGCCGGGTGTTGCCACCCGGCCCTGCGTCATCGGTAAGCGGATTACCCTTTCTTGGGAATGCAGCCGCTGATGCCGGAGCTCTGCAGCTTGCTGTTGGCCGCGTCGGCGGCCGCCTTGCCGTTGAAGGGGCCCACCATCACCTTGTAGACGGTGCCGTTGGCGCCATTGATCACCTGCAGGCTGGAAGAGAGACCGGCGGTGAAGGCGATACGCGCCTTGAGCGACTCTGCGGAATCCTGCGAGCGCAGGGCGGCGCACTGCATCATATAGCGACCGCTGTCGGCGGCTGCGGTCTGGGCTGGCGGGGTGGCCGCTTTGGCCTTGGCCGCTTCGGCGCGCTCCCGTTCCAGCTCGGCGCGGATCTCCCGCTCCATCCGTTCCCGTTCGGCCTTGCGGTCGATCACCTGCTCTTGCGCGCTGGCAACCGGTGCACCCGAGGTGGAAGGGGTGGTCGCCGGATTGGGCTGATAGGGCTTGGGCTGGCCGATGGGCGTTCCCGGTTGGGGAATGTCGGTCGGCACCGGCTGCGGCAGTTTTTCCGGTTGCAGGGTCATGGTATCTGCCGGTGGTGGCGGCAGCACACCCGGCTGGGTCGGCGGCTCTATGATATCGACCTGCTTGTTCTCAAGCCGTTCGATGTAGCTCCACTTCTCCTGAGGCAGCCCGTTATTCTGCGCTTTTGGCTTGTTGGCCTTTACCTGCTCCTCAATGGTGGGGGCGTCGTTGCCCTTGCCATTGATCATGTAAAGGAAGCCACCAAAGCCTGCCAGCAGTGCCACGACCAGCAGCACTGGAATAACAGGAAAGCGGCGAGGGGCCGCTTTCTTGGTATTGCGGCCACCCGCCCGACGTCGCGGGCGGCTGCCGACATAATCCCGGGTTGCCATCTATTACATGCGCTCCAGGGTATGGATGCCCAGTACGCCGAGGCCCAGTTTCAGCACCTTGGCGGTGGCGGCGCACAGCAGCAGACGGCTCTGACGGGTCGCTTCGTCCACGCCATCCTTGTTGATCGGGCAGGCTTCATAGAAGGTCATGAAGTTGCCGGACAACTCGTACAGGTAGGTACAGAGCAGGTGCGGCATGCCTTTGTCGGCCACGCCGTTGACCGCGTCGGAGAACTGGATCAGCTTCTGGGCCAGCACCTCTTCGGCCTCTTCGTTCAGGGTCACGTTGCCGGTCAGCGTCTCGGCATCGATGTTGGCCTTGCGGAAGATGGACTGGATACGGGTGTAGGCGTACTGCAGGTAAGGGGCAGTGTTGCCTTCAAACGACAGCATCAGATCCCAGTCGAAGATGTAGTCGGTAGTACGGTTCTTGGAGAGATCCGCATACTTGACCGCGCCCATGGCGATGGCGTTGACCACGTTGGCCTTCTCTTCGGCAGAGAGGTCGCTGTTGCGGCTCTCCAGCAGGGCAGCGGCGCGCTCTTCCGCTTCGTTCAGCAGGTCAACCAGCTTGACGGTACCACCGGAGCGGGTCTTGTAGGGACGACCATCCTTGCCCAGCATCATGCCGAAGGCGTGGTGCTCGAGCGGTACGGATTCCGGCACATAGCCCGCCTTGCGGGTGATGGTCCAGGCCTGCATCAGGTGCTGGTGCTGACGGGAGTCGATGAAGTACATGACACGGTCGGCGCCCAGGGTTTCATAACGGTATTTGGCACAGGCGATGTCGGTGGTGGTGTAGAGGAAACCGCCATCGCTCTTCTGGATGATGACGCCCATGGCCTCGCCATCCTTGTTCTTGAACTCGTCCAGGAAGACAACGGTGGCGCCTTCGCTCTCGACCGCCAGCCCCTTGGCTTTCAGGTCGGCAACGATCTCCGGCAGCATGTCGTTGTACATGGACTCGCCCATGATGTCCTTGTTGGTCAGGGAGACATTCAGGCGGTCGTAGTTGATCTGGTTCTGTTCCATGGTCATGTCGACCAGCTTCTTCCACATGGTACGGCAGTACTCGTCGCCGCCCTGCAGCTTGACCACGTAGTTACGGGCGCGCTCGGCGAAGGCTTCGTCTTCGTCGTAGCAACGCTTGGCCTGGGTGTAGAAGGCTTCCAGATCCTTGAGCGCCATGTCGCTGGCGTGTTCGTTGGACATCTTCTCCAGATAGGCGATCAGCATGCCGAACTGGGTGCCCCAGTCGCCGATGTGGTTGGCGCGGATCACTTTGTGGCCGAGGAACTCCAGCGCGCGCGCAGCCACGTCACCGAGTACGGTGGAGCGGATGTGGTGCACCGCCATCTCTTTGGCCACGTTGGGGGCGGAGTAGTCCACCACCACGGTTTGTGGCGCGGGCAACCGTACGTTGGCGTTGGCAGAGGTCACCATGGCCTCGACCTGACCGGCCAGCCAGCGCTGGTCGAAGAAGAAGTTGATGAAGCCGGGACCGGCGATCTCGACCTTGGCGATCAGGTCGGAGGCGGGCAGGTGCTCGATGATGGCCGCTGCCAGCTCACGGGGATTCTTGCGGGCCGGTTTGGCCAGCAGCATGGCCAGGTTGGTAGCCAGGTCGCCGTGAGCTTTTTCCTTGCATCGGTCTACTTGCACGCGGGCTTCCAGGTCCGCCGGCAGGACGCCTGCTGACTTGAGATTGGCTACCGTTTGTTCAAGTAGATGATGAATATGCTCTTTCATAACTGACCACCAAGGTTGCGCGTCGAAAAATGACTGATATATAAGGGCGTGAATTTTACCCGCATCGGCCCGAGAAAACTATAGGGATGACCCGCCGCTCGCTGTCGGGCGGATATTTCACTGCGTTTGGCGCCATATTCCAGAATATTGGGCGGAAATTACGGTGCTTATCCATTTCTACTGCATATCGAAGCGGCTTGTCCAGGCTATTTTCCCCTGATTGTTAAGGGTTTTTCCTTTCCGATGACGGGAATGATCTCCTCCCTCTGGCCCGGCGTATCAACAGAGGTTCCCAACCGAGGAGTTTGCGATGCGACTGGCGCTGTTTCCCCTATCTGCCCACCTGCTGCCCGGCGGCATCATGCCGCTGCGGATCTTCGAACCGAGATACCAGCGGATGATCGCCGAGGCGGGGGAGTCCGGCTTTGCCCTCTGCATGGTGGACCCTCGCCAGCCCGACGCCCTGCGCAACATGCTGCCCATCGCCACCCGGGTCACCATCATCGATTTCGACCGGCTGCCGGACGGCATGCTGGGGATCACGGTGCAGGGGATGGAGCGGGTGCAGATAGAGGATCTGTGGCAGGAGCAGGATGGCCTGCGTATCGGCGAGGTGACGCCGCTGACGGCCTGGCCGCCCCGCCGGCTCCATCCCGATCAGCAACCGCTGGTCGAGGCATTGCGGGAGGTGTTTGCCGACTATCCCGACTATGCCGCCCTCTATCCCGCGCCCCGCTGGGACGATGGCAACTGGGTGGCCCAGCGCTGGCTGGAGGTGCTGCCGATCCCCCCTGAACAGAAACAACTGCTGCTGGCCGCCGCCGACAATCAGCCCGCCATCGCCCTGCTCAAGGGGGTGCTGGTGGCCAGCCACTGATTTTTTCTGACCCGCTGATCCGCCAGCGCCGCAGCGCCGTACAAGTCATCACCACAGCATGTTCGACAGCACACCAAAGGGATGGCGCAATGGCATATACTGGCCAACCACACTCGACCATACGCAGGACCTCGCCCGTGATGGATAACCCGGATGGCGACCTCAAATCTCTGCTGATCAGGGTGGCAGAGCAGGCCGACAAGGCTGCTTTTGCCCGCCTGTTCCAACACTTTGCGCCGCGCATTCGCAGCTACGGCCTGCGCCACCTCGGCAGCGAAGCCAACGCCATGGAGCTGGTGCAGGAGACCATGCTGCTGGTGTGGCAGAAGGCGCGCCTCTACCACCCCGAGAAGGGGGCGCCGACCACCTGGATCTATACCGTGATGCGCAACCAGTGCTTCGACATGCTGCGCCGTCGTCGCGCCAGCAAGGAGGATCTCTGTGCCGAGGAGCTGTGGCCGGTGCTGGAGTTTCAGGCCGAAGAGGAGCACCTGAGCGGCGGTGAGGATGCGGTGCTGACCCGTCAGATGGCCCACTATCTGGGCACCCTGCCGGAGCCGCAACAGCAGGTGGTGCGCGGCATCTATCTGCAGGAGTTCTCCCAGCAGGAGCTGGCGGAGCGACTCGGCGTGCCGCTCGGTACCATCAAGTCCCGCCTCCGGCTGGCGTTACAGAAACTGAAAGAGCAAGTGGAGCAAGGCCATGATTAAAGCCCATCCGACCGACCCTATGCTGCGTGCCTTCGCCGCCGACGAGCTCCCTCTGCCGCTGGCGGTGGGGCTCTCCGCCCACTGTGAACTCTGCCCCGATTGTGCTGCCCGACTGAAGACATTCGAAGAGGAGCTGGCGCAGCAATATCTTGCCTCGCCAGCAGAGCCCGAGCTGGACTCCCGCGATGAAGTGGGACTGGACGCCGGATTCGACGCCATGCTGGCGGATATTCTGGCGCAGCCGCTGGCAGAGCCCCTCTCCGAGCCAACACATGACCAGCCCCGAGCCCAGCCCGGCGAGCTGGAGGTGGCCGGTCACGCCTACCGTTTGCCACGGGTGCTGGCCCGCTACCGTTCGCCCAAGTGGCGCCATATCGGGGCCATTCGTCAGCAGAGTCTGCCGCTGGACGAGATGGGGGCGCGCGCCAGCTTGCTCCATATCGAAGCGGGCGGCCGCATCCCCGAGCACACCCATCAGGGCTATGAGCTGACCCTGCTGCTGGCTGGCAATATTCAGGATGGCGATACCCTTTACAAGGCGGGAGATTTCATCTGGCGCGATGCCAGCCACTCCCACAGCCCGCATACGCCGGATGGCTGCCTCTGCTACACGGTGCAGGATGCGCCGGTGCAGTTCACCAAGGGGCTGTCGCGGCTGCTGAACGGCATCAGCCAGCACCTCTACTGAGCACCATGACGCCATAGAAAAAGGGACCAAGTTGGTCCCTTTTGTCATTTCATTGCAGGCTGCCGGTCAGGCGACAAACACCAGATAGACGGCGAATGCCACGATAAAGCGGTAGATGGCGAACGGGATGAAGTCGATGCGGCGGATCAATGTCAGGAAGGTCTTGATCGCAAACATCGCTACCACGAAGGCGGTGATAAAGCCCACTGCAAACATCGGGAAGTCGGCCATCGAGAGGAAATCGCGGCTCTTGTAGAGATCAAGCCCGCTGGCCGCCACCATCATGGGCACCGCCATGATGAAGGAGAACTCGGCGGCGGCGTGACGGCTGATCCCCATCAGCATGCCACCACTGATGGTGGCGCCGGAGCGGGAGAAGCCGGGCCACAGGGCCAGACACTGGAACAGACCGATGCCGAACGCCTGCTTGTAGCTGATGTCATCCAGGGTTTCTGCTGTGACGGCCGGGCGGAACTTCTCGGCGATGATCAGCAGGATGCCCCCCGCGACCAGCGCGTACATTACGGTCTGCGGACCAAACAGGTTGGCCTTGATCCAGCTGTGGATGGCCAGACCGACCACGATGGCGGGCATCATGCCGAGGATGACATGCACCAGCGACAGGGTGGCGTGATCCCGGGACGGCTTCTGGCCGAAGTGGATGCCAATCAGGCCAAACAGGCGGCGCCAGAAGACGGCGACCACGGCGAGGATGGAGCCAAGCTGGATCACCACTTCGAAAGTGGCAGCCTTGGGCCCTTCAAAGCCCAGCAGATGGCCGACGATAATCATGTGGCCGGTGGAGGAGACGGGGAGGAACTCGGTCAGCCCCTCGACGACGCCCAGAATAAAGGCGACCAGCAGGCTATAAGTGTCAGTCATCGAACAAACAATCCTTAACTTCGTTGATGTAAAAACGCCCCGAAAGGGTCTCGGGGCGGCATATCTTGCTCGATTGTGACTGCTGAGGCTATGTAAAAATCATGAATTCTTTAAGTTAGTCGCGGATAAAGCGGTAGCGGGTCTGGTGGTGATAACGCTCGCCAGGCAGCAGCCAGGGGTTGCCCAGCTCGGGGCGATTGGGGCTGTCCGGTAGCTGTTGCGCCTCAAGACAGAAGCCGTCGTGATCCCGGTGCGACTGGCCGCTACGGTTCGGGGTATTGGCCAGCCAGTTGCCGGTGTAGAACTGCAGCGAGGGCTGGTTGGTATAGACCTCCATCGCCAGCTGCCTGTCCCCTGATACCACGCGAGCAGCCCACACTTGCGTTGGGCCGTTGAGCACAAAGGCGTGATCGTACCCCTTGGCCTGTTGCTGCTGGGGATGGTTCAGCCAATCCTGGCCAATCAGGCGCTCGCGGCGCAGATCGAATGGCCCCTCCACCGGAGTGATGGTGATCGGCAAACCGCTCGGGTCGGTCGGCAGGAAGTGGTCGGCATTGATGCTGATGAGGTGGTCACGCACATCGCCGCCATCGGTTTGCCCATCGAGATTGAAGTAGGCGTGGCTGGTGAGGCTGACCGGAGTTGTGGCATCCGTGCTGGCGATGAAATCCACCACCAGATCGCTCTGCTCCAGCCGGTACTCCAGGGTGACCCGCAGATTGCCGGGAAAGCCCTGATCCCCCGCCCGGGAGAGCAACGCCAGCTTGACCCGATCCGCCTCCAGCTCCTTGATTTGCCAGCGCTGGCGATGAAAGCCAGCCTGCCCGCCGTGCAGACAGTTGGGTGCCTGATTGGCATTCAGCGGCCAGCGCTGTCCATCACGCACCAGCTCGGCACCGCCGATGCGGTTGGCAAAGCGTCCTGCCACCGCGCCCAGCCACACCTGCTGGGTGGGATAGGCGTCGTCGGCACAGCCCAGCAGCACTTCACGCCGTTTGCCCGCCACCGGCAGGGTGAGGGAGGTGAGGGTGGCGCCGAAGTCGAGGCCGCGCAGGCGCAGCCCCTCTTCATTTTCCAGCTCGAACGGGGTCATGGCGCTGCTCATAGCTTGCCTGCACCGGCGCTGGCAGAGCAGACGTAGCAGTCGGCCTTGAGGCCCGAGATGGCCGGATACTCCGCCTCGACGGCGGCAATCACCTCGGCCACCTTCTCCGGGCGCAGCAGGGCGACCACGCAGCCGCCGAAGCCGCCGCCGGTCATCCGCACGCCGCCATCTGTGCCGATCCTGGCCTTGATGATCTCCACCAGACCGTCGATGGCGGGCACTGTGATCTCGAAGTCATCGCGCATGGCGGCGTGCGACTCGGCCATCAGCTCGCCGAGGCGGGTCAGATCGTGGCTCGCCAGCGCATCGGCGGCCGCCAGGGTGCGGGCGTTTTCACCGACGATGTGACGGGCACGGCGGTAGCAAGCATCATCCAGCCCGGCCTTGCCCGCTTCCAGTCCGGTCAGATCGAGGTCGCGCAGCGCCTTGACCCCGTAGTGACGGGCGGCGGCCTCGCACTGCTGACGGCGGGTGTTGTATTCGCTGTCCACCAGACCGCGGCGCACATTGGAGTTGACGATCAGCACCGCCAGATCCGCCGGCATGGGGATGAGGCGGGTCTCCAGCGAGCGGCAGTCGAGCAGCAGGGCGTGGTCTGTTTTGCCGCTGGCGGAGATCATCTGATCCATGATGCCGCAGTTGCAGCCGACGAACTTGTTCTCCGCCTGCTGGCCGTTGAGGGCGATCTCGGCCTGGCTGATGTCGAGCCCCAGCGCCTCCTTGAAGGCCTGACCGATGGCCACTTCCAGCGAGGCGGAGGAGGAGAGCCCCGCCCCCTGCGGCACGTTGCCGGAGACCACCAGATCGAGGCCGCGCAGGGCATAACCGCGCTCCTGCAGATACTTCACCACGCCGCGGATGTAGTCGCTCCAGCGTTGGCTGGGGTGGTGCTCGATGGGCTGGTCGAGGTCGAACTGGTCGCGCTGGTTGTCGTAGTCGGCGGCGATCACCTGCACTTGCCGGTCATCGCGCAGGCCGATGGCGACGCAGGTCTCGTAGTCGATGGCGCAGGGCAGCACGAAGCCGTCGTTGTAGTCGGTATGTTCACCGATGAGGTTGACGCGGCCGGGGGCGCGCACCAGCAGATCGGGCGCTTTGGCAAATTGCTCGGCAAAAACGGTGCTGACGCGTTGGCTGGGGGTCATAGGGCCTCCTCATTGGTGTGGCTGGTCTGGGTGTAGTGAATGGGGCTCAGGGCACGCAGCCGCTCGGCAGCCTGCTCGGGGGTAAGGTCGCGCTGGGTTTCGGCCAGCATCTCGAAGCCGACCATGAATTTGCGCACGGTGGCGGAGCGCAGCAGCGGCGGATAGAAGTGGGCATGCAACTGCCACGCCTCGGGGCAATCCGATTTGGGCGGTGCAAAGTGCCAGCCCATGGAGTAGGGGAAGCTGCACTCGAACAGGTTGTCGTAGCGGCTGGTGAGCTCCTTGAGCGCCACCGCCAGATCCTGTTGCTGGGCCTGGGTCAGATTGAGCATGGAGGGGACGTGCGCCTTGGGCAGCAGCAGGGTTTCGAACGGCCAGGCGGCCCAGAAGGGAACCACGGCGAGCCAGTGCTCGGTCTCCACCACGATGCGCGAGCGATCCGCCAGCTCCCGCTCCACATACTCCAGCAGCATGGGGCGGCCATGCTCGGCCAGCCAGTCGCGCTGGTGCTGCTCTTCGCGGGCGATCTCGTTGGGCAGGAAGTCGCTGCCCCAGATCTGGCCGTGGGGGTGCGGGTTGGAGCAGCCCATGACGGCCCCTTTGTTTTCAAATACCTGCACCCACTCCCACTGGGCTGACAGCTCGGCGACCTGATCCATCCAGGTGGTGATCACCCCCTCGATGGCGGGCAGCGGCAGCTCGGGCAGGGTCTTGCCGTGATCCGGCGAGAAGCAGATGACCCGGCTGGTGCCGCGGGCGGCTTCCAGCTTCAGCAGGGGATCGCCTGCGTTGTCGGCGGCCGGGGTATCCTGCATCAGGGCGGCGAAGTCGTTGGTAAAGACGAAGGTGCCCTGGTAGTCGGGGTTGATGTCGCCGGTGACCCGGGTGTTGCCCGCGCAGAGGAAGCAGTCGGGATCGTGGGCCTGTTTGGGGGCCTGACTCACCTTCTCCACCTGTCCCTGCCAGGGGCGTTTGGCCCGGTGGGGGGAGACCAGCACATACTGGCCGGTCAGCGGGTTGAAGCGGCGATGGGGATGATCGACGGGGTTGAACATCATCTCTCCTGAATAAGGTATTGAAAAATAGGGTCGTCTATTAACAGGGAGCAGGCAGGCCTACTCCTCGTAACCGTTCGGATTGGCGGATTGCCAGCGCCAGCTGTCGGCGCACATGGCGTCGATGTTGCGGGTCGCCCGCCAGCCCAGCTCGCGCTCGGCCTTGGCCGGATCGGCCCAGCAGGCGGCGATGTCGCCCGGGCGGCGCGGTTCGATGCGAAATGGCAGCGGCTTGCCACAGGCAGCAGAGAAAGCGGCGACCAGCTGCAACACGCTCTGGCCCTGGCCGGTGCCCAGGTTGTAGGTGTGCACGCCACCCTTGCCGGCGCAGTGTTGCAGCGCCTTGACGTGCCCCTCGGCGAGATCCATCACGTGGATGTAGTCGCGCACACCGGTGCCGTCCGGGGTGGGGTAATCGTTTCCAAAGACAGACAGGCAGTCGCGACGGCCGATGGCGACCTGGGTGATATAGGGCATCAGGTTGTTGGGGATCCCTTGCGGGTCTTCACCCATGGTGCCCGATTCGTGGGCGCCGACCGGATTGAAGTAGCGCAGCAGGGTCATGCTCCAGTGGGGCTCGGCCAGCTGCAGATCTTCGAGGATCTCCTCGATGATCAGCTTGGAGCGACCGTAGGGGTTGGTGGCGCTGCGGGGGAAATCCTCGCGGATCGGCAGGCTGGCGGGATCGCCATAGACGGTGGCCGAGGAGCTGAACACCAGATTGTGCACATTGGCCCGCTTCATCGCCTGCAGCAGGGTGAGGGTGCCGCCGAGGTTGTTCTCGTAGTAATCCAGTGGAATGCGGGTCGATTCACCGACCGCTTTGAGGGCGGCAAAGTGGATCACAGCATCGATCTGCTGTTCGGCGAAGATCCGGTCCAGCAGGGCCGCATCGCGAATATCCCCTTGATAGAACAGGGGTTGCTGGCCGCTGATGGCGGCGACTCGGGCCAGCACGCTGCGCTTGCTGTTGCCGAGGTTGTCGACCACCACGGGATTCATGCCTGCCGCTTGCAGGGCCAGACAGGTGTGGCTGCCGATATATCCGCAACCGCCGGTGACCAGAACGTTCATCTTGCTCTCCACTGAAAAAGTGTCTGGAAGGAGTCTAGCCGAGGGTGTGGCGACCAAACTGTGAGCTTGCTTGCAAAACAGTGTAAACGATTACACTGTTTTTGTGATCATCCTGACGGCAGATATGCGTTTCACCCCTGTTTTCAATGGGTTTGCTGGGTATAATGGCGCTCTATTGCACAGTGAAAGAAGTGAAAACAGCATGAGCACCATCAAGGATGTCGCCCGTTTGGCCAATGTGTCGGTGGCAACGGTTTCACGGGTGATGAACAACTCCCCCAAGGCCAGCGCCGCGTCTCGCGAAGTGGTGCAGAAGGCCATGGCCGAACTGGGCTACACCCCCAACGCCAACGCGCGGGCACTGGTCAGCCAGACTTGCGACACCATGGGGGTGGTGGTCGGTGACGTGGCCGATCCCTTCTTCGGTGCAC
>OERO01000063.1_pt1 | contig 33884 bp, 33 predicted proteins | sample 1540041 | NCBI WGS metagenome assembly OERO01 (sample SAMEA3891234, study PRJEB23780) | metagenome | biome: terrestrial biome; feature: animal house; material: water of meat washing | place: Italy | collected 2015-05-12
CCGTGGGACACTAACACCTGAAGCTAGCGCGTCTACCAATTCCGCCACCTTCGCATCACTGCGGAGGGGGATTCTATAGAGTTTTGGGGGAGCGTCAACAGCCAAAGGGGACTTTTTTCGCTGTTGACGCCCAAAGTGGCGCCAAGGGTACAAAACTTCAGCAATCAGCTGACGTTTGGCGTTCAGTAACGGCCCAATGCGCTCTGATACATCCGTTCATACTGGGTGACCGAGTCAGGCCAGTTGAAGCGGGTGCTCATGGCATTGCGCTGCACCTTGGCAAAACGCTCTTTGTCCTGCAGGAAATAGAGCAGGCTGCGGCGCATGGTATCGAGCAGGATGGCGGCAGTCGGATCGTTGAAGCAGAAGCCGGTGGCATGCTCGGGATCGGCATCCCAATCCACCACGGTATCTTTCAGACCACCCACGGCGCGCACCAGTGGCAGGGTGCCATAGGCGAGACTGTACATCTGGTTGAGGCCGCAAGGCTCGAACAGCGAGGGCATCAGGAAGAAGTCGGCACCGGCTTCGACCAGATGAGCCAGCCGATCGTCATAGGTGTTGATGAAGGCGAGCTTGCCCGGATAATCCCGGGCCATGGTTTGCAGTTGCGTGGCGAGCGCAGGATCGCCAGAGCCGACGATCACCACTTGTACCTGATGGTGGAGGAATTTCTCCAGCGCAGGGAGCAGCAGGGGAACGCCCTTCTGCTCGGTCAGGCGGCAAACCATGCCGTAGATGGGCAAGTCCGCCACGGCCAGCCCCGCTTCCTGTTGCAGGCTCTCTTTGCAGATCTGTTTGCCAGCCATGTTGTCGATGCTGTAGGTCGCAGGCAGGAATTCGTCGAACTCCGGATCCCAGTCCTTGTAGTCGCAGCCGTTGAGGATGCCGCAGAGATCCGCCGCCCGTTGCTGGAAGATATGCGCCATGCCGTGGGCGCCGAGGTGAGTCAGCAGCTCCTGGGCATAGTTGGGGCTGACCGCATTGATCTTGTCGGCGTAGAGCACCCCGCATTTGAGCAGATTGACGTGGCCGTAGTCGTAGTTGATGCGGCGTTCGTAGTCGGCGATCTCGGGCATGGCCCAGAACTGCTCGCGGCCAAACACCCCCTGAAACGCCGCGTTGTGAATGCTGATCACGCTGCGGGTCTGCTGGAAGAAGGGGTTGTGGGCGTGACGGGTTTTCAGCAGCAGTGGCAGCAGGCCGGTGTGCCAGTCATTGCAGTGGGCGATATCAGGGGCAAAGCCGAGCTGCTCGCAGGCATGGAGGGCTGCGGCCGAGAAGAAGGCAAAGCGCTCGCCATTATCCGGATAGGCCTGATTGTTCTCGGCGTAGAGCTGGGGACGATCGAAATATTGCGGGCAGTCGAGCAGATAGACGCAGACGCCATCCAGCTCCATCTGGTAGATGCGATAACCGATATCCGGCAGCCCGGGGTGGGTTGGCAACCAGCGTGACGCCACCAGTCTGGCCTCATCCCGTCGCTTTATCGTCTTGTAGAAGGGCAGCATGATCCTGACATCATGTCCCTTCTGGGCCAGGTACATCGGCAGGGCTCTGGCGACATCGGCCAGGCCCCCGGTCTTGACCAGCCCCTCAACTTCCGAGGCAACAAACAGGATTTTCAGTGGGTTAATAGCCAACTCTTGCTCCCTTAGGTACCACCACGATACCGCCTTCGGATACGGTAAATCGCTCTCTATCGTGGTCCAGATTTTCACCGATAACGGTGCCTGGCGCAATTTCAACGTTTTTATCAATGATGGCGCGCCGGATGGAGCACCCTTCACCAATCTTCACATCCCCCAGCAGCACGGATTCACTGATATGGCTGCACGCGCCGATATTGCAGCGGAAACCAAGGATGGATCGCTGGATCTGGCTGCCCTGAATGAAGCAACCGGCGGAGATCAGCGAGTTGGCGATCTTCACCTTGCACTCGTCGCTGTCGATGAAGGTAGCAGGCGGCAGCGCCGGATAGTGGGTGTGCAGGGGCCACTTGCGGTTATAGAGGGAGAAGGGGGGATTGTCGGCCACCAGGTCCATGTGCGCTTGCCAATAAGAGTCGAGGGTGCCCACATCCCGCCAGTAGACGTGCGGTTTCTCGCCGGGGATGACGTTGGTGCTGTAGTCATAGACATAGACGGGGGCGCGCGGGTAGAGGCTCGGGATCACATCCTTGCCAAAGTCGTGGCTGGAGTTCTCCTCGGCGGCATCCCGCTTCAACTCGCGGCAGAGGGCATCGGTCTCGAAGATGTAGTTGCCCATGGAGACCAGCGCCTGGGTCGGATCGCCGGGAATGTGCTTGGGCTGCTTCGGCTTTTCCTGAAAGCCGATCATCCGCCCTTCGGTATCCACCTCGATCACCCCGAAGGCGCTCGCCTCTTCGATGGGCATGCGCAGGGCCGCGACCGTCATGGCGGCGTTCTTCTGCTTGTGGAAGGTGACCATCTGGCTCACATCCATCTTGTAGATGTGGTCGGAGCCGAAGATGCAGACGTGATCCGGTTCGGCCCGCTCGATAAAGCCGAGGTTCTGGTAGATGGCATCGGCGGTGCCGTCATACCAGCGTTTGCCCATCCGCATCTGGGCCGGGATGGGATCGATAAAGCGGTCGGTGATGCCGACGATATTCCACCCCTTCTTCATGTGCAGGTAGAGGGACTGTGATTTGAATTGGGTCAGTACATAGATGCGCAGAAAGTCGGCGTTGACGAAGTTGTTGAGGACAAAGTCGATCAGCCGGTAGCTGCCACCGAAGGGGACGGAAGGCTTGCTGCGGGTGGTGGTCAGAGGCTGCAGGCGAGTACCTTCGCCACCAGCCAGGATCATGGTCAAAATGCCTGCCATCGTATTTCTCTCCCTGAATTAACAACATGAAAAGGTTTTCAATGTTCGGTATAAAAACACCCCTAAAGGGGTGGTTTTTATCGTGTGCTTAATACCTTATCAGATGCCGGATGGCGCTCTCTAGCTGTTTTATTGTGCTGCTTACACTTATTTACATTTTGCTCAGATAGACCTTGAATTTGGCATCACTGCTGATCACTTCAGTCCGTTTGAAGTGTGTCTCCAGTATAGGCTGGTAGCGCAAGAAGGCGTTGGCAACAATGGTCAGCGAACCATTTGGCAGCAAAAATTCCGGCGCCTTGGCCAGGAACTGCTCGGTTGCCGCATAGAAGGTTTTGAGACCCGCATGGAATGGCGGGTTGGAGACGATGTGCTGGAAACGGGTGGAGACATCCGAATAGACATCGGAAGCGGTGACCTTGCCCTGCAGACCGTTGATCGCCAGGGTGCGGCGGCTCGATTCGAGCGCCAGCGCGCTGATATCCACCATGTTGACCTGCAGATCCGGATTGCGCTTGGCCAGCACGGACCCAATCACCCCGGCGCCGCAGCCAAAATCGAGCAGCTCGCCCTTCATCGGCGGCACGGCGGCCAGCAGCATCTGGGTGCCGAGATCCAGCTCGGCGGCGCTGAAGACGCCGGGCAGTGCCAGCACGGTCAGCTCGGTATCACCGGCCTTGCACTGGTAGCGGCCAAACCAGCTATCCAGATCGAACGGGGCGACCGGTTTGCAGAGCTCACCGTGATAGAGCGAGCAGCGGCGGGCCGAATCGCGCTTGATCGGCTTTTCGCCATAGGGGGCCAGCAGCTTGTCGGCGCCATTGATGCCGCCGCGGTTTTCACCGGCCAGGAACAGATCGGCACCCGCTTCCAGCAAGGGGGTCATCATGGCCAGCAGATATTGTGCCTCGGCCTTGGCCTTGGGCATCAGCAGCAACAGGGCATCGAAGCGGGGGGCGCCGCCTAGCTGGTGGTCGAACAGGATAGCCTCGCCGAGGGCGGCCTGCTGGCTGCGGTAGTAGCAGTAATCGGTGGTAAAGACGGTCAGGGTCTGGGCCAGGCTCGCCAGCTGGCGGGGGTAGTCATCCTCCAGCGCGCCACAGACAAGTAGCCGCTTGCCGACAAAGAGGGCTTGGTTTCGTTCCAGCATCTGGCTGACGGCACTGATTGGGCTGCTCATCGGGTCTCTCCACGCAATTTTGGGCGGCCATTATACATAGCCCCTTTCGCCTTGACATTTATGCCGTGTTCCCGAAATATGCCCAGACACCATTTTTTGACCAGAGATGACGAAATGCGGTTCAACGGGTTGAAACGAAAGCACAAAAAAAGCCTGAAATTCGGGCCTGCCGACGTTCGCGCGTAACCTCTCATCCCTGAGAAGCTTCAAACCCCGGTTGCGCACATCGTACCGGGGTTTTTTATTGCCATATGCGCGTCATTTAGGAGAAGGAGATCCCATGTTTCAAGGTTCAATCGTTGCGTTGATCACCCCGTTTCGACAGGGAAAGCTGGATGAAGAGGCGCTGCTGCGTCTGGTGGAGTGGCATATCGAGCAGGGCACTCACGGCATTGTGCCGGTGGGCACCACGGGGGAAAGCCCGACCCTGACCCATGACGAGCACTGCCGGGTGGTGGAGCTGGTGGTCAAACAGGTCGCTGGCCGTATTCCGGTGATTGCCGGAGCGGGCTCCAACAATCCGGTCGAAGCCATCGAGTACACCCTCCATGCCGAGCGGGTGGGGGCTGATGCCACTCTGCATGTAGCCGGTTACTACAACCGTCCCAATCAGGAGGGGCTCTACCACCACTTCAAGGCGGTACACGATGCCACCGCCAAGCCGATCATCGTCTACAACATCCCGCCGCGCGCCATCGTTGACGTGCAACCCGCGACCCTGGCCCGTCTGGCCGAACTGCCGCGCATTGCCGGGGTGAAAGATGCCACCGGCGATCTGGCCCGCCCCTGGACCGAGCGCCAGCTGATCAAAAAGCCCTTCGCCTGGCTCTCCGGTGAGGATGCCACTGCGGTTGCTTACAACATCGGCGGCGGTCAGGGCTGTATCTCTGTGACCGCCAACGTGGCCCCCAAGCTGGTGGCCGAGGTGCAGAACCTCACGCTGGCGGGCAAGTGGCAAGAAGCGCGTGAGCTGCAAGACCAGCTGATTCCGCTCCATCAGGCGATGTTTGCCGAGCCGAGCCCGGCCGGTGCCAAATATGCCGCTTCCCTGCTCGGTTTCTGTAGCGAGGAGTGCCGACTGCCGGTGATGCCGCTGTCGGAGGCGACTCGCGAGCGCATTCGCAGCGCCATGCAGCAGCTCAACCTGCTGTAATGCAAAACGGGTGAGCCAAGGCTCACCCGTTTTGTTTCTGGTCTTTAGTTCCGACCTTGGGTTCCTACATAGCCCCGCTCAGGCGGCGTGATGCAGCCAGGCGGCGATGGCCAGCTGCAACTCGACATACGCCGGATAGAGGAAGAGATCGGCCAGCTCGGCAGGCCACTCGTCATGCTCGCCCGATTGGGCTTGCAGATGGGCTTGCAGGTTGGTCAGGGCGGGTAGCCAGGGCGCTGGTTGTGGCAGCGTGGCCGCACTGCGGGCGACCAGATCGATCCCCTGGCACAGGGCCGCGAGTGCCTGCTGTTGAATGCCTTTATCCTGAGGATGCTCCAGCCAGAGCTGCTCGTGATGCTGCCAGTGGCGCAGCCCCTCGCTTACCCCCGTTATGCCATCCATACCTTCATGTTCGACCAGCGCCTGCAGGGCCAGCGGTTTGCCAAGACCAGCCAGTCGATAGCCGCGCTGGGCCTTGGATTGGGCGCCGAGACGCAGTCCACCAAGCTTGGCGAGGCGTTGGGCCAGTGCAAACAGCGCCGCGGTAGCGCCTGATTTGAGCTCCAGTTCCAGTTCGTTGATGGTGGTGCTGCCCTGACTGCCGACTATCTCTCCCTGATCCCAGGCCAGCTCAATCTCGGCGTTCTCGAAGGCGATCAACCAGTGGCGACGCAGGAAGTCGGTGCGAAACTGGGCGACCAGCTGCTGCTGAATGTGGTCGCGCTCGGTCAGGGTCGGCCAAATCTCATCGGGAAAGGCCGAGAGGGTCGGCAGATCGCCGCTGACAGGGGCGTTGTACTCGGGTCTGGCGTGCAGGCCGCCCACCACCTGGCCACGGCATTTGATGGTCTGTTCGGCGAAGGCATCGCAGCGGCGGATCCGCAGCCCCATCTCCAGCTGGCGCAGAGCCAAGGTCGGCGTATCGAAATAGACGTTGCCGAGCTGCTGTTGTGACGATTCTTTAATCTCAAGAGAATTCAGCAGGTTGGATAACTCGGGTTGAATGTCGCGGGCGACAAAAAACTTTATCTCGATCTCAGTTTGCATAGTCATTCCGGGCTGGCAGGCAACTTTGGGGGGCAGGATTCGGGTCGCGGGGATATAATGCCCGCGAGACGACTAGATTAATTCGCGGTTTAATTGAGGGCGCAGTTCGGTTACCATGCGCGCCTCATAAAATCGTATCGAGTGTTTTTTCACCGACACAGGTTTGGCCATGCCAGTAAATACTATTTTGGGGCTTTTTGCCAAGTCCCCCATCAAGCCGCTGCAGAAGCATATCGTCAAGGTTCACCAGTGCTCCCAGCAGTTGGTTCCCTTCTTTGACGCCGTTGCCGAAGACCGTTGGGAAGATGCCGAGAAGATCCGGCAGCAGATCGCCCAACTGGAAAAAGAGGCAGATACCCTCAAGCGTGAAATCCGTCTGAAACTGCCTCGCGGCCTGTTCCTGCCGGTTGCACGTACCGACCTGCTGGAGCTGTTGACCCAGCAAGACAAGATTGCCAACCGTGCCAAGGATATCTCCGGCCGCATGCTTGGTCGTCGCATGGAGTTCCCCGCCGAAATGCGGACGGATTTCATGGCTTACCTCAAACGTTGTATTGATGCGACCGCTCAGGCCGAGAAAGCGATCGGGGAGCTCGACGAGCTGCTCGAGACCGGCTTCAAAGGACGGGAAGTGGAAATGGTTGCCGAGATGATCCACCAGCTGGATCTGATCGAGGACGATACAGACACCATGCAGATCGGACTGCGCCAACAGCTGCAAGCGGTTGAGCACAATTACAATCCGATCGATGTGATGTTCCTTTACAAGATCCTCGAATGGGTAGGTGACCTGGCAGATCAGGCCGAGCGCGTAGGCGCCCGTCTGGAACTGATGCTGGCTCGTTCGTAATCGACTGACTGGGTAAACACTACTAATGGACATTATCGCGAATTACGGCACCACTCTGGTGCTCGTGGCGGCCTTGTTCGGCTTTTTGATGGCTTGGGGCATTGGCGCGAATGACGTGGCCAACGCCATGGGAACATCGGTCGGCACCAAATCCCTGACCATCCGTCAGGCGATCATCATTGCCATGATCTTCGAATTTGCCGGTGCCTATCTGGCCGGTGGCGAAGTGACGGCCACCATCCGTAACGGCATCATCGACAGCAATGCGTTTGTCGATAGCCCGGACCTGCTGGTGCTCGGCATGATCGCCTCCCTGCTGGCGGCAGGCGCCTGGTTGATCCTCGCCTCCTACTTCGGCTGGCCTGTTTCCACCACTCACTCCATCATCGGCGCCATCGTCGGTTTTGCGGTGGTGAGCATTGGCCCGGAAGCGGTGCAGTGGAGCAAGTTTGGCGGCATCGTCGGCTCCTGGGTCATCACCCCGGCCATCTCAGGTGTCATCGCCTACTTCATGTTCATCAGCGTGCAGAAGCTTATCTTCAACACCGATGATCCCCTGAACAACGCCAAGCGCTATGTGCCGTTCTACATGTTCCTGACTGCGCTGGTGATCTGTCTGGTGACCATCAAGAAGGGGCTGACCCACGTCGGTCTGCACCTGAGCGATGGCGAGGGCATTCTGCTCTCCATCGCCATCTCCATCGCAGTGGCGTTTGCCGGCTGGATCTACATTCGCGGTCAGAAGTACAACCCGCAGGATGACAGCAAGATGCACTTCGCCAACGTGGAGAAGGTGTTCGGCATCCTGATGGTGATCACCGCCTGTGCCATGGCCTTTGCCCACGGCTCCAACGACGTGGCCAACGCCATTGGCCCGCTCTCTGCGGTGGCCTCTATCGTGGCTTCCGGTGGCGAGATTTCCAGTCAGGCAGCCATTGCCTGGTGGATCCTGCCCCTTGGCGGTATCGGTATCGTGATCGGTCTGGCGACCATGGGCGAGAAGGTGATGGCGACGGTCGGTACCGGCATCACTCACCTGACCCCGAGCCGTGGTTTTGCTGCCCAGCTGGCGACTGCCGCGACCGTGGTGATTGCCTCCGGTACCGGTCTGCCCATCTCCACCACCCAGACCCTGGTCGGTGCTGTGATGGGTGTCGGTCTGGCGCGCGGTATTGCGGCGCTGAATCTGGGGGTACTGCGCAACATCGTGGTCTCCTGGATCATCACCCTGCCTGCCGGTGCCATTCTGGCTATCGCCATCTTCTACGTGCTGCAGGCCTGCTTCTCCTAATCGAAGCGGCATTCAGCAAAAAGCCCGAGTCATCGACTCGGGCTTTTTTATTGTGCGCGGGAGCTGAGGTGCTGCTCCCTTTGCATATCAGCCTTAGAGGCTGGCGCAGATCTGCCACAGATCGTACTGGATAGCGGCGGCGGTCACTTCCCGACCCGCCCCCGGCCCCTGGATCACCAGCGGGTTGGTGCGGTAGCTGTCGCTCTCGATGGCGAAGATGTTGTCGCACGGCAAGAGGTTGGCAAACGGGTGGTGGGGCTCCAGCGCCTCCAGTCCGACCCGCGCCTTGCCGTCATGCTCGAAGCGGGCCACGTAGCGCAGCACCTTGCCGAGGCGCTTGGCCCCTTCGAAGGCGGTCTGGATCGGGCCATCCAGCTCTTTCAGTCTGTCCATGAACTGATCGGCGGTCACCTTGCGCAGCGTGACGGGCACCAGATTCTCCAGCTCGATATCGGCGGAGTCGAGCTCGAAGCCTGCTTCCCGCGCCAGAATAAGCAGCTTGCGCCGCACATCCTGACCGGAGAGATCTTCGCGGGGATCCGGCTCGGTCAGGCCGTGCTGCCACGCCTCGTCCACCAGCTCGGAGAAGGGGCGGGTGCCGTCATACTGCTGGAACAGCCAGGAGAGGGTGCCGGAGAAGATGCCGGAGACCCCCTGAATGCGGTCGCCGCTCTGGCGCAGCATCTGGATGCTGGACTGGATTGGCAGCCCGGCGCCCACGGTGGCGTTGTAGCGCCACTGCACCTGATGGTCGCGGCAGGTCTGCTTGATGCGCTGGTAGAACTCGCTGTCGGCGGCACCGGCAAACTTGTTGGCGGCGATGATGTGAATGCCGAGCTGGGCAAAATCCGGATAGTAGCGGCTCACCGTTTCGCTGGCGGTCATGTCCAGCGCAATCAGCGCATCGAAGCCGTGCTGCTCAAGCTGGGAGAGCAACTCCGGCCAGATCAGCGGCTTGGGATTGAAGTTGTCCTGTACCTTGAGGGGGTTGAGCCCCTCTTCATCCAGCAGGCCCCCTTCCGAGCTGAACACCCCGTAGAGGGTGAGCGCCAGATTGAGTTCATGTTCCAGCCGTGCCTTTTCACGGGCGTAGAGGCTCAGCCAGTGGCCGCCGATATTGCCCTTGCCGAACACCACCAGTCCGACCCGGGTCGGGCGGCTGAAGAGGGCGCTGTGCAGGGCGATGAGCAGCGGCTCCAGCACTACCTGACGCAGCACGGCCACCAGACTCAGGCCATCTCGGGCCACCTGTACGAACTCCAGCGGTTGATCTGCCAGCAGCTGATAGAAGCGGTGACACTGCTCCGCGTTGTCGGTGACACCGGCGCCGACCAGCGCCACCAGACTGTACCCCTCTTTCTGGATGAGGCCGGTGAAGCTCCCTTGCAGCTGGAAGTCGCGCAGCAGCTCGAAGGCGCCTTGTGCCACCTCGAGGGTGTAGGCGAGGCGCAGGATCCGGCGATCCGGCTGGCGCTGCAGGGTGAGCGGGTTGAGGCGGTGGCGGGCCAGATGGGCCTCGATGGTGGCCACCGTCTGCTCATAGTTGGTCTGCGGCAGCACCTTCAGCTCGATGAGGGCGATCTGATCCACCGAGGAGACGATGCGGGCGCCGCCGGAGCGGGGGGCGCGGCGCAGGATATGGGTGCAGCCCTCGTCCGGGTTGTAGCTGCAGCGCAAAGTGAGGCGCTGGCGGCTGTCGGCCACAGGTTGCAGGGTGCGCGAGTGCAATACCGAAGAGCCAAGACGGGCCAGCTCGTTGGCTTCCGCGAGGCTCAGGCGCTCCAGCAGGCGCGCCTCCTTCACCCGGCGCGGGTCGGCGCTGTAGACCCCGGCCACGTCGCTCCAGATGGTGGTGGATTCGCCGTCCGCCAGCAGCGCCAACAGGCTGGCGCTGTAGTCGGATCCATTGCGACCGAGCAGCAGGGAGCGCCCCTCCATGTCGGCGGCGATAAAGCCGGTTACCACGATGCGACCGGCATGCTCCGCCAGTCGCGCCTTGAGCAGTTCGCTGGAGAGGGCGGTATCCACCTTGACCAGAGCGCCATCCTCGGCGCGCAGGAAACTGCGGGCATCGAGCCAGATAGCCTTGTCGCCGCGGCTGGTGAGCAGGGCCGCCAGCAGGCGCGCCGACCACACTTCGCCAAAGGCGAGCAGGCCGTTGCGGGCGAAGCGATCAAACTGCCCTTCAAGCGTTTTGGCGATCAGCTGCATGTCGTCGGCCAGCTGCTTGCTCAGATCGAGCTGCAGTTCACCCTCCAGCAGGCCGTCGATCAGGCTCTGCTGATAGGCCTGCAGGGCCGAGATGGCTTCACCGGCGGCTTCGTCCCCCGCTTCGGCCAGCTCCACCAGCTGGATCAGCCGGTTGGTGGTCTTGCCGGCGGCGGAGACCACGATCAGTTCATCCCCGCCCACCTGTTGTTCAACGATGCTGGCGACCCGGCGATAACAGACCGGATCCGCCAGACTGCTGCCACCAAATTTGTGGACGTGACGTCGCTTCAATCCTGCTTCTGCTGCCACCGCGATCTCTCCTTGTTGCTGCTGTTCCATTACTTCGCTACCTGTTCTGCCTGCTGCGCCTGTTCAAAAGCCTGAGCCAGATCGGCCACCAGGTCTTCACCGTGTTCAATACCGACCGACAACCGCAGCAGCTGGGCGCTGATGCCTGCTGCCTGCTGCGCCGCCGGGGTCATGGCCCTGTGGGTCATGCTGGCCGGATGGGCCACCAGACTCTCCACCCCGCCGAGGGACTCGGCCACCGAGAAGAGGGTGAGGGCCGCGAGGAAGGCGCGAATGCCCGCCTCGCTGCAATCGAGTTCAAAACTTAGCATGGCGCCGAAGCCGGACTGTTGACGGCGCGCAATATCGTGGCCCGGATGGCTCGGCAGGCTGGGGTGATAGATGCGTTTCACCAGCGGCTGCTGTTGCAGGAAGGCGAGGATGCGATCGGTGTTCTCCTGATGGGTGCGCAATCTGGGGGCCAGAGTGCGCAGGCCGCGCAGGGTGAGGTAGGAGTCGAACGCCCCGGAGGTGAGCCCCAGACAGTTGGCCCACCACACCAGCGACTCGGCCAGTGCGGCCTCCTTGGCAATCGCCACTCCGCCCACCACGTCGGAGTGACCGTTGATGTACTTGGTGGTGGAGTGCACCACCACGTCGGCACCGAGGGCCAGCGGTTGTTGCAGCAGGGGGGAGAGGAAGGTGTTGTCCACCACCACCTGCGCACCCACCTCGTGGGCGGCGCTGGCAATGGCGCTGATATCCACCACCCGCAGCAGCGGGTTGGAGGGGGTCTCGACCCATACCAGCGCAGGCTTTTGCGCCAGTGCGGCGGCCAGTGCGGCCTCGTCACCCTGATCGACAAACTGCACCCGGTAGTGGCCCTTGGCCGCCAGATACTCGAACAGGCGCCAGGTGCCGCCGTAGCAGTCGTGGGGGGCGATCAGCAGATCCCCCGCCTTGAGCAGTGCTGTGGTGACCAGATGGACGGCCCCCATGCCGGTGCCGGTGACCACGGCGCCAGCGCCCCCTTCCAGCGCCGCCAGCGCGTCCGCCAGATTGGTGCGGGTCGGATTGCCGGAGCGGGCATAATCGTATTGACGGGGCTCGCCAAAGTCGGCAAAGGTGTAGTTGCTGGAGAGGTAGATGGGGGGCACCACGGCACCGTGCTGCTGGTCTGTCTCAATCCCGGTGCGAACCGCCAGGGTGGCCTTGTGGGTCATATCACTCTCCTTGATGTCTCTTCACACGCCGGCATCTTGCTGCCACGCGCCATCCCGCCATTGCGGGCTCATGGTCAACCACACTACGCCAGCTTAAAAAAGCCGTCAACACTTCCAGACGTCTAAATGGCTTTGCTGTTGGATTGCCATTAATTTCCTTAAGGGTTAAAATCCGCGCTCACGGCTAAATGAGAACAGGTGAGTCATGGGAACAGAGTGGAACGGCGACTACGTCAGCCCCTACGCGGAACACGGTAAGAAGAGCGAACAGGTCAAGAAGATTACCGTCTCGATCCCGCTCAAGGTGTTGAAAGTGTTGACCGATGAGCGCACCCGCCGTCAGGTGAACAACCTGCGTCATGCGACCAACAGCGAGCTGCTCTGTGAAGCCTTCCTGCACGCTTTCACCGGCCAGCCGCTCCCTTGCGACGAAGACTTGCGCAAGGATCATCCGGACAGCGTCCCCGCCGAAGCGCGCGCCATCATGGAAGCGCTGGGCAAAGAGATCGAAGATTTCGACAAGGAATAACCCCCAATGACGCGGCCCTGGCCGCGTCATTGCTATCTGCCATGTCCCGCTTCAGCCTGCGCCACTATCACCACCACGTCTGCAGCCATAGCCACGACTTTGCCCAGCTGGTGATCCCCCTCGACGGCCCCCTCGAGATCGAGGTGCAGGGCCGGGGGCGCCGGCTTGCCCCCGGTTCTGCCTGCGTCATCGCCCCCGGCGAGCGGCACGACTACGCCGCCGATCCGGCGCTTTCGTTTCTGGTGCAGGAGAGCGACTGGCTGCCCGGCGATCTGGCGGCCTGCCCCTTTATCGAGCTGGATGAGCCCCAGCGCCACTACCTCGCTTTTCTGCACCGCATGGTGGCCGAAGGGCGGCAGGTGGCGGGCATGGAGCAGGTGTGGCTCTCCCTGCTGGCGGAAGGGCAGGGGATGCAGAGCACTGCCACGCCGCGTCTTGCCGCCCGCATCCTCAAGGTGCAACGCCATATCGATGCCAACCTCGCCGCCCCGCTGACCAATCAGCAACTCGCCGCCATCGCCTGCCTTGGCCAGAGCCAGTTCAAGCTCGCCTTTCGCCAGCAGTTGGGGGTGAGCGTCTCCCACTACATTCGCAGTCGACGCATGGCGCTGGCGCGTACCCTGCTTGCCGGTACGCAACTGCCCGTTGGCGAGATTGCCAGCCGCTGCGGTTACCAGAATCAGGGGGCCTTCAGCGAGCGCTTCCTGGCCGAGACCGGGCTCACTCCGTCCCTCTGGCGCCAGCAAAACGGCCACCTGCCGCAACGAAACGGCTGATCGCCGAAGACGGGATGCTCTCTTTGGGCCATGCTGCGGGTCATGCAAGGTGCACGATAAACAGGAGCCGAAATGGAGACGATTAGCTGGCAGGATTTCGAGATGGTGGAGCTGAGGGTGGGCACCCTGGTGCGGGTCGAGCCGTTCCCCGAGGCGCGCAAACCGGCCTACAAGGTGTGGGCGGATTTTGGCCCCGAACTGGGGATACGCAAGAGCAGTGCCCAGATCACCGCCCTCTACCAGCCAGAGCAGCTGGTGGGCCGCCAGATCATCGCCGTAGTCAACTTCCCGACCAAGCAGATCGGCCCGTTTCAGTCTGAATTTCTGCTGACCGGTTTCTACCGGCCGGATGGCGCCGTAGTGATGGCTATCCCCGAGCAGGCGGTGGAGAACGGCGCCAAGCTGGGCTGAGTTCACATCTGAACAGAGACAAGAGAGGCGACCCCGGGGTCGCCTCTCTTTTTTGTTTTCTGCTGCGAGTCGTTACTTCAACAGGCTGAAGATCAGCGCCGATACCGCCAGCGAACCGGTCAGCAGGATAAAGCCGTTGGTCCAGCCGTGACGGAAGCGGGCCAGCGCCTCCACCTTGTAGATGGCAATCACCGGCATGATGAACAGGATCATGGCGATGACCGGGCCGGAGAGGGTCTCCATCAGCCCCAGAATGCCCGGGTTGATGACGGCGGCACCCCAGATAGAGAAGAACATCAGGGCGATGCCGACTTTGTCCGCCTTGGCCAGCGGCAGGCCGGTGGGCTTGGCGATCAGGCTTTTGAGGCTTTCACGGGCACCGAGGAAGTGGCCGAGGAAGGAGGAGCTGATGGCGATAAAGGCGATGAGCGGCCCCAGAGTCACGATCACCGGGTTGTCGGTGATGTTGGCGAGATAGGAGAGCACAGAGACGTTCTGGGCCTTGGCTTCAGCCAGCTGGGCTGGCGAGAGGCTCAGCACGCAGGAGAAGACGAAGAACAGCACGAAGCCCACCAGCATCACTGTGGTGTTGCGCAGGATCAGGCCGCTCTTGGCTTCTGCCTGCTCGCCATATTCACGGCGCTGCACGTTGGCAAAGCCGGAGATGGCGGCGGCGTGGCTGAAGGCGAACACGGTGACCGGCAGCGCCAGCCAGACGGTGTTGAGGAAGCTGACCCCTTCAAACGCGGTCACTTCCGGCCATTGCCACTGAGGGATCAGGTAGCAGGAGAGCGCCGCCAGAATGGCCGCCAGCGGATAGACCATAAAGGCGAAGGCGCGCAGCATCGCTTTCTCACCCGCCAGCATCACGGCGATCATGGCAAACACCAGCACGCCGGAGAGCATCACCCGATCCGGGGTCGCCATGCCGAGCTGGTTGACCATGAAGCTCTCCACCGTGTTGGTCAGCCCGACCCCGTAGATGAGCAGGATCGGGAAGATGGAGAGGAAGTAGAGCGCCGAGATGAGGCGACCGGCCATCTTGCCGAAATGCTCCTCCGCCACTTCGGTGAAGTCGGCGTGGGGGCGTGACGAGGAGAGCACGAAGCGCGCCAGCCCGCGGTGGGCGAGGAAGGTCATGGGGCCTGCCAGTACCGCGACGATGACGAGGGGCCAGATCCCGCCCAGACCCAGATTGATGGGCAGGAACAGGATGCCGGCGCCAACGGCGGTGCCAAACAGGCTGATGACCCAGTGGGTGTCGTGACGGCGCCAGCGGGTGGTGCTGGCCGTGGTGGAGCAGGAACCGGATAGCTCCTTGGTAGCCTCTACAGATAAACTCATTACTAATTCACTTTTTGTTAGTGTTTTAATCTGAGTTCATTGTGGTTTATCGGGATTTAATTCTCAAAAAGCGAGACTGAAACATATCACTGCCATTGCGGGGTTTAGCCAGCGAGATTGGGAATGGAATCTGGGTCACAGAATGGAACAAAACTGATATTGGTGATTTTTGTGAAATATAAAACCAAAATTTGATCTGGTCTCATTTTTTTATTTTGGCTAATCAGGTGTTTTCAGAATTACGTGAAAAATCGCACCATTTCTCGCCGACCGATTGTGATGTTTCACTATCATTTTGCCGCTTTGCCAGCGTATCACGCTGTTCAAGAGCGCCTTGACCAGCGGATCACACCGGCCATCACCCGGGGCAACTTCCCTGAAAAAGCAGGCGGCCATCGGGCCGCCTGCTTGTCTGGTGTGATGATATCGCTATCCGCCTAGTGGGCCAGAATGTTGCCCCAGGCGAGATCCGGATCCCCCATCACGATAAAGTCAGGGTTCTCCAGCGACTCGGTTTCGTTGTAACTGAGCGGCTGCAACGCCAGGCTGAGGATGCGGCCACCGGCCGCCTCGACGATGCACTGGGCGGCGGCGGTGTCCCACTCGCCGGTGGGGCCGAGCCGCACGTAGCAATCGGCCGCCCCTTCCGCCACCAGACAGGATTTGAGGGAGCTGGAACCAAGCGGGATCAGCTCGTAGTTGATGGCCGGGTTGAGGCGGCGGGTGAGGTTCTCCAGCTTCTGGCGGCGGCTGATGGCCACCACCAGCGAGTCAGGCTGGTCATGCTCGTGGTGCATGGCGCTGATGGGCAGTACCTCGCCATTCACCTCCTTGAAGGCGCCGTAGCCGCGCACCGCCCAGTAGAGCACGTTGGACTCGGGAGCATAGATGACCCCGAGCACCGGCACATTGTCCCGCACCAGGGCGATCAGGGTGGCGAAGTCGCCGCTGCCCGCGATAAATTCGCCGGTGCCGTCGAGGGGATCCACCAGCCAGTACTGCCGCCAGTTGGATCGCTGGCTGAAGGGGATGTCGGCCGCCTCTTCGGTCAGCACCGGCACATGGGGGGTGAGCGCCGACAGCGCCTGTTTGAGGTAGGCATCGGCAGCAAGATCGGCACTGGTGACCGGGGTCGCATCCTCCTTCAGCTGACGCTCGAACTGACCGCCATGATAGATGTCGTGAAGGATCCTTCCGGCTTCGCGGGCAATCTCCTTGACCCCCGGCACCCAGGCCAACAACTCCTGCATCTCGTTATCCTCTGTCTGTTAACTGCCCGTCTGCGGGCTACTCTGCCTGCTCCGCCAGCCACTTCTGGGCCAAGAGCAGGGCACTGATGCTGCGCGACTCGGTGAAGTCGGGTCGCGCCAGCAATTCGTCGATCCGGTTGAGGGGCCAGGGGATCACCTCCAGCGGTTCGGGCTCGTCGCCGATCCGCTGCTCGGGGAAGAGATCCCGCGCCAGTAAAATGTCCATCCGGCTGGAGAAGTAACCGGGCGCCAGCGACACCTGCTTGAGCAGGGTCAGGCTGTTGGCGCCAAAGCCCGCCTCCTCCATCAGCTCCCGGTTGCCCGCCTCGAAGGCATCTTCGCCCGGGTCGATCAGCCCCTTGGGAAAGCCCAGCTCGTAGGAGTGGGTGCCGGCGGCATATTCGCGCACCAGCAGCAGGGTGTGGGCATCGAACAGCGGCACCACCATGACGGCGCCCCGGTTGCCGCCGCGCATCCGCTCGTAGACCCGCTCTTCGCCGTTGGAGAATTTGAGGTGTAGCGATTCCACCTTGAACAGTCGGCTCTCGGCCACGATATCGGCCTTGAGGATCTCCGGCTTGCTCTTGGGGTGATCCAGTTGGTCGGCTGAGATGTGCTCGGGTTTGCTCTTGTGGGGGTCGCTCATCGGACGCTGGCTGCTCGTTAAAAAATCGTGCTTCAAGAGTAAACGACTCTCACACCGAACACCACGGGCCAGGGATGGCAAAGGGGGAGGAAAAATCCGTTATACTGCCGCCCCGTTTTCCGAGATCCGCGATCAAGAGGCCCGATGCCACACTCCCGCTCCACCACCTTGCCCTGGCACCAGATAGATACCGTCTTGCTCGATATGGATGGCACCCTGATCGATCTGCATTTTGACAACCACCTCTGGCAGCAGCTGGTGCCGGAGCGTTACGCCGAGCGGCTCGGTCTGCCGCTGGATGAAGCCAAAGCGCAGATCGACGTCCACTATCACGCCGTCAACGGCACCCTCAACTGGTACTGCGTGGATTACTGGAGCGAGACCCTGGGGCTCGATATTCGTGCCCTCAAGCAGGAGCTGCTGGCGAAGATCCAGTGGCGTCCCCACGCCATCCCCTTTCTGGCCGAGTTGCGTGCCGCGGGCAAGCAGCTGGTGCTTTTCACCAATGCCCACCCCGCCAGCCTGTCGGTGAAGGATGCGCAGCTGGGGCTGAGCGACCATCTGGATCTGATGGTGAGTACCCACGAGCTGGGCTGGTCGAAGGAGAGCCAGCACTGCTGGCAGGCGCTGGCCGAGCGGCTGGCGTTCGATCCGGCCCGCACCCTGTTTGTGGATGACAGCGAGCGGATCCTGCGGGCCGCCGCCGACTATGGCATCGGCTATCAGCTGGCGATCCAGAATCCGGACAGCTGCAAGCCGGAGCAGAGCATCACCGCTTTTCCGGCGATCCGCGACTATGCCGAGTTGCTGCCGCTGGCAATCTGAATCAGTTCAAACAAGAGAGGGCTGCATCATGCAGCCCTCTCTGTATCTGAAACCTGGCGGTGAAAAAATCACAGCTCCCGAAACGGGCGCCGCTTCTCCTCTTCGATGACGATCGCCTCCAGATTGGCGATCCGCTCCTGCAATTCTCTGATGATCATATCCTGCTTGCCGAGGCGGTCGGTGATGCGGGCATCCCCCATCTGATAGCGGGCCCGCTTGCCGAGATATCCGAACAATACGCTGATAAATACGATCAGGACTATGCCTGTCCACATGGTCATGTCACGACTCCTTGTCGTCTATAAACGGCGAAAACGCTGATGGGATCCGTTCTGTTTTCTCACAGCCGCCAATTGGCCGCAATGGGGCCCGTTTCGCCTTTGTGATGCAGTTGGCTATTGCTGCCAGAGTGGCCGCCCGACCCAGAGCGCCCACAGGGTGAGGTGCAGCAGCACGATAAACCAGAAGACCAGCCGGTAGCTGCGCTTCTGGGTCTTGTGACGCAGCCACTGGCGGGCCACCAGCGCCCCCGGCCAGCCGCCGCACAGCTCCAGCAGATGGAGCCTCGATTCGGGAATGCGCCACTCACCGCGCACCGCCTGCCGCTTGTCCCAGGCGTAGGCGGCCACCGTGAGCAGGCTCATGGTGAGCAACACGGCCAGCGGCCACCACTGCTGCTCGCCGAGGCCGAGCCAGAGGGCGGCGCCCAGTGGCAGCAGCGCCAGCGCCATCATTGGGCCAGCTCCCAGCAGCGCTCCTCGTCCTGCTTGAGGGTGCGGATCACCCTGGCCGGATTGCCCACCGCCACCGAGTCGGCCGGGATGTCGCGGGTGACCACGGCGCCGGCGCCAATGATGGAGCGCGGCCCTATGGTGACGCCGGGGCAGATGATGGCGCCGCCGCCAATCCAGCAGTCGTCACCGATCCGCACCGGCTTGTTGTAGGCGGTCCAGTTGCGTCGTTCCAGATAGTTCATGGTGTGGGTGGCGGTGTAGATCTGCACGTTGGGGGCCAGCAGCACATGGCTGCCGATGTGCACTTCGCCCACGTCGAGAATGGTGACGTTGAAGTTGAAGAAGGTCTTCTCGCCGATATGGATGTTGCGGCCAAACTCGCAGGTAAACGGCGTGCTGATCCAGCAGGAGTCGGGGCAGTGGCCGAACAGCTCGCGGCAGATCTGCTGGCGCAGAGGGCCATCGCCCGCCGATGAACCATTGAGCCGGGCCAGCAGCGCCTGACCGCGGATCCGGTCGTTGGCTATCTCCTCGCTCTGGCTATCCAGTGCCCCGCCTGCCAGTACCTTGTCCCAGTCGCTCGCCATTGCTACCTCCTCATGCTGCAAGAGCAGGCAGTATACGTGACTGTCAGGGGCGCCGTCAGTCTGTCACTTGTTGCAGGTGATCCCCGTCAACCTGCGGGCCAGACGAGGGGCAGGATCAGCAGGGCCGAGACGAAGTAGGGGAGCAGCACCCGCAGCCCCAGACTGCGACCGCCGATGCCGAGGGCCAGCAACCCCTTCACCAGCGAGTTGACCAGCCCGGCCAGCAGGATGCCGCGGGCCGCCACCTCCAGCGCCAGCTCCTTGTGGGAGAGCTGGGAGAGCGACAAGGTGATGGCATCCACGTCGGTGATCCCCGACACCAGCGCCAGCAGATAGACCCCGGAGTTGCCCACCTTGTCTTGCAGCAGGGTGGCCATAAAGCCGATCAGCGCCAGCAGCAGGCCGAACTTGATGGCGGTGGCCAGATCGAGCGGGTTGCTGGTTTCCGGTTTTACCGGGCCGTCGGTCAGCTCCTCGCGCTGACGCCAGAACCAGAAGGCAAAGCCGTAGACTGTGGTGGCCAGCAGCAACAGGGGGGCGACGAGGCGCATCGCCAGTTCGCTGTGAATGAGCAGCACCAGCACCAGCAGCCGCAGCCACATGGTGGCCCCCGCCAGCAGGATGCCGGTGGCCAGCAGCCGCTCCAGCCCGCCCTGCTCCTTGTTGAGGCGGGCAAACTGCAGGGTGAGGGCGGTGGAGGAGGCCAATCCCGCCAGTATGCTGGTGAGCACCAGCCCGGCGCGGGTGCCGAGCAGGCGTACCGCGAAGTGGCCACAAAACGAGATGCCGGCGATCACCACCACCATCAGCCAGATCTTGAAGGGGTTGAAGGCATCGAGGGGCCCCATCTCCTCGTTGGGCAGCACCGGCAGCAGCACCAGCGAGATGAGCAGAAAGCGCAGGGTGGCGTGGAATTCGGTTTCGCTGAGAAACAGCATCCCCTGCTGGATCTTGCCCTTGAGCCCCATCAGCAGGGCGGCCAGCACGGCGCAGGCCACCGCCTCGCTCGGGCTCAGCAGCACCGACATCAGCCCCAGCAGGTAGGTGAGCAGCATGGCCACCGAGCTGGTGAGGCCGAACTCCCCCTGCCAGCGCTGGGCCAGCCAGACCGAGAGGCCGCAGCCGGTCACCACCGCCAGCAGGCCGAGCAGCGGCAGCCAGGGGCCCAGGGTGGGCAGCAGCAAACCGCACACCCCGCCGAGCAGGCCGATGAGGCCGTAGGTACGCATCCCGGCGATGCGCTGGTTATCCCCCAGCTGGCGCACCTGCCAGCCCCGCTCCAGCCCGATGATAAGGCCGATGGCCAGCGAGACCAGGGCTCCGTTGACGGGTTCGGCATTGATCCACATGGCGGCTTCCTTTCGCGTCGTTGCAGCCTGATCCCATGATGGCACAGGGCGTAAGGAGGCAGAGGGGCATGGCTCACAGAGTTTGCGTTCGGCTCCCGGTGTGGGTGGCTGAGTTGATATGAGCAAAAGAGATAAGCAAAGAGTTATTTCTTTCTTCTGGGCATAACAACTCCACGGCATGCTGTTCTCAACCCAACAAGATATGGAGAATCACCATGAAACTGCGAATGACCGCCCTGACCCTGCTCTCTCTGCTGGCATTTGGTCAGGCCAATGCCGCCGAGATCCGCCTGCTCAACGTCTCTTACGATCCGACCCGCGAGCTGTTTCAGGAGTACAACGCCGCCTTTGCCAAGGAGTGGAAGGCCAAAACCGGCGACGACGTGGTGGTGAGCCAGTCTCACGGTGGCTCCGGCAAGCAGGCCCGCGCTGTGGTGGATGGACTGGAGGCCGACGTGGTATCGCTGGCGCTGGCCTACGATGTCAACGCCATCGCCAAGGAGGGGCTGACCGCTGCCGACTGGCAGAGTCGCCTCGGCAACAACGCCTCGCCCTATACCTCCACCATTGTCTTCCTGGTGCGCAAGGGCAATCCCAAGCAGATCAAGGATTGGGACGATCTGGTGCGCAAGGATGTCGCCATCGTGACTCCCAACCCCAAGACCTCCGGCGGGGCACGCTGGAACTATCTGGCCGCCTGGGGCTATGCCCTGAAGAAGAGCGGCAGTGAAGAGGGGGCCAAGCAGTTTGTCGGCGATCTCTACAAGAACGTGAAGGTGCTGGACTCCGGCGCTCGTGGCGCCACCACCAGCTTTACCGAGCGCGGTCTCGGTGACGTGCTGCTGGCGTGGGAGAACGAAGCCCTGCTGGTGCTTGGTCAGGCGGGTGCCAGCGACAAGTTCGAGCTGGTGGTGCCTTCGGTCTCCATTCTGGCGGAGCCGCCGGTTGCGGTGGTGGACAAGGTGGCCAGGAAGCACGGTACCGAAGCGGTGGCCAAGGCCTATCTCGATTATCTCTACTCTGACGAGGGGCAGCATATTGTCGCCAAACATCACTATCGCCCCAGCAACCCGGCGATCCTGAAGGAGACGGCAGCCCAGTTCCCGCAGCTTGCCCTCTTTACCGTCAAGGATCTGGAAGGGGATTGGGAGAAAGCCCAGAAGAAACACTTCGCCCAGGGCGGTCTGTTTGACCAGATCTATCAACCGGGTGGCTGAGGCTGACCAGCACTTACCCCATCTTTAGCACTGGCCCCTGTGCCAGCCGATAGGAGCACCAAGATGAACAAGATCCTCCTGGTTCCCGGTCTGCACAACAGCGGGCCGGATCACTGGCAGAGCCGCTGGCACGATCACTTTCCCCACTGGCAGCGGATGACCGGGCTGCCGTGGGACAAGCCGGACCTCAGGGTCTGGAGTGCCAAGCTGGCGAGCAAGCTGAAGAGTCGCCGCAGCCGGGTCCATCTGGTGGCCCACTCCTTCGGCGCGCTGACCGCCATCGCGGCGGCCCGCTTGCAGCCGGAGAAGGTGGCCTCGATCTTTCTGGTGGCGCCCGCCGATCCCGCCCGTTTTGGCATTGCGGATGAGGTATTGGCCGGGCCGCTGCAGGTGTCGGCCCAGCTGGTGGCCAGCCGCAACGATCCCTGGATGAGCTTTGAACGGGCCGAATACTGGAGTCGTCAGTGGCAGGTGCCGCTGTTCGATGCCGGTGAGGCGGGCCATATCAATGCCCAGTCCGGTCATGGGGACTGGCATCAGGGGCTGCATTTGCTGGGGGCTCTCTATCGCCGTGGTGAGCTGGTGGTGGCTCCGGTCAAGGCCGCATCGCCCCGGCCGGTCGTATTGGGCTTTCGCTAGGTATCTGTGAAGTGGTTGGAGGGTTGGCGAGCGCGCTGTTCGCTGGCTACTCCATGCCCCCGTTCTTTGAATGCTCCGCTCCGTATTGCTCCATTTCTTAGGTCTTTTATTTATATAAAAGACCTTTTTTTATTTGGATCGCTCTAAAAGCCTTGTCCTACCGTTGTTAGACAAAAAAGTGATTAGCAAAGTCGCAAACGATGTTTGTTGCTGATTGGAAGAGTGCGCAGAATCACCATATCGAAAATTCTTCATAACAGATGGATGTGTTATGCGATTTGGTTCTTATTCTGTCCTGCCCGGTTTTGGCCCCACCTTGGGGTTCAGCCTGCTCTATCTGGGCCTGCTGGTGCTGTTGCCGCTCTCGGCACTGGTGCTGTTTGCGGTCAACAACCTCACCGCCGCCGAGTTCTGGCAGGTGATCGGTTCACCCCGGGTGCTCGCCTCCTTTCGCCTGAGCTTCGGGGCGGCCTTTGTCGCGGCGCTGCTCAACAGCCTGTTTGGCCTGATCCTGGCCTGGATCCTGGTGCGCTACACCTTCCCCGGTCGTCGACTGGTGGATGCGTTGATCGACCTGCCATTTGCCATGCCGACCGCCGTTTCCGGCATCGCCCTGTGCGCCATCTTCGCCCCCAACGGCTGGATCGGCCAGCTGCTGGCGCCGTTCGGCATCCAGCTCGCTTACAACCCCATCGGCGTAGTGATTGCCCTTACCTTTATCGGCTTGCCCTTTGTGGTGCGCACCCTGCAGCCGGTGCTGCGGGAAGCGGAGAGCGAACAGGAAGAGGCCGCCGCCAGCCTCGGCGCCGATCGCTGGCAGACCTTTCTGCGGGTGCTCTGGCCGACCCTGGTGCCTGCCCTGCTCACCGGTTTTGCGCTGGCGTTTGCCCGCGGGGTGGGGGAGTACGGCTCCGTCATCTTTATCGCCGGCAACTTGCCGATGGTCTCCGAAATCGCGCCGCTGATGATCATGAGCCATCTGGAGGAGTACGACTACGCCGGTGCTTCCGCCATCGCCGTGGTGATGCTGCTGATTTCGTTCATTTTGTTACTGCTAATCAACAAGTTGCAGGCCTGGAGCTGGTCTCGCATCGGAGGGAGCCGGATATGAGTTCATCTGCTATCGCCATTGAGGCGGCCTCTGTGGAGGCGACCCCCGCTCGCAAGGCGCCGGTCGTGATCCGTGAACCCCAGTGGGTCAAGTGGCTGCTGATCACGGTCGGTTTGGGCTGGTTTGCCGCCCTGTTGCTGCTGCCGTTGGCCACCGTCTTTATTCAGGCGCTGACGCCTGGGCTCGCCTTCTTCTGGCATGCCATCAGCGAGCCGGATGCCCTGAGCGCCCTTGGCCTCACCGCGCTGGTGACCCTGTTTGCCGTGCCTCTCAACCTGCTGTTCGGGATCGCGGCGGCCTGGGCCATCGCCCGCTTCCGCTTCCCCGGTCGGCAGCTGCTCATCACCATCATCGATCTGCCCTTCTCGGTGTCGCCGGTGATCGCCGGTCTGATGCTGGTGTTGATGTTCGGCAGCCGCGGCTGGTTCGGTGACTGGCTGAGCGAGCACGACATCAAGATCATCTTCGCCACCCCGGGGATCATCCTGGCCACCACCTTCATTACCGTGCCCTTCGTGGTGCGCGAGCTGCTGCCCCAGATGGAGGCCCGTGGTCCGGAAGAGGAGGAAGCCGCCATCATGCTGGGGGCGAGCGGCCTGCAGATGTTCTGGCGGGTCACCCTGCCCGGCATCCGCTGGAGCCTGATGTATGGCCTGCTGCTCTGTACCGCCCGCGCGGTGGGGGAGTTTGGCGCCGTGTCGGTGGTCTCCGGCCATATTCGCGGCCAGACCAATACCCTGCCGCTGCATATCGAGATCCTCTACAACGAGTACCAGACTGGCGCCGCCTTCGCGGTGGCCAGCCTGCTGGCCCTGTTCGGGATCTTCACCCTGCTGGGTGAAACCCTGTTGGCCCGGCTGCGTGGTCAGCCCACCAAATCTCACTGAATCACCGTATTAAAGAGGCAGCCATGAGCATTCAGGTTCAACAACTCAACAAGCATTTCAATCAGTACGCGGCGCTGGCAGACATCAACCTCGACTTTCACGACGGTGAGCTGGTGGCGCTGCTCGGCCCCTCCGGTTGCGGCAAGACCACCCTGCTGCGGATCATCGCCGGGCTGGAGCAGGCCGACAGCGGCAGCGTCATCATCCGCGGCGAGGATGCCTCGGATCTCCATGTGCGCGAGCGCAACGTCGGCTTCGTGTTCCAGCACTACGCCCTGTTTCGCCATATGACGGTGTTCGAGAACGTGGCGTTTGGCCTGCGGGTCAAACCGCGCAGCGAGCGCCCGGCCGAGGCGGCCATTCGCGCCCGGGTCAAGGAGCTGCTGGATCTGGTGCAGCTCAGCCACGTGGCCGAGCGCTATCCGACCCAGCTCTCCGGCGGCCAGCGTCAGCGGGTCGCGCTGGCCCGCGCGCTGGCGGTGCAGCCCAAGGTGCTGCTGCTGGACGAGCCCTTCGGCGCCCTCGATGCGCAGGTGCGCAAGGAGCTGCGCCGCTGGCTGCGCGAGCTGCACGACGAGCTGCATGTCACCAGCCTGTTCGTGACCCACGATCAGGAGGAGGCGCTGGAGGTGGCGGATCGGGTGGTGCTGATGAACGCCGGCCGGGTCGAGCAGATCGGCACCCCGGCCGAGGTCTACGACCAGCCCGCCAGCTCCTTCGTCCACAGCTTCCTTGGCAGCGTGAACCAGTTCCGCGGTCGGGTGGCGGAGCAGGGATTCGGTGTCGGCGAGCAGCTGCTCGGCGGGCCGTCGGCTTCCCATCTGGCCCACGGCAGTGCCGCCATCGCCTATGTCCGTCCCCATGAGCTGGAGATCCTGCCAGCCGATGCGCCGGGCGGGATCCGCGCCACCATCACCCGCCTGCTGCCCATGGGGCCACGCATTCGGGTGGAGCTGCGCGGTGATGGTGAGACCAAAGGGGCGCACTACGAGGCGGAGCTGACCAAGGAGGCGGCCAAACTGTTTGCGCCGGGTCAGGGGGTGAGGCTGGTGGCCAGACAGGCGCAGTTCTATCCCGATTACCAGATTTGATGCGGTGTTGCGGGCGGTGTGGCCGCCCGGTTCAGGCTGTTAGCCGGGCATGATCCCGGCCATATAACAAAAAATGAGGGTGTTGACCAAGCAGTGTCGCCACCCTTCGCAGGAGGCGACAAGGTGAATTTTCAGCAGTTACGTATTATCCGGGAGGCGGCGCGGCGGGATTACAACCTGACCGAGGTGGCCAACGCGCTCTTTACTTCCCAATCCGGGGTGAGTCGCCATATCCGCGAGCTGGAAGAGGAGCTGGGCATAGAGCTGTTCATCCGTTATGGCAAGCGGCTGCTCGGTATGACCGAGCCCGGCAAGGAGCTGCTGGTGATTGCCGAGCGCATTCTCAATGACGCCAACAACATCCGCAAACTGGCCAGCACCTTTGCCAACCGCGACTCGGGCCGTTTGCTGGTGGCGACCACCCATACCCAGGCGCGCTATGCCCTGCCGCGGGTGGTGAAGGCGTTTCGCGAGCAGTTCCCGCTGGTACAGCTGGAGCTGCGTCAGGGCAGCCCGGAGGAGATAGTGCGGCTGGTGCAGACCGGCGAGGTGGATATCGGCATCAGCAGCGAGCAGCTCGACAAGAGCGAAGGGGTGGTGGCATTTCCCTACTACCGCTGGCACCACAATATCGTGGTGCCCGAGCAACATCCGCTGGCTGGCGAGCGGGATCTGACGCTGGCGGCGCTGGCCAACTGGCCCATCGTCACCTATCAAGCCGGGTTGACCGGGCGGGTGCGGGTGGACGAGGCCTTTGCCGAGGCGGGCATCGAGCCGCAGATCCTGCTGACGGCGCAGGACTCCGATGTCATCAAGACCTATGTCGAGCTGGAGATGGGGGTCGGCATACTGGCCGACATGGCGTTCGACACCCAGCGCGATCAGGGGCTGGTACAGCTTGATGGCAGCCATCTGTTTGCCCCCCATACCGCCTGGATTGGCCTCAAGCAGGGGCAGTTCCAGCACAACTTTGCCTGGCAGTTTATCCAGCTCTGCAACCCCGAGCTGGCGCTGGCGGATATTCAGGCCCGCGCCATGGGCAGCGAGCCCGCCCTCGACTTCCAGATTTGAATCGGAAGAGAAGAGCAGAAGGGGAGCCATTGGCTCCCCTTCTTTATTGCTGGCAGATGAGATTGCCAGCGAAAACAGACGGCTTCATATGAATTTTTTCACTTAGGTTTGCCAGTTAATTTTGTTTGTTATCCGGTACTTGGGTTGCAGGATGGAATAAGTGACTGACCAAAGTCGACCCATTCAGGATAAAGCATGCCGTATAGCTACCTATCACATCTGCGTTGCAGCAAGAGTGGCGAGATCCATGAGGCTGACCAGCCCTGGCAACTGAGCCGGGCAGGTGCGCCACTGCTGGCCAGCTACGATCTCGATGCGCTGAAGAGATCCTGGCACCCGGCGGCATTGCTGGGTCGCCCTGCCAGCCTGTGGCGTTATCACGAGTTGTTGCCGGTACGGGATCCCGCCCACGTCGTGACACTGGGGGAGGGGTTCACCCCGCTGCTGCCACTCCCCACGCTGGGCAAGCAGATCGGTATTCCGGATCTCTGGATGAAGGATGAGAGCGTCATCCCCACCGGCTCCTTCAAGGCCCGTGGTGCTGCGGTGGGCATCTCCCGCGCGCGTGAACTCGGCGTCACTCACTTCGCCATGCCGACCAACGGCAACGCTGGCGCCGCATGGGCGCTCTACGGTGCCCGCGCCGGGCTGCGCAGCACCATAGTGATGCCGCAGGCAGCCCCCGCCATCACCCGGCTGGAGACCTCCCTCGCCGGTTCCCGTCTCTATCTGGTGGATGGCCTGATCAGCGATGCCGGTCGCCAGGTGGCGCAGGCGGTAGCGGAGCAATCCCTGTTTGACGCCTCAACCCTGAAGGAGCCCTACCGGATTGAGGGCAAGAAGACCATGGGGCTGGAGATTGCCGAACAGCTGGGCTGGACGTTACCGGATGTGATCCTCTATCCCACCGGCGGCGGGGTCGGCCTTATCGGTATCTACAAGGCGCTGCGCGAGCTGCAGGAGCTGGGCTGGGTCAAGGGGGCGTTGCCCAGACTGGTCGCGGTACAGGCGAGTGGCTGCGCGCCCATCGTGCAGGCGTGGCAACAGAGAGCCACCGAATCGAGCTTCTGGCCCGACTCCCAAACCCTGGCGTTCGGCATCAATGTACCCAAGGCGCTGGGGGATTTTCTGGTGCTGGACGCCCTCTATCGCACCGAGGGTTGCGCCATCGCGGTGGATGACAAGGCGATCCAGAGCGAGATCCGCCAGCTTGCCTCTCGTGAAGGCTGCTTTGTCTGCCCTGAGGGGGCCGCTGCGTTTGCTGCCGCGCGTCAACTGCGCGAGGCTGGCTGGATCCGTGGGGGAGAGCAGGTCGTGGTGCTCAATACCGGTGCCGGTATCAAGTACCCGGATGCGATCACTGTGCTGCCCCAGCGTCTGCAGCGTGACGGGAGGATCCCGGCATGAATCTGGATCTGCCCTTTATCCTCACGACGCTGCCCGCCTTCGGCAAGGCGGTCTGGGTCACCTTGCAGCTGGGAACCATAGTGATCCTCACTTCGCTGGCGGTCGCCCTGCTCAATGTGGTGCTGTTGAGCCTGCACAAGCGGCCGCTCAGCGCGCTGATCCGTGGGTATGTCGAGCTGGCCCGCAACACGCCGCTGCTGATCCAGCTGTTCTTTCTCTACTTCGGGCTGCCGGCGCTCGGCCTGTCGCTCTCCGGCTTTGCCACTGCGGTGATCGCCATGACCTTCCTCGGCGGTGGCTATCTGACCGAGGCGCTGCGTGCAGGCATTCAGGCGGTGCCCGCCAGTCAGCTGGAGGCTGGCCGAGCCATAGGTCTCTCCCGCTGGCAACTGCTGCGCCACGTGCAGCTGCCCCAGGCCTGGCTTGCCACTCTGCCCGCGCTGTTTGCCAACTTCATCTTCCTGCTCAAGGAGACGACGGTGGCTTCGGCAGTGGCGGTGCCAGAGCTGCTCTACACCACCAAGAATTACATCGCCCTCTACTACAAGACCTACGAGATGCTGGCGGTACTGACCTTGATGTGCGTGCTGATCTTTCTGCCGCTCTCCCTCGCTCTGCGCGTCGTTGAAAGGAGGCTGCAACATGGTCAGTTCGGTCACTGAATCGCTGATGCAGGCGAGGATCCCGATGTGGGCACTTATCTTCCAGCTGTCACCGTCTCTCGTCACCGAGGCTCAGGAAAGGAGGGATCAATATGGCCAGTCCGATCACTGAGCAGCTGACGCAGGCGCTGCCACTGCTGGCGGTGGGCGCAGGCCAGACCCTCGCCATCTCGCTGCTGGCCATCCTGTTTGCCACCCTCGGCGGTGTCGCTTACGGCGTGCTGGCGCAACAGGGCGGTCGGTTGGTGCGGGGGCTGCTGCGGCTTTATCTCGAGCTGTTTCGGGTGGTGCCGGTGCTGGTGTGGCTCTATCTCTTTTTCTTCGGGTTGCCGATCTTTTTCGGCCTCGATATTCCGGCCTTCTGGTGCGCCGTGCTGGTACTCGCCCTCTGGGGCGCCAGCGAGGTGGGAGAGGTGGTGCGCGGTGGCCTCAACTCCCTCGCCCGTGGTCAGCAGGAGGCCGGGTTGGCGCTCGGGCTTTCGACCTGGCAGCTCTATCGCCACGTGCTGCTGCCCCAGGCGCTGCAACGGCTGACGCCGCCGACCATCAACATCCATACCCGCATCATCAAGACCAGTTCGCTGGCGGTGCTGATCGGGGTGGTGGAGGTGATCAAGGTGGGCCAGCAGATCATCGAGCGCACCTATGGCTCGCTGCTTATTTACGGTCTGCTGTTTCTGTTCTTTTTTCTGGTCTGCTATCCGCTCTCGCTCGCCTCGCGCCGGCTGGAGCAACAATGGGGTAATGCGGTATGACACCTCTGCTTGAACTCGGTTCTGTCAGTAAACAGTTCGGCCCGAATCTGGTGCTGGATCGGATCAGCCTCAGCGTGCGCGCCGGGGAGGTGATCGTCATTCTGGGGCCGAGCGGCTGCGGCAAGAGCACCTTGCTGCGCACCCTCAACGGGCTCGAGCCCATTCAGGGGGGCGAGATCCGCTTCGATGGTGTGTTGCTGGATGGTGCCACCGACTGGCAGCGGGTGCGCCAGCGGATCGGCATGGTGTTCCAGAGCTATCACCTCTTCCCCAACCTGACGGTGCTGGAAAACGTGCTGCTTGGCCCCCTGCAGGTGCAAAAGCGGGAGCGGGCAGAGGCGCTGCTGCAAGCCGAGCAGCTGCTGACCCGCATCGGCCTGTGGGAGCGGCGCCATGACTATCCGCGCCAGCTCTCCGGCGGCCAGCAGCAGCGCATCGCCATCGTGCGGGCGCTGTGCATGAACCCGCAGGTGATGCTGTTTGACGAGGTGACCGCCGCCCTCGACCCCGAGATGGTGCAGGAGGTGCTGGAGGTGATCCGCGATCTCGCCGGCAGCGGCATGACCCTGCTCATCGTCACCCACGAGCTGGCCTTCGCCCGGGCGGTGGCGGATCGCATCGTCTTCATGGATGGCGGCCACATTCTGGAGCAGGCCGCCCCCCACCAATTTTTCGACAATCCCAGGAGCCAGCGTGCGCGCCAGTTCCTCGCCAAGTTTTCTTATACAAATGTCATCAAACGAAAGGAGTCAGCATGAAAAAAATCACCTCGGTTCTGCTTAGTGCCTTATTGGGACTGGGTATCGCCAGTGGCGCCGCCCATGCGGCGGACGGTTCCCTCGACAAGATCAAGGCGCGGGACAAGCTCATCGTCGGCGTCTTCACCGACAAGCCGCCGTTTGGCTACGTGGACGAGAAGGGGAACTACGTCGGTTTTGACACCGATCTCGGCCGCCGCTTCGCCAAGGATCTGCTGGGGGACGAGAACAAGATCGAGTTCGTGGCGGTGGAGCCCGCCAGTCGCATCCCCTTCCTGCAGAGCGACAAGGTGGATCTGATCCTCGCCAATATGACGGTGACCCCGGAGCGGCGCGAGGTGGTGGATTTCACCAACCCGAACCTGCGAGTGGCGGTACAGGTGCTGGTGCCGGAAGGGAGTCCGGCCAAGAAACTGGATGATCTGGCCAGCAAGACCCTGATCGTGACCACCGGCACCACGGCCGACATCTGGCTGACCCGCAACCACCCGGAGTGGAAGGTGCTCAAGTTCGAGAAGAACACCGAATCCTTGCAGGCGCTGGCCCAGGGCCGTGGCGATGCCTACGCCCAGGACAACCTGGTCTTGTTCAGCTGGGCCAAGGAGAATCCGGGCTACCGGGTGCTGCCCGAGAAGCTGGGCTCGGAAGACCCCATCGCCCCGGCGGTGAAGAAGGGCAATATCGAGCTGCGTGACTGGGTCAACGACCGTCTCGCCAAGCTGGGGGAAGAGAAGTACCTGCTGAAACTCTATGACCAGTATGTGCGTGACAAGCTGAGCCCTGATACCGATCCGAATGATGTGATCGTCGAAGGAGGAAAATGGCAGGGTTAATGGACAAACCCTGTTTTGAAGAGTGTGTTGAGTGTGTGAAGTAAGTGAAGAGTGAGGTCTTGGTTCCGTTGGTCTGCAAACCGCAAGGTTTGGCTTTTCAAGGCGTCCCCCGTTCGGGGTGACGCCTTTTTTTATGGTTGCGCTTGCGCGGATCAGTTCAGCTCAATCCAGGCATCTTGCCAGTGGGTGCCGACACCCGGCTCATAGTGGGTGGCGGTGGTGGCCCACTGCACGCAGTAGCCGCTGTAGGGGAAGGGCTTGCACTGATAGACCTTGCCATTTTTCGGCTGCTGCACCTTGGTACCGGCGGTGTAGGACTTGATGTTGTTCGGGAAGACGAAGTCATATTCGCCGCTGCTCTGCTCCTTGAACATCAGATCCATGGTCTGCTGGATGGTCTCGCCGCCCGCTTTCGGGGTGGCCTTGATCACCAGCTGGTGGTGACCTGCCTTGAGCCCTTCCAGCGCCATGGTGAAGGTGTGGCTGCTGTCCTTGATGTCGGCACTGCTTTCACCCTTGGCGACGCCGCCGTGGTCATAGAGGGTGTTGGTGACGGCCAGATCGCCCTGTGCGGTGACGGTGAAATCGAGGGTTGCCTTGCCGTTGTCCAGCACATAGTCGCTGGCCAGACCGCTGACGCTGATGCTGTCCACTACCGGCGGCTGCAGCTGTTGCAGGTCAATCTCGACTCGATCCAGTTTGCTGTCTCGATGCAGATAGACGGGGTTCATACCGTAGACCGGATTGAACTGGCCATCGGCTCCTTGCTGACCGGCGCGGATCAGGCTCTGCTCGGCGTTGATCTTGCTGGCGAGGGCATGGGCCCAGTTGTTCTTCTGGCCCTGCTCGGCAGTGGTGATGGTCAGCACGGTCTGCAGATCGGGGCGCTCGCCGTTGGCATCGAATACCCGGGTCATCGCCTTGTCACCCACTGCGAGGTCGATGGAGGGGTAGATGGTGCCTGCCTGGCTCCACTCCAGCGGCGGCTGGCTACCATCTTTGAACTTGGCATCGATGATGTTGTAGAAGCTGTTGCTGGTGTCGCCCACTTCCCACACGCCGAGGATCAACTGATAACCGGTGCGCTCCGGCAGGATGCAGTTGTGGGTCACCTGCTTGGGCGGCTGCACCATGTTGCCGTCGATGACGCAGAAGGGGGTCAGGTCGAACGAGGCGCGGGTGAGCGGCTGGTTGGGGTTCCAGTCCTGCTTGGTGAGGTAGTAGCGCCAGTTGCGGGTGACGTGGTTGGCGGTGAAGGTCCAGCTGATGGCGAAGGGGCCGGGCTGTACTTCACGCTTGGTCCAGCGGTCGCTGGTCTGGATGTTCAGCTCGCTCCAGCGCGGGCTGCCCGCCGAGGCGATTTGACCATCCTGCGGGCCGGTTTGCGGGAAGCCGGAGGGGCCCTCCACGCTTTGCGGTTCCCATTGCACGCCACCACACTGGCTGTTGCCGCCGGTGTTGCACAGGTAGTTGCGGCTCTCGGGCTGCTTGATGTAGCCATGCGCCAGGGCGCTGCCGCTGGCCAGCAGGGCCAGCATCGCCGCGATGTGATTGAGTTGGATTTTTGCTGCCATACATTCCTCTGTTCGATAGATGTGGGCAGTCAGTTGGCCGGGGAGTTCCCCGATGCACACTTGCGTGTGGCAACCCCGCTATCCTGGACAAAACGTCTGTAGACCGGAGGCTTTGCGTCCCGACCTTTCGGTCAGTTTGCCAAATGACTAGATGGTTAGTGATGGGCCAAATGTTCGGCCATCAGCATTGTGCACTGCATTGATTAATTATTTGAAGTTAAATGTTTAAATGCGCCATTCAATGGCGCGAAAATCATTCTAACTGGCTGTTTTTAAATTGTTCTCTTGTTTGTGAATGGCGTCGAATGCCGTTGAATATGCCGATAAGATGCATGCTGATTGCGTGTTGGCGGCGTAAAAAAACCTGCCAGCTTGGCTGGCAGGTCGGGTGACAAGGCGACACGGGTTGACGCCATCAATGACGGGCGCGCTGCTCGCCGGAGGGGAGAGACAGGGGCGCCATCATCGGCGCCGCGGCGGACTCCTTGCCCAGTTTGAACACCGCAAGCCGCTCATCCAGGCTGCGGGAGAGACCGGCCAGCAGCTCGCTCTCCTGCGCCAGTTGCGAGGCGGACTGGGACATCTCCAGCGCCGAGTCGTTGATGCCGCTGACGTTGCGGTTCATATCCTCGGCCACCATGCTCTGCTGCTCGGCGGCGGTAGCGATCTGGGTCGCCATGTCGCTTACATGCTGGATGTGGTTGACGATCAGGGTGAGATCCTGCCCCGCCTGCTGGGACTGGTTGACGCTGCTCTCTGCCAGTTTGCGGCTGGTATCCATGGCGTTGGCGGCGGTGACGGCCCGTTGCTGCAGCTGGGCAATGGTGCTCTGGATCTCTTCGGTGGATTGGCGAGTGCGGCTGGCCAGCTGGCGCACCTCGTCGGCCACCACGGCAAACCCCCGCCCCTGCTCCCCGGCGCGCGCCGCCTCTATGGCGGCGATATCTATCTTGCCCATCTGCATCATGGCCTCGAAGGCGCGTCTCGCTGCCTCGGGGTCGGGATCGCTTATCGCCTCGATGAGGACCTGAGGGGTGATCTGCCAGGAGATGCCCCACTTGTCCTGACACCAGCCGCCCTCGCTCGCCTGACCGCCATGGTCGATGATGGCGTGCCAGTAGCGATCCGTCTCGGCCTGGTCCTGGGTGGCCACCTGAAACGAGAACGCCCAGTTGTGGCGGACCCCGGGCCCGCCGTTGAGGCCGAGGCAGGGGATCCCCATCACCCTGAACTCGACCGTCAGCACGTCTCCTTCCTTGCCAGCGGGATAGTCGGCCGGGGCCCGGTGTACGGCACCGATGGCGGAGTCGGGGAAGAGGCTGGCGTAAAACCGTG
>OERO01000070.1_pt1 | contig 31715 bp, 20 predicted proteins | sample 1540041 | NCBI WGS metagenome assembly OERO01 (sample SAMEA3891234, study PRJEB23780) | metagenome | biome: terrestrial biome; feature: animal house; material: water of meat washing | place: Italy | collected 2015-05-12
AGGAGGGGCGGCAGCGATCCAGTTCATCAATCAGGATAAATGCGGGTGCCTGTTTCTTTTTCTTGCCAATAATTGCCCCAACCCACTGCTGTATTTCGTGTTTGAGCAACTGTACTGCTTCTGTCTTTTTACGAGTGTCTTGAAAAAGTGATTCAACCAGTTTCCCCGCATCATCAGCCGTAATGACCTCCTGGACTTCATCGATATTGATGCCAGAGACTTTTTTAAACAGAGCCTTGGTTACTATCGGCGCAGTTGCTTTTAACAATGATGCCAATTTGGTCGACAGATAGGGGGAAAGCTGAGGGCTACCCGCTTCTTCTTTCAGTTGTTCAATGATCGATGAAATCACAGTCAATAAAGGATCATCGGAAAAGTCCTGCTGCCAGGCATCGATATAGACGGTGGGATAGTGCGCTTTCAGCTCCATATACCAGCGCTTGATAAACCAGGTTTTACCCGCCCCCCATTCGGCATTGAGGTTGAGCACATAGTTGCGCTGCTTGCCTTCGGCGGCGAGGTAGTTGGTCAGAAACTCGGCATAGCGGGCGCGATCCAGCCGATCGGCACTCAAGATCTCTTCGCTACCCGCAATGGCCCCCGGCCCGTCCCACTGAACTGCGTCATCCCAATTAAACGGTGCCACTGCCATCTCGTATCTCTCCATATTGCGTTGCTGAGGATGATATCAGGGGCACAGTGAAAATAGTTTGATTAAAGACCTGTTTGTTGCCCTTTCTGCCGCTCGGGGTGGCGTATTTGATTGCTGATTAATTTCTCTGCTGCTAACCAATAATGCCGGGCCGATAAAGGGGGGACACGGTGATCTGTACAGCCACAGACTCGGTTGATTGCCTTTGAGCTCGCCAACGATGACAACCGTGTGACATGGCGCAGAACTTGCGGAAATAAACGCGAAACCTGACCTGTTCGGTGCTTTATTTAAAGCTGTTGATCTCTGTTGCGCGTCTTGTTCAACCGACCCATCGTAGCGACCCAAGGATGGCTAGCCCCATGAAGGATGAACCCTTCTCTATCCAGTTACAGCATGAGCTGGATCACCTCAAAGCCATCTTCAACGAGACGGACGCCTACATGTTTACCAAGGATCTGGCGGGCCGTTACACCTATGCCAATCAGGCGGTGCTGGATCTCTTTGGTTGCACCCTCGCCGAGTTGCAGGGGCAGGATGATCGGGCCTTTTTTGATCTCGAATTCTCCGACACCATTCAACGCAACGACCGGTTGGTACTGGAGCAGCAACTCGCCATCGCCCAGGAGGAGATCAACTACCTCAAATCCACCGGGGAAAAGCGCTGCTACTGGACCGTTAAAAAGCCCATCCATGACAAGGATGGCAACCTGATCGGCCTGTGCGGCATCTCCACCGATATCACCGAACACAAGCTGATTGAGGCCCGCATGGCGGAGCAGCATCAGCTGCTGGAAATCATCCTCGCCAACGTGGATGCCCATATCTATATGAAGGACAGCCTGCACCGCTTTCTCTACGTCAACCAAAAGGTCGCCGATCTGCTGGGCCTTCCTGCCGAGCAGATCATCAACCGGCGCGATGACGAGGTGATCCCGGCTGCCAGCGCCTGCCAGCTGTGGCGACTGGACAACCGGGTATTCGAAACCGGCGAGCTGCAAGCCGGGGAAGAGATGCTGACCGATCCCGAAGGCAATCAGCACTACTACTGGTCGGTCAAGGTGCCCTTTCTGCTGGGGGATGGCACCCCCACCCTGATCGGTATCTCCTCCGACATTACCGAACTGCACCAGCTCAAGGAGCAGCTGCACCAGCAGTCGGTGCGCGATGGCCTCACCGGTCTCTACAACCGCCGTTTCTTTTTCGAACTGTGCGAGAAGAACCTCAGTCTGGACATGCGCCACCACCTCACCTCGGTGCTGATGGTGCTGGATGTGGATCAGTTCAAGTGCATCAACGATCGCTTCGGTCATCCCCTTGGGGATAGCGCGCTGGTGCATCTGGGCAGGGTGATGCAATCGGTGCTGCGCAGCGAAGATGTGCTGGCCCGCATCGGCGGTGACGAGTTTGCCATCTTGCTGCCCAACACCACCCTCTTGGCCGCCGCATCCCTGGCCGAGCGGCTGCGCCTGCAGGTGATGCAAAGCCCGCTGCCCCTGCCCGATGGGGATAAGCTGGTCATCACCATCAGCGCCGGACTGGTGGAAAATGGCGAGGGGGAGCTGATGGAGAGCCTCTACGCCCGCGCCGATCAGATGCTCTATCAGGCCAAACAGAGCGGCCGCAACTGCGTCGCCTGCAAGGCTCCCTAGCCACACAACGGGAGGGCCAGCAGCCCTCCAGACCCCTTGTATCTCCCTCCTATGAATGGCTGTGCTGGCTCCTTACGAACAGGCCGCTACCCCAGCTGTTTGCGCAGCACGAATTTTTGCACCTTGCCGGTCGAGGTCTTGGGCAACGGGGTGAAGATGATGCGTTTGGGGGCCTTGAAGTGGGCCATCTGCTCCCGGCAAAAGGCGATCAGCTCCGCCTGGGTGGTCTCTCGCCCCTCTTTCAGTTTCACGAAGGCGCAGGGCACCTCCCCCCACTTCTCATCGGGCATGGCGATCACCGCCGCTTCGTCCACATCGGGATGGCGATAGAGCACATCTTCCACCTCCAGACTGGAGATATTCTCCCCGCCGGAGATGATGATGTCCTTGGATCTGTCCTTGATCTCCACATAACCATCCGGGTGCCATACCGCCAGATCGCCACTGCGAAACCACCCCTCCGCCATCGCCTCGGCGCTGGCCGCCGGATTTTTCAGATAGCCTTTCATCACCACATTACCGCGCAGCACTATCTCCCCCATGGTTTTGCCATCTTTGGCCACCGGCTCGCCGCTGACCGGATTGATGACCCGCATCTCCCCCTGCAGAGGCGACGCAACCCCCTGGCGCGCCTTGAGGCGGGAGAGCGCCGTGGCATCCTGCCCTTGCCAGCTTCTTTGCGGTTCGCACAACACGCAGGGGCCATAGGTTTCGGTGAGGCCATAGACGTGGGTCACGGCGATCCCCATCGCCTCCATGCCAGCGATCACGGTGGCGGGGGGCGCAGCGCCAGCGGTCATCACCTTGATGGGGTGATCCAGCCCCCGCTTGAGCGCCGGATCGGCATTGTTGAGCATATTGAGCACGATGGGCGCCGCGCAGAAGTGGCTCACCTTGTGCTCGTGCAGCGCCTCATAAATGGCGGCCGCCTGCACATGGCGCAGGCAGACGCTCACCCCGGCGGTGGCCGCCAGCGTCCAGGGGAAGCACCAGCCGTTGCAGTGAAACATCGGCAAGGTCCAGAGATAGACGGGATGTTTGGGCAGCTCCCAGGAGAGCACGTTGTTGATGGCGTTGAGGTGGGCGCCGCGATGGTGATAGACCACCCCCTTGGGGTTGCCGGTGGTGCCGGAGGTGTAGTTAAGGGAGATGGCCTGCCACTCATCTTGCGGCAACCAGCCGGGTTCATCGCCGTTACCAGTGGCAATAAAGGTCTCATAGTCGAGGTCACTGACAAGCGCCCCCTCCCGGTAGAGGGGATCGTCGATGGCGATGACCAGCGGTTGGCTCTCCAGCAGATCCAGCGCCTTGCGCACCACAGGGCCAAACTCCCTGTCCACCAGCACCACCTTGCTCTGGGCATGCTGGAAGATAAAGGCCATCGACTCGGCATCGAGCCGGGTATTGATGGTGTTGAGCACGGCGCCGCTCATGGGCACCCCGAAGTGGGCTTCAAACATCGCCGGGATATTGGGCGCAACGATGGAGACGGTATCCCCCTCCCCGATACCGCTAAGCCGCAGGGCCGAGGCCAGCTGGCGGCAACGGCGGGCGGTCTCGCCCCAGCTCTGGCGCAGCGGGCCGTGGATCAGCGCCGGATAGTCGGGATAGACCCGCTCCGCCCGCCCCAAAAAGCTGATGGGGGTCAGGGCCTCGAAATTGGCGGCGGTTTTGGCAAGGTCGCGCTCATAGATGTTCTGCACTGTCATCGGATTCCTTCCTCACAGGTGGCACAAAACGGGCAGTTTCGGGATGATTCAGAGATCAGCAAGCGACATGGGCATCCTGCCCGTCACTGGTCTCTTATGGGGATGACAGCCTAACAGCGAGCCTGCGGCGGCAGGTATTAGCAAAACGTCTTAGACAGGGGCAGCCTGCTGCCAACAGGGGCCCCTGTTTTCGTTGCAAAAAAAATATTTCATTACGGGAAAGCGTGCCATTTTTTTCACAGGCTGTTTTTGGCGAATAACGAAAAATGACGATAATGGAATATTATTCCGTCAAAACTGCTTTATATGTCATTTCATTCATCTCGGCACGCACTATTTTCATGACCTTTATTTAAGGTAAACCGCATAAAACGAAAGCTGAAATAGTTATTGCATAATAACTTTTATTTCATATCAGCTGTTAAATCCATGACAAATAAATTCTGTGAGCCATCCCATAAAGCGAGCATGGCACCATGTTCATCCAGCCGCACACGGGTTACGGTTACAACGTGAAACAATCTACCGGATGTTCAATATCAGGCCAGATTTCTCGCCAATCACTACGCAATCCACAGTGAGTTTGCGTACCTTGGATGTATGACGCAGAAACCCTATCGACCCGATATTCCGCCGAGCCCAAACCTGCTTTATCAAGGAGCATTTTATGTGTGCCGTGCCGAATACCACACCACGCAGACAATTCCCTACTGCATTTACCATTCTGTTTCTTATTATGTTGCTGGCCATTGCGCTGACCTGGATAATTCCGGCGGGCGCCTATGCCAAGCTCTCTTATAATCCGGCCAGTGAAAGCCTGATGGTCAATAGCCCACAGGGGGAAATAAGCCGACTTCCCGCAACCCAGGATGCCCTGGCAAAACTCAATATCAATATTGCGGTGGAGCAATTTACCAACGGCACCATCCGCAAGCCCATCGCCATTCCCGGCACCTATGCCCGGCTGGAACAAGCGCCCAAGGGGCTCGGTGACGTGGCAGTCAGCATGGTCAAGGGCACCATAGAGGGGGCGGATATCATCGTCTTTATTCTGGTGCTCGGGGGGCTGATCGGCGTCATCAACAAGACAGGCGCATTCAGTGCGGGGCTTGTCGCCCTCTCACACAAGACCCGGGGCAACGAGTTCCTGTTTGTGGCGCTGGTCTGCTTCGTGATGGCGCTGGGAGGCACCACCTGCGGACTGGAGGAAGAGGCGGTCGCCTTCTACCCCATACTGGTGCCCATCTTTCTGGCGCTCGGCTATGACTCCATCGTCTGCGTGGGGGCCATCTTCCTCGCCGCCTCCATGGGCACCACCTTCTCCACCATCAACCCCTTCTCGGTGGTGATCGCCTCCAATGCCGCCGGCATTCCCTTTACCGAGGGGCTGATCTTTCGCGCCATTGGCTGTCTGGTGGGCACCCTGGTGGTGATCGGTTATCTCTACTGGTACTGCAAGAAGATCAAGGCCAACCCGGCCTTCTCCTACACCTATGAGGACAGAGAGAGTTTTCGCGCCCGTTTTCTCAAAGAGGGCTCTATGGACGAAGGGGTGCCCTTCACCCTGCGCCGCAAGATCATTCTGACCCTGTTTATCCTCGCCTTCCCGCTGATGGTGTGGGGCGTCTCCATGGCCGGTTGGTGGTTTCCGCAGATGGCGGCCTCCTTCCTGACCATCGCCATCATCATCATTTTTATCTCGGGCCTCAAAGAGAAAGAGGCGGTCGAGGCCTTCACTCAGGGGGCGTCGGAGCTGGTGGCCGTCTCGCTCATCATCGGGCTGGCACGGGGGGTCAATCTGGTGCTGGATCAGGGGATGATCTCGGACACCATTCTGGCCTACGCCTCCGATCTGGTCTCCGGCATGCATGGCGCCGTGTTCGCGGTGGCGCAGATGCTGGTGTTCACCCTCTTGGGGCTGGTGGTGCCCTCCTCCTCGGGGCTCGCAGTGCTCTCCATGCCCATCATGGCGCCGCTGGCGGATACCGTGATGATCCCCCGCTATATCGTGGTGTCGGCCTACAACTGGGGGCAATACGCCATGCTGTTCCTGGCCCCCACCGGACTGGTGCTGGTCACTCTGCAGATGCTCGGCATCCAGTTCAACAAGTGGGTCAAGTTCGTGCTGCCCATGGTGGGCTTTGTGCTGGGATTTGGCGCCCTGATGCTGGTGGCGCAAGTGATGTTGGCCTGATAGGTCTGTGATACATGAGTGACAACACCCCGAGCCTGGCGCGGGGTGTTCTTTTGTCAGTCTTAGTGGCGCACCCGCCCCTGCTGGCGGAAGCAGTAGAGTTTAAGGCTGATGTCGGCGATATCGGCGGGAAGCTCCTCTCCCTGCTCGGCCAGGGGCCGGTAGAGGGATGAGAGCAGACGTTCGGCCTGCTGCGCCGTGATGATGTTGGCCTGGATGGCCGGGGTGATCCAGCTGGGTAACATTGACATATCTCCCCCTCGTTGATCCGGTGATCTCGGGTGAACATCTTCATATCAGGTCTTACGCAGTTGTCTGCCGACCCGTTCACCCTCTGCTTCACCCAATCAAAGCAAAATGCTTGCCGTGATCTCTTATCGGCCAACATCCGATGGGGCTGGAGCCATTTATCAACCACTTGCGTGGCCATCTCAACGAACAGAGCCCTTGTTCAAGACCTCCCTTGACCTGCCCCCGTCAGCACTTTGCCACTCTGGCATTCTGCTCACCGCCCGCCTTGCAAATTGCGACTCGAATTGCTCCTTATCACACTGGCACAGTCCACCATGCGCCGGAAACCGGTCACTTTTAGTCCGTTGTCGCCAAAGCCAGACACTTTTTCATGGTGGCTGTTTTTTGACCTTGCCAGCGCCTGTCGCAGGCCCATCCCCCTCGCCTTGTCCGGCCAACCGGTTATGACAAGATGGCGCCAGATTGGAACAGCCCGTATGGGTATGCAGGAGAACAACAAGATGAACAGATCCATGATGGCAGGTATCGGTATTGGCATCGCCTCGGCCCTGGCACTCTCGGCGGCGGCCAGCGGCTCCCTCTTTACACCCCAGCCCACCTTTGCCGAGGTGATCGCCAGCAAGCCGATCACCGAGACCATCAAGACTCCCCGCCAGGAGTGTCGCAACGTCACCGTGACTCACCGCAAGCCGGTACAGGATGAGCACAAGATCCTCGGCACCGTGGTCGGCGCGGCGCTGGGTGGCGTGGTTGGCCACCAGTTTGGCGGTGGCAGCGGCAAGAAGGTGGCCACCGCAGCCGGGGCAGTCGCGGGTGGCTATGCCGGTAATCAGGTGCAGGGCAATATGCAGGCGGGCGATACCTACACCACCACCGAGCAGCGCTGCAAAACCGTGCAGGATACGAGCGTCAACACCATAGGTTATGACGTGACCTATCGCCTCGCAGGTCAGGAGGGGGTGATCCGCATGAAGCAAGCCCCGGGCGCCACCATTCCGGTCAAAGATGGCAAATTGGTGATCGACCAGCCAAAAGTGTGATTTCTCCTGACCCCACTCAGCAGCAGGCCCGCCTCTTTCGAGGCGGGCCTGTGTTTTTGGGCGGCTTGATTTCCTTTTTTCAAACAACGGCACGCACCACTCACGGCACCCGAACTATCACCCTTTGCAGCACTTCTTCACCGCCCGTACCACGTTCTGATAACCGGTACAGCGGCAGAGGTTGCCCGACAGCCCGCGGCGGATCTCCGCATCGGTCAGCGGACGGCGCTCGGTCTTGTCGAGCAGGGCGGCGCTCGCCATCACGAGGCCCGGGGTGCAAAAACCGCACTGCACCGCCCCCTCGTCGATAAAGGCCTGCTGCACGTCGGAGAGCTCATTGCCTTTGCGCTCCCCCTCCACGGTGCGAATGGATTTGCCATCGGCCCAGACCGCCAGATAGAGGCAGCTGTCGATGGCAGTGCCATTCACCCGCACGGTACAGGCGCCGCACTCACCGACACTGCACCCCTCTTTCACACTGATAAGCCCCTGCCCGCGCAGGAAGTGGAGCAGCGACATGGTGGGCGGCACTGCATAGGAGTAAGGCTTGCCGTTGATCTCGCACTGGATCTCCACGGCGGGACAGCTTTGCGGTTGCATCATAGGATCTTGCCTCCGGCACGTTCGACTGCGCAGGCGACCACCCGCTGCGCCAGGGTTTTGATAAGGTGCAGGCGAAACTCCTTTTCCGCCCGCCAGGAGGAGCGCGGCGCCACATCGGCCACCACCGCCTCGGCAATGGCGGCCAGTGTGGCGCGAGTCAGCGGTTGCCCTTCGGCTGCCGCTTCTGCGTGCGGGGTACGCACCGGGGTCGGGGCCGCCACGCCATAGGCCAGCCGCAGACTCTTGAAGTGGCCATCCTCAATCTGGCAGTAGGCGGCGCAGCCGATGGTGGCGATATCCATGGCATCGCGCATGGCGTATTTGAAGTAGTGGGAGCCCACATGGGGGTGCGAGTCCGGCGCAAAGTGGAATGCCACCAGGATTTCTGCCGGTTGCAGCGCCACCTTGCCGGGGCCGGTGTGAAAACCGGCGATGGGGATGCGGCGCGTACCATTGGGCCCGGCAATTTCCAGCTCGGCTTCCAGCGCCACGGTAGGCGCCGCCGAGTCGGCACTGGTGGCGCCGTTGCAGATGTTGCCGCCATAGGTGGCGACGTTGCGGATCTGCGGGCCGGCGATGGTGGCGGCCGCCTCGGCCAGCATCGGCAGGCGGCGCTGCACCAGTTCGTTTTCGATGAGCTCGGTAAAGGTGGTGCCGGAGCCGATGCGGATCGACCCATCAGGCAACTCGCACACCCCTTTGAGTTCGGGCAAGTCGTGAATATCGACGATATGGCGATAGGCGGCGTTGAGGTGATGCAGCTGGATCATCACATCGGTGCCACCGGCCAAGAGGCGCGCCTCGGGGTCGGCCTGACGCAGGGCGACCGCCTCGGCCACGCTGTGCGCCTTGTAGTAACGGGCAATATCAAACATGGTGTTGCTCCTCCCCTGATCCCTCGCCAATCAAACCCGCCGCGACAAACTCCCGGAACAGGGTCTTGGGGGTGATGGGCAGCTCGTTGATGGCCACCCCGGTCGCCATGCGAATGGCGTTACGGATGGCGGGGCCCGGCGAGATGATGGGCGGTTCCCCCAGGGATTTGTGGCCATAGACCGACTGGGGCTCATAGGTCTGCACGAAGTCGCATTCAAGCTCCGGCAAATCCAGCATGGTGGGGAACTTGTAGTCGAGCAGGTTGGGGTTGCGCACCACGCCGGTCTTGGCGTCGATGATCATCTCCTCGAACAGCGACCAGCCGATCCCCATCCCCATGCCGCCGTGCACCTGCCCCTCCGCCAGCTGCGGATTGAGGATCTTGCCCGCATCGTGCAGGTTGATGATGCGATTGATGGTCACCTTGCAGAGATCGATATCGACGCTGAGATCGACAAAGGTACAGCCGAAACTGGGCGGGTTGGTGGTGGTCTTGTGGGAGACCTCGGAGGTGATCTGGCCGCCGATGGTGAGGTGGTAATAGGCGTTGACCGACACCTCGGCCACGCTGATCAGCACCTTGTCCGGCGCACCGGCCAGCACCACGTAGCCATCGATCAGGGTCAGGGACCCCACATCCTGATGGCAGAGCTGGGCTGCCAGCGACAGAATGCGCGCCCGCAGTTGCAGCGCCGCCTGATGGATGGCGGGGGCCGCCACATAGCTCTGGCGCGAGGCGAACGAGCCCGGATCGTAGGCGGTGATGTCGGTATCCTGAGTCGAGATGACCCGGATCTGCTCAAACGGAATGCCTAACGTCTGGGCCGCCATCTGGGCAAAGACGGTATCCGACCCCTGCCCTATCTCGGTGGCACCGATCTGCAGATTGACGGTGCCATCCTGATTGAGCAGCATGCGGGCGCCAGCAATTTCGACCCCCACCGGATAGGTGTTGGAGCCGTAGCTAAAGCACGCTACCCCGATGCCGCGCCGCACCCGGCTTGCCGGATCCTGCCCCAGACACTCGGCCTTGAGCCGATCCCACTCGAACATCTCGCGACCACGCAGCAGGCAGTCCGGCAGCCCGGCGCTGTAGATGGTCTTCTGGTTGACCTGATTGACATCCCCCTCGCGCGCCACGTTGGCGATACGCACATCGAGCGGATCCAGCCCCAGTTCGGCGCAGGCGTCATCCAGCATGCATTCGAGGGCAAAAATCACCTGCGGCGCGCCGTAACCGCGCATGGCACCGGCGGTGGGCAGGTTGCTGTAGAAGGTTTTGGCGTCATAACCGAAGGCGCTGCGCGGATAGAGGTAGCTGATCTTGTTGCCCCCGGCGCTGGCGATGGAGTGGCCGTGAGAGGCATAGCCGCCGGTGTTGGAGAGCACGTCGAGCTGATAGCCCTTGAGGGTGCCGTCGCGGTTGAGGCCCATCTTGCCATCGATGGCAAAGCCGTGGCGGGTGCGGGAGGCAAAGAAGCACTCCTCCCGGCTCAAGGTCACCTTGACCGGCACACCGCCAAGCTTGTAGCTCAGAAACGCCGCCATCGGCTCTTCCAGCACATCCTGCTTGTTGCCAAAACCGCCGCCCATATAGGGCTTGATCACCCGCACGCTCGACCAGGGCAGGCCGAGGGATTTGGCCACCCGGCTGCGCACTATCTGGGGGATCTGGGTGCTGCTGACGACGATGATGTGGTCCGGCTGATCCATGTAGGCGTAGCAGGTCACCGTCTCCAGATGGCAGTGCTGCACCACCGGCGTCCGGTAGTGCCCCTGAAACTGCAGATCGGCCGCCGCAATGGCCTGCTCCGGGTCATTGGCGCGAAGCTGGCTTTGGCGCAGCAGATTGCCGCTCGGGTGAATGGGATAGGCACCGTCGGCCAGCGCACTTTCGGCATCCGTCATCACCGGTAGCGGCTCGTAAGTCACCTTGACCAGGGCGGCAGCCTTCTCGGCGACCAGCGGATCGCGCGCCACGACTATGGCGACCCCATCGCCAAAGTGGCGTACATGGTCGGTGAGCAGACGGCGGTCTTTCACATCCCGTTTCGCCTCATCGAGAGACCAGGCGTGACCGGCGGTGCGAAAACAGGTGGTGGGCACATCTTCATGGGTAAACACGGCTTCGACCCCGTGCAGGGCCAGCGCTTCGGTCGCATCGATGGCGAGCACCTTGCCGTGGGCAATATTGCTGCGCACATACTTGGCGTGGCGCATCCCGAGCATGATGTTGTCATCGGTATAGCGGGCGCTGCCGGTCACCTTGGCCTCGGCATCCACCCGCTTGAGCGGTAATCCTATGGACATATGCAAGTCCTTTTTCGAATGGAAAAATCTGGAACCGGCATAAAAAACAGCAAGATATGCGCCTGTTTCCCGCCATCGTCAGGACAATGGGGAGAAGTGTGAAGGGGATCCCATCTAGCCCGCTTTTGTTGGCTCGCAGCGACAAGCCAAGGGCAGCCCCTGAGCAAACGGGGCACATCAGCGGTGAAAAAAGCGGCAGAGCGAGGAGAGCAAGGGTGGGAGCCTATCAATCTGGTAGGAGGATTTATCAAAATGGTATCGCGATGCCCCCCAACTGCGGAGACAGCCTAGGCATAATGCCTGCATGGGCGGGCTAAAAATAACAGGCATAAAAATGGGGCCGCCAGTGCGACCCCAAACGGGAGGGTTATCCCTAAATAGCCCACCCCCCAGCATAAAAGAGCACCAGCGCCAGGGCGATGACCACGGTGCCGACGTTGAGCTTGTGCCACTCCTTCGAGCAGATGCGGCCGATCACCAGCGAGCTGAAGCCGAGCATGATGCCGGTGACGATGTTGCAGGTGAGCACGATAAAGACCGCGCACACCAGCCCGGACATGGCCCCGACAAAGTCATCGAAATCGAGCTTGGTGACGTTGCTCAGCATCAAGAGCCCCACATACATCAGGGCCGGTGCGGTGGCATAGGCCGGCACCAGATAGGAGAGCGGCGAGAGGAACAGCATCAGCAGGAACAGGCCGCCGACCACGGTCGCGGTCAGGCCGGTTTTGCCCCCCGCCGCCGTGCCCGCCGCCGATTCGATATAGACGGCAGCCGGGGCCGCCCCCACCAGACTGGAGAAGATGCTGCTGACCGAGTCGGCACTGAGCGCCTTGCCGCTGTTGATGATGTGACCATCCTTATCGAGCAGGTTGGCCTGCCCCGCCACGGCGCGGATGGTGCCGGTGGCATCAAATACCGCCGTCATCACCAGCGCCAGCACGCTGGGCAACACCAGCGGCGAGAGGGCCCCCATGATATCCAGACTGAAGATGAGGGACTTGCCCTGATCGTCCGAGAGGCTCGGCAGGGCGAACAGCCCCTGATACTTCACCGCCGGATCGAAAATCAGGCCGAAGATGGAGATGGCGATGATCACCAGCAGGATCCCCCCCGGTACTCTCAGCTTCTCCAGCCCGAAGATCACCGCAAGGCCGATCAGGGACATGATGACCGGCATCGAGGTGAAGGCCCCCAGCGCCACCGGCAACCCCTCGAGCGGGTTCTTGATCACCAGCCCCACCCCGTTGGCGGCGATAAGCAGCAGGAAGAGACCAATCCCGATGCCGGTGCCGTGGGCAATCCCCATCGGCAGGTTGTCGAGGATCCAGCTACGCACCCCGGTCACCGAGATGGCGGTAAACAGCACCCCCATCAGGAAGACGGCCCCCAACGCCACCGGAATGGGGATCTGCTGCCCCAGCACCAGACTGAAGGCGGTAAACGCCGTGAGGGAAATAGCGCAACCGATGGCCATCGGCAACTTGGCCCAGAGCCCCATCAAGAGCGAACCGAAACCCGCCACCAGACAGGTGGCGACAAACACGGCGCCGGGAGGAAAGCCCGCCTTGCCGAGCATGCTCGGCACCACGATCACCGAGTAGACCATGGCAAGGAAGGTGGTGAGGCCCGCCAGCACCTCCTGTCTGACGTTGCTGCCCCGCTCGCTGATCATAAAGTAGCGATCAAGAGCCGTGAGCGGCTGTTGCTTTGCTGCGCTCTGGCTGGCGTCATCATTGGCCAGCTGTTCCACGCTGTTTGTCCTGCTGTTTGCTTGGGTCATACCCAACTCCTTCACACGCGCCTGAATGTTCCATGACGAAATGGCGACAGGATCTGCGGGTCTGCCGAGCGCCAGTCTGATGAGAAACAGGCGATGGCGGCAGAGGATGCGACAGACAGACCAGGGCAGGCAGCCTTGACTCAAACGTTTGCCTTGCTGGTCAAAAAAACCGGGCCATTTCACGTTCTATGCGGGGAGATCCCCTGTGGTGCGGCAAGACTGGCGCCCCTGTGGGGCACGCCAGCCGCCGTATTCGTTGGGGCTGCGCCGCGGCAGCCCACTCCAGCCCCTACCCCCGTTCATGCACCAGTTGGCCATCCACATAGGTGCGGTAGATGGATCTGTCATCCCCCAGGGTCAACAGCACAAAGAGCTTGTCCCGCAGGGTGGTGGAGTTGTCATAACGCAGCTGCTGCAGCGGGGTGGCGACCGGGTCGAGCACCACGAAGTCCGCCTCCTTGCCCACCGCAAAGCTGCCGATCTTCTCGTCAAGCCCCAGCGAATGGGCGCCGCCCAGGGTGGCCAGATAGAAGGCCTGATAGGCCGAGAGCCGCTCGCCCTGCAGTTGCATCACCTTGTAGGCCTCGTTGAGGGTCTGCAGCATGTTGAAGGTGGTGCCCGCGCCGATGTCGGTGCCCATCCCCACCTTCACCTGCTTGCGCCACGCCTTGTGCAGCTTGAACAGACCACTGCCGAGATAGAGGTTGGAGGTGGGACAAAACGCGATGGTGGAGCCGGTCTCCTTCAGGCAATCCCACTCCTGCTCTTCCAGATGGACGCAGTGGGCAAACACGCAGTTGTGGCCGGTGAGCCCATGCTGGTGATAGACATCGAGATAGCCCTTGTGCGCCGGGAAGAGGGATTTGACCCAGGCGATCTCGTCCTTGTTCTCGCACAGATGGGTGTGCAGATAGGTGGTGGGAAACTCTTCGCGCAGTCGCCGCGCCATCGCCAGCTGCTCGGGTGTCGAGGTGGGTGCAAATCGTGGTGTGATGGCATAGAGCAGTCGACCATTGCCGTGCCAGCGCTCGATAAGCTGCTTGCTCTGCACATAGCTGCTCTCGGCGGTATCGAGCAGATAATCGGGCGCATTGCGATCCATCATCACCTTGCCGGCGATCATCCGCATATTGATGCGGCTGGCCGCCTCGAACAGGGCATCCACCGACTCGGGGTGAACGGTGCCGAACACCAGCGCCGTGGTGGTGCCGTTGCGCAGCAGCTGCTTGATAAAGAAGGTGGACATCTCGCGGGCATATTCGAGATCGTTGTAGCGCCGCTCGGCCGGGAAGGTGTGGCGGTTGAGCCACTCCAGCAGCTGCTCGCCATAGGCCCCCACCATCTCGCTCTGGGGATAGTGAATGTGGGTATCGACAAAGCCCGGCACTATCATCTTGCCGCGATAATCGCGCACCCGCACTTCGGCCGGAATGCGATCCTTCCCCTCCTCCCACTCACCGAACCAGTCGATGCAGCCGTTGCGAATGATCAGCAGACCATCCTCGATAAGACGGGCGTTGGACTCAATCTCCTCGGGCTGATCCACCACCCGGGTGATATCGAAGAAGCTGCCGCGTACCGCTTTGACAGAGTTGTCGTTTTTCATAACCGTTTCCCTGTTTTTCTTGTTCTGTTGACGTTTTTTGCCGGTTTAACCGTCAGATCCGTTCCACTTGTGGCGCCACCGCCTGCCCGGGCACTGGCTCTGGTGAACCCTCACCCTTGCTGGCCGATGGCTGGCCCGCACTGCGGGCGGTAAAGATCACATCCGGCTTGTCGCTCAGCTGGATCACCTCCACCGCCTCGGCATCCCTGACGGCCGCCTTGCGCTTGCGGCTTTGCGGCAACACCAGATTCATGATGATGGCGGTGATGCCGCCGGCGCAGATGGGGTTCTCCACCAGCATGTAGATACCCGCCGGCAGCACCTTGAAGACGTTCGGGTCATAGGAGACCCCGAGCCCAAGACCCAGCGAGGTGGCGACAATCAGGGTCTCCCGCCGATCGAAACCGTGGCTGATGATGATGCGACCACCGGCGATGGCGATCATCGAGAACATGATGACCATGGCGCCCCCCATCACAGGTGACGGTATGGTGGTAAAGAAGCGCCCCACCACCGGGAAGAGCCCCAGCAGCACCAGAATGACGGCGATAAACTTGCCCACATGGCGTGAGGCCACCCCGGTCATCTGGATGACGCCGTTGTTCTGGGCAAAGGTGGTGAGTGGCAAAGAGCCGAGGGCCGAGGCGATCACCGATACCAGACCGTCCGCCAGCACACCGCCGGAGAGCCGTTTTTGAAACTCGGGGCCCTGAATATCCCGGTGGGAGACCATGGCGGTGGCGGTGATGTCCCCCACCGCCTCCAGCACGCTCAACAGATAGATGGTGCCCGCCAGCATAAAGGCGTGAAAATCGAAGGAGAAACCGTACTTGAACGGGATCGGCACCGTAATAAGCGGCAGGTTCTCAAGGGCGGAGAAATCCACCATGCCGAGCATCAGGGCCACCGCATAGCCCACCATCAGGCCGATGGCAATGCCGCTCATCCGCAGCAGCGGGCTTCGGCTGCAGTTGAAGGCGACGATGACGCAGAGCACCAAAAGCCCCAGCCCGATGTGCTCGTATTTGCCAAAGGTGCCGCTGCTCATGGCGGAGAAGCCGCCGCCAAAGTCGATGATCCCCACCTTGATAAGGCTCAGGCCAATCATCAGCACCACTACCCCGCTCACGGTCGGGGTGATCACCCGCTTGAGGTAGGGCAGCACAAAGGAGGAGCCCATCACCAGAAAGGCACCGACAAAGGAGACCCCGAGCAGGGTCGAGACGATCAGCTCCTCGTGGATGCCATCTTTTTTCATGGCGCCGCCGAGCGCGATCATCACGGTGACGAAGGAGAAGTTGACCGACTGGATGGAGAGCAGCCCCGAACCGATGGGGCCATAACGGTTCACCTGCAGCCAGGTGCCGATACCGGAGGCGATCATCGCCATGGAGACCAGATAGGCGGTGGTCTCGGTGGAGAGGCCCAGGGCGCCGCCGACGATCAGCGCCGGGGTCACCATGGGAACAAAAATGGCCAGCAGATGGGTCACTGCACCCATCAGGGTTTGATAAAACGGGGGTTTGTCTTCCAGCTCGTAAATGAGATCCGAGTGCTTGCGTGTTGTTTTAGACATCGTGTTTGTCCCATCACACAGAATGTAGGCGGAGTACTCATTCCGCCGTCAGGCGCTGGGGGCGAGCTGGCGCCCGCCCCTCACCTTTTCTTTTGTTATGCCGACACTTTTTGCTCCAGCTTGCCCAGTTCGCGCAGGATCTGCTCCGGCGTGAAGTGCCACTTGCGCAGCCAGACACCGCAGGCGTCGTGGATGGCGGTGGCGATGGCGGGCGCCGCACCGTTCACCCCGATCTCCGAGATGGACTTGGCGCCGTAAGGGCCGACCTTGTCGTCACTCGGCACCAGGAAGGCCCGAAAATCGCGCGGAATGTCGCCAATCTTGGGCGCGCCATAGCTCTTCAGATCCCGGGTGAGCGGGATGCCCTTGCTGTCGTAGCAGATCTCCTCGCTCATGGTGTGGCCGATGGCCCGCATGGTCGCCCCGTAGATCTGGCCGAGGGCCAGCTCCGGGTTGATGGGGGTACCGCAGTCGAGCAGGGCGTAGAACTTGTCGAGCCGGATCTCGCCGGTTCTGACGTTGACCGCCACCTCGGCGAAGTTGGCCCCATACGGGAAGGCAAGCTCCGAGGTGATGTAGCTGGCGGTGCCCACCAGAATACCGAAGCCGGTGCCGGTCTCGGCCTTGTGGGCCAGCTTGGCGAGGCTCACCTCCCCCTGCTTGCCGCGCACGATCCCCGGGTGAACCAGCTCCACATCCTCCACCGGCTCGCCCAGCATGGCGGCGCCGTGGAACAGGATCTTCGCCTTGAGGTTCTCGGCCGCCATCTTGGCCGCGTTGCCGGAGAAGCAGGTACCGGACGAGGCGTAGGCCCCCTTGTCGAACAGGGCGTGGTCGGTGTCGCCAGAGATCACATGCACATCGCTGAGCGGGCAACCGAGCACCTCGGCGGTCAGCTTGGCCACCACGGTATCGAGGCCGGTGCCGATATCGGCGCCACCGGAGTGGACGATAAAGGTGCCGTCCGATTCCAGCTTGACCATGCAGTTGGCCTGATCGATATCCGGGATCCCCGATTTTTGCATGATGATGGCGACGCCACGACCGATGCGCCAATCCCCGTCAGCGGGTTTGGGGCTATCCCAGGCAATCAGTTCGCGACCCTGTTTGAGGATGGGTTCGAGGGCACAGCTGGCCGCATGGGGCACCGAAGTGGGCATCTTGCCCTCGCCGATGGCACCCAGCACCTTGAGGATGTCCCCTTCGTGCACCCGGTTGTGCTCCACCATGTCGAGCTGATCGATGCCCAGTTTCTCGGCAAGTTCGGCAATGGCCATGGTCAGGGCGAAGTTGCCCTTGGGCGCGCCATAACCCTGATAGGCGCCGGTCGGGCAGATGTTGCTGTAGTAGGTGTTGACGGTAAAGCGCACGTTGTCGCACGGATAGAGCGGCAGGGAGAGCGCCGGGCCGTTGCTTGGCACCGTCAATGAGTGGTTGCCGTAAGGGCCGGTGTTGGCGCGAAAATCCATGTCGATGGCGGTGATGGTGCCATCTTTCTTGGCCCCCACTTTCACCTTCACCTTGGCCACGTGGCGGGAGGTGTTGCTGATGAACTCCTCTTCACGGGTGTAGCGGAAGGTGACCGGACGGCCGGTGACCTTGGTCGCCCAGGCGCACACCTCTTCCAGCAGGATATCCTGCTTGGAGCCAAAGCCGCCCCCTACCCGCTCCTTGATCACATGCACCTGATGTTGCTTGAGGCCGACGATACGCGCTACCTGACGGCGCACGTGCCACGGCACCTGGGTGGAGGCGTGAATGACCAGACGATCCCCATCCATGTAGGTGAAGCAGATGTGCGGCTCGGTCGGGCACTGCTGGGCCTGGGTCGATTCGTAGGTGCGCTCGACAATCTCGTCCGCCTCGGCAAAGCCTTTTGCCACGTCACCGATCTGGCCATGGACGCTGGCGGCCAGGTTCTCGTGCGGGCGGGAGCCGATGGGGAAGTTGATGATCATGTGCTCGTCGCCGCGGCGCACCGAGCAGGCGTTCTGCTGCTCGAGATCCGCCGGCGCACCGGCCATGTAGACGATGGGCTCGTCGTGCACCAGCGGTGCATTGGGGGCCATCGCCTCATCGATGTTCATGACCGCAGGCAGCACCTGATACTCGACCTCGATGAGTTTGAGGGCCGCCAGCGCGACCGCTTCGCTCTCGGCCACCACGGCGGCGACACGATCACCGACGTGACGCACCTTGCGGCTGAACATGCGGCGATCGAGCGGTGACGGCTCGGGGGCACTCTGGCCACCCGGGGTGTAAAACACATCCGGGCAGTTGAGGTGGGTGATGACATGCACGACGCCCGGCAGCGCTTGCGCGCGGCTCACATCGAGTTTGGTGATCACCGCATGGGGATGGGGGCTGCGCAGCATCTTGATGATCAGCGCATCGTCGGTAACCCGGTCCTCCACGTAGCAGGGCTTGGCCTGCACCATCTTGGCGGCGTCCACTTTCGGGCAGCTCTTGCCGATATGGCGCAGATCGTCGCGAAACTCCGGGGCGATCTGGCACAGGTAATCGGGATCCTTCATCCGTGAACAGGCAAGCTCGATGGCCTGATAGAACTGCTGATAACCGCCATCGCGGTGAAACAGGCCCGAGAGGGCATCGTCGATTTGATCACGGGTGGGCTCGGGATGGCGATCAAGCAGGTCGGTGACGATGAGCGCCGCAGCCGGATCGTTGTAGCCGGACTGCACCACGCCCACATCCACCATCGCCTGCTGCACCAGACTGAGCTGGTTCCAGCTGCCCAGCGACTCGGCGGTGCGCACGTCGGATCCATCCAGCTGGGCGGCGATCAGCAGGGAGGCGTTGATCACCTTGCCGTTGAAGAGAATGGCGTCGGAGCCGGCAAAACCGAAGCCGTCGTCACTGTTGCGCACCGAGTGCATCCGGCACTGGTTGAACAGCACCCGCTGGGCATTGTCACCGGCCTTGCAGATGACGGTGCGCAGGGCACCGTTCAGGGTAAAGTTGAGTTCCATCATGCTTGCACCTCCTGCTGCTGGCAATCCACCAGCAGATCCGCCACCACTACACCGGTGATATACCGCTTGTAACTCACGCTGCCCGCCAGATCCTCACGGGGCGCAATCAGCTCGCTCACGGCGGCCTCCAGCGCGGCATCGTGCAGTTCGCGGCGCTCCAGATCCCGCAGGCGCATCGGCTGCGGGGTAACGCCAGCGACGGCTACCCGCATCTCGCCAATGCTGTCGAGGGCCACGGCGGCGGTCATCACCGCCAAGCCATCGGCGTTGCGGCTGATGCGGCGAGTGGCGCAGCGCAGTTCAGGCTCCGGCAGCACAATCCCCAGCACCAGGGCATTGCGCTGACCCGCCAGATAGGCGTCGATGGGTTGCAGCAGGTTGTTCTCCAGCACCACCACGGCTTCGAGCACCAGCAGCACCGGCAGCAAGGGGGAATCCTGCTGTTGGCAGGCAAGTTCGCCGCCGAGGGTGGCCTGATTGCGCAGATGGCGGGAGTAGACAAACCCCAGCGCCTCGCACAGGGCGGCCGGGGTACGGGGATCCTCTTTCAGGGTCTGCAGGGTGACGGTGGCGCCGATATGGAGCTGGCCGTGCTGCTGCTCAATCTGGTTCAGTCCCAGCTTGTCCAGCGAGATAGCGACCTTCTTGTCGGTGCGGGTCGGGGCGGCGTTAAGCTTGCTGCCGCCCCCCATGTAGACGGCGTCGTTGCCGAAGCTGGCCTTGAGTTCCAAAGCCTGACCCAGTTGCTCGGGTCGGAAGAATTGCTCAATCATGTGTCGTCCTTACTCTTGCTGCCCGCCGCCGGGAAAATCCACAGGGCGGGCAATCCGGTCCAAAACTGTGGAAGGTGGCCTTAGGCCAGCTGATCCATCCGTTGCCACAGGCGGCTCGCCACCTTGCTGGCCTGCTCGTAAATGGGCGCGACATCGAACGGGAACTCGCGGTCCTGATAGACCATGCGCCCCTCCACCATCACGCTGTTGACGCTGGCAGATCCCATACCGAAGGCGAGATGGCCACCGAGGTTGCGCGGCGCCAGCGGGGTCGGTGCGTCGTAGTCGCAAATGGTGAGGTCGGCCTTGTAGCCCGGCTCCAGGCGGCCAAATTTGGCGCCGAAGTTGCGCTCCAGCAGGGTGTTGCCGTTCCAGAGGAAGCGGGCAAAGCTGTCGGGCCACAGGGCGCCACCGGCATCCTTGTGCTTGAAGTAGGCGAACTTGAGCTCTTCGAGCATGTCGGAGCCGATACCATCGGTGCCGAGCGCCAGATTGCGATACTCCGGCAGGTGCATGTTGTAGCCCACGTGGTTGTTCATGTTGGAGCGGGCGTTGTGCACCAGGAAGGCATCGCGGCTGTTGAGCAGCTCGATGTCGGACGGGCTCAGGTAGATGCCGTGGGCGACAAGCGACTTGCTGTCGATCAGGCCAAACTCGTCCAGCCGGGCGATGGGCTCCTTGCCATAGTGGTGGTGGCCGTGAGCCATGTCGTAGCGGTCTTCCGCCACATGGATATGCAGACCGCGACCGGTGACCTGCACCGCTTCGCGCAGCATGGCCAGCCCCTCGTCGGGCACGGTGAAGGGAGCGTGAGCGCCGATATGGGCCTCCACCAGATAGGGTTCGTTCCCCTTGGCCTTGGCCGCATCGATCTGTTGGGCGAACAGGATGTTCTCCTCCACCCCGGCCTGCAGCTCGGCGAGGCCGCCGTTGCGATCCGTGGTCTCGAAGCAGGTCATGCCGCGCAGGCCCGCCTCCATAAACCCTTTGCGCAGCACATTCAGGGAGCCCTTGATGAAGTTGGGCGAAGCGTGGTGGTCGATCACCGCGCTGCAGCCGCTCTTGATCGCTTCCAGCGAGCAGATGAGGCCGCTGTAGTAGAGGGACTCCTCATCGAGCGCCCGATCGAGCCGCCACCAGAGGTTTTTCAGGGTGGAGATAAAGTCCGGGCAGGGGGCGATGTTGGCCATGATCCCCCGCGACAGGCCGGAGTAGAAGTGGTTGTGGGCACAGACGATGCCCGGCATCACCAGCTTGCCGCCCATCTCCCGATAGTTGGCCTCCGGGTAGAGGGCCCGCAGATTGGGCCCCACCGCTTTGATAAGCGATCCTTCGATGGCGATATCCACCCCTTCCAGCACCCGGGTCGGCTCCAGCTGGACAGCGGTGACGTTCTTCAGAATAAACATGGTTTGCTCCTTCGCTTATTCGTGGTTCGCTCAGGCCTCGACGGCCCCCAGCAGGTAGTGGTGATGAGCATGGACATGGCTGATGATCCGGCACATGTCGCCAAGGGCCGCTGGCGCATCCTTGATCCGGCTCTGGGCGTCTATGGTCAGGCGATAGGTCTCGCCACCCTGACGCACCCGCAGCTCACCCCCATCCGCCAGATAGAAACCGGGGTTGCGGCTGTTGTCGAAGTCCTCGGGCAGGCTGAAGATGGTGACCTTGTCCTGATAGGGCTTGCCCTGCCACGGGCAGAACTGGGCGCAGTTGCCACATTCGTTGCAGTAGGCATCCAGGTGCAGGGTCTGGAACTGATCCTTGAAGCCCGGCACCGCGATGGCGACGTTGGCCCGGTTGGGGCAGACATCCACGCACTTGCTGCAGAGGTAGTTGCACTCGAGGCAGCGGTGCGCCTCTTGCGCCACGAAGGCCTCCCGCTCGCTCTTGTCGACCATGGTGACGGCGATGCTCCCCTTGCGGCGGTAGATCTCATCCTTGCCCGACGGCTGGATGGTCACTTCACTCTGCTGGCTGGCGATATGCTCGCGAGAGAGCACCAGATCCGCGGCGCGGCGGGCACCACCGATGGCACCGACGATGGAGGACGGACCGCTCTGCACGTCACCGATGAGGAAGACGTTGCGACGGCTGGTTTCGCCGGTCTGGCTATCCACCTCGGGCCAGCCATCGCTGCCAAGAGGAATGCCCATCGCTTTGAGCACCTCGCAGTCAGGCTGCTCGCCGATGGCGGTGATCAGGGCATCCATCTGCATCACTTCGGTCTGCTCGGTGGGCACCGGACGGCGGCGGCCCTGCTCGTCAGGATCCCCCAGCGCCATCATCCGCACGGTGAGCTTGCCATCTTTGTCAAAGCGCTCCGGATTGGTGAGGAAGCAGAAACGCACCCCATCCTCCACCGCTTCCAGATACTCCTCGCGATAGGCGGGCATCTCTTTTTCGCTGCGGCGGTAGATCACGGTCACATCGCTGACACCCGGCACCTTGAGGGCGGCGCGGGCGCAGTCCATGGCGGTGTTACCGGCGCCGATCACCGCCACATGGCGGCCCAGCGGCAGCGGTTTGCCCTGATTGAAGCTGCGCAGGAAGTTGAAGGACTTGTAGACCCGATCATGACCCCCTTCGAGACGCATGCCGCCATTCTTGTCGGCGCCGATGCCGACGAAGACATAGGTAAAGCCCTGGGCGTGCAGCTTGTCGACGGTGAGCGCCGGATCGCAACCAAACTCGAACTTGACCCCGTGAGCGGCGACAAAGTCGATGTCGTGCTGGATAAGCTCGGCCGGGATGCGGAACTCGGGGATGATGTGTTTGACCACGCCACCGGCATCCGCTTCGCGCTCGAACACGGTGACCGGGTGACCGGCACGGGCCAGGAAGTAACCGGCGGAGAGACCGGCCGGACCGGCGCCAATGACCGCCACCGGGTGCTTGTCTCCACTGCCTGCCGGCTTGTGCCAGCGGGCCTTGTACCCTTCCCAGCCGCGCTCCAGCGCCACTTTTTTCAGCTCGCGGATATTGAGCGCGCTGTCGTAGTCGAGACGGGTGCAGTTGTACTGGCACTGGTGATCGCAGATATGGCCGGTGATGGCGGGCAAGGCGTTGCGCTGATAAATCAGCTCAAGGGCTGCCACATACTCCCCCTCGCCCATCAGGCGAATGTACTCGGGGATATCCTGATGCACGGCGCAGGCGGTGACGCAGGGTGCCACGTAGCAGTCGGTCAGCGGCAGGCCGCCACCCACTTCGATGCGATCCTCGGACTTCCACTCCTTCTGGGTGTAATCCATGGTGAGCGCCTTGGCGGCAAGCGCTTCCAGCTTGGCCACATCCACCTGACTCATGCCCCAGCTGTCAGAGGCGTCGATCTCTTTGAGGCACTCGATCTGGCGCAGGTAGCCACCCGGTTTCAGCAGGTCGGTGGCCATGGTGATGGGACGAATACCGGTCTCGAAGATCTCGGCGATGTTGAACTTGCTGGCGCCACCCGAGTAGGAGATGGGCAGCTTGCCATCGAAGGCGCGGGACAGCACGGCCGCCACGTTGATGGAGAGCGGGAACAGCGCCCGGCCGGACATATACATCTCATCCCCCGGCAGCGCCCCTTTGCGGTTGATGGTGCCAAGGGTGTTGGTCAGCTTGACCCCGAAGGTGAGCCCCTTCTCGGCCCCCAGCGCCATCAAGCGGGTCAGCATCGCCTTGGCCTGATCCAGCTTGAGGTCGTGATCGAACGACTCTTCGCTCAGACCAATGTAATCAAAGCCGCAGGTATCGAGGATCTCGCGCACCCGCGGGTAGCCCAGCAGGGTCGGGTTCAGTTTGACGAAGGTGTTGAGCCCCTTCTCTTCCAGCATGTAGCGGCAGATGGCCTCAATCTCGTTGGGCGGGCAGCCGTGCATGGTGGAGAGGGTGACGCCGTGCACCAGATTGGCCGGGATACGATCCACCAGCTGTTGCAGGCGATCGCGGCGCGCCCCCAGTCCCAGCTCGGCGATAAACTGCTCGTCGGCCACCAGCTCGCGCAGCACCTGCTGGTACTCGGCAAACTTCGGACTTTGGCTTGCATCCATCAGGCTGTGGATAAACTGCTGCATCGGTGGCTGTTTGATGCCATCGAGGTTGTAACCCACGCTCATGTTGAAGATGAAGGACTTGGCCTCTCCGTCGAGGCGCGGGTCAAACACCTCCTCCAGCAGATAGAGGGCAAACCAGGCCTTCAGATACTCGTCGAACGCCTTGGGCAGGGTGAACTCGGTAGACCACTCGGTGTTGAAGCACTCATCCTCGGCGTCGATACAGGGCTTTTCCAGTTCGAGACGGTCCAGGATCTGCACCGTCTTGAGCTCGATAAAGCGCCCGCCGGTCAGCCAGGAGGTGACGATGTTCTGGGCCAACTGGGTATGGGGGCCGGCTGCCGGGCCAATGGGGGTCTCGCAGGTTTCACCGAACACCTTGATCTTGCGCTCGTCCTGCTTGCGATAGAATTGCGCGGCGGGAATACCGAAAATGCTCTGACTCTCTTTATATTCCGCGAAAATACGGGTCAGAAGGTTCTTGAACGGAACGGGTCGCATAATATCGCCCATGGCTATCTCCTTGCAGCTGTTCTGCCCATTGGCAGCATGAATAAATGGGGTATCCCGCACGGGCTTTACCCCTTGGCAAGGAGAGGAGCAACTATCAGGCCACACCAGCTACAAAACTATTTTTTAGGGTGAAAGCGTGAGACAGCTCCAATTAATGGAGAGAATTTACGATGCCACCATTATGGGTATTGCGAGTAGTTATCAATCACTCTGAAATTTACTGAATGAGCTGATTAAAAAGAACTCGCCCTATCAGATCAAGTGCGAGAAATATCACTTTGATACGCCATTTATCTCCCCGTTATCTTTTTAAACTGGGTTATTTCGTGGGCTCGCTCTCATTTTCAAGAATGCCACCCAGCAGCGCCTGATAGCGCTCCGGGGTATCCACATCAAACAGGATGGCGGGGCTGTCGACTGGCACCATACGGTGGGGATGCCCTTGCAACCAGCGCCGTACCGACGACTGCACCGGGGCCGCTGCCAACTCGCGGGCAAGGGATTTTGGCAGCAACACCGGATGGCCCGCCTCCCCCTGCCAGGTGGGAAAGAGTGCCTCACAGCCCCGTGCCAGCCAGAGCTGTTGATAGACCTCGCGCGGGATACAGGGGAGATCCCCGTGGCTGATAAAGAGGTAGTCAGCGTCACTGGCCGCCAGGGCGCAGCGGATGGAGCTGCCCAGCCCCTGCCGATAGTCGGGGTTGTGGACGACAACAATATCCGGCCGTGATCCGTAGCGCGCTTGAAGTTCCTCGCCACGATGGCCCACCACCAGAATAACGCGCTGACAAAAAGCCAGGGCATTTTTGAGACTTGCATCAAGCATTGTCCCCTGGCAATAAGGTAGCATCATTTTCCAGGTACCCATTCGGGAAGATAAACCCGCCGCCGTTATTATACAGTCACACTGCACTTGTTCCTGGCAACGTTGTTTTCCACTCCCTTCGATATTTATTTTGGTCGTCATTATGTCGCTACCACACGTTGTTGCTGTCGCATTTCCAGATATAGATCCGCTATTAAACTCGCTCACCAAAAATATTGATAGCCATACCACCTTAATTAGCCTCTGCGGGGCCGGTGGAAAAACCAGCACCCTGTTCTGGCTGGCGGAATATTTTTATCAACAGGGTAAAAGGGTGCTAATTACCACCACCACCCGGATGTTTCTGCCTGCCCCGTCACACTATCGGGAATTGATCCTGGAAGCCGATCCCGTCCGCCAGCTGACCCGCTGTCAGCAACTGCCCGATGAGCCGACCCTGGTCGCCCTGTTCAGCCATATCGATCAGGCCAGCGGCAAGGTGGCGGGCCCCACGCCCCAGCAGATTGATCTCATCAAGGGGCAGCAGCGCTTCGATCTCATCCTGGTCGAAGCGGATGGCGCCCATCACAAGTTATTGAAAGTGCCCGCTTTGCACGAACCTTGCATTCCCCAGAGCAGTGATTGGGTGATCGCCCTGACGGGCGGCGCCATGGTGGGGGCCAAGGCCGACCCGCAGCAGATCCACCGCTGGGCAGAGCTTCAGGCCCTGTGCGGGATAGAGGCCGGTGACCCGCTCGACTGGGCACTGTTTCACAAGCTGCTCTCCCACCCTCAGGGGGTGTTCAAGGGCACCCCGGCCAGGGCGCGCCGGATCTGGTTTATCAATGGGGATTATCAAAATGAGGCGTCGTGGCTCGATGAATTGATAAAGCTGCATAGCCGCCACCCCGAGATCTATGCCATCTGGCAGGGGGCGGTTCGCGAACCACAACCCATTCGCCTCGCACTCGGTTACTTCGCTCAGGATGAGGCACAGCCGCCTCGCCCATGATGGTTTAAGGATAAGAAGAGGTACCTTATGAATCTGTTTGCACACGCAGCCCGACTGGAACAGGAGAACACTCCGTTTGCCATGGCCCAGATCATCGAGAGCCGGGGCTCCACCCCGCGCCATCAGGCCCAGATGCTGGTGATGGCCGATGGCCAGATCCTCGGCACCATCGGCGGCGGCATGATCGAGCGGCTGGTGATCGAGGAAGCGATGGCCGCCATTGCCGAGCGCAAGCCACGCATCTTCCACGGCCGGATGGCGCGCAACGGCGAACATGCGGTCGGGTCGGATTGTGGCGGCGCCATGTCGGTCTATATCGATGTCTATGGCCTGCGCCCCCGTCTGGTACTGATCGGCGCCGGTCACGTCAACCGGGCGCTGGCCCATGCCGCCGCGCCGCTGGGTTTTGATATCCATGTCGGCGACTGCTTTGAAGGGAGCCTCAACCCCGATCACTTCCCCGCCGGCACCCATCTCAAACAGGCCGATACCATCAGCGCGGTGATCGAGGCGCTGGCCATCGAGCCCGCCAACTTCGTCATCATCGCCACCAACCATCAGGACAAGGAGGCGCTGGAGCGGCTGATAAGCCGTCCCCTCGCCTATCTGGGGCTGCTCGCCAGCAAGCGCAAGGTGCAGACCTTCACCCAGGCCCTGCGCCAGCAAGGGGTGAGTCAGGAGCAACTGCAGCGCTTGCACGCCCCCATCGGCTACAACATCGGTGCCGAGACCCCCGAGGAGATCGCCATCAGCATCCTCGCCGAGCTGCTGCAGGTGAAAAACGGCAAATCGGGTGGCCTGATGCAGGACGATGTGCGCCTCAAGCGGGATCAACTGGTGGTGATGCGCGGCTCCGGCGATATCGCCACCGGCGTCGCGTTGCGGCTGCACAATGCGGGCTTCAAAGTGGTGATGCTGGATCTCGACAAACCCACGGTGATCCGCCGCACCGTCGCCTTCGCCCAAGGGATGTTTGATGGTGAAACCAGCGTCGAGGGTGTGCGCGCCAAGCGGGTCGAGAGCGTTGAGCAGGCGTTCGAGCAGCTGGATCGGGGCGTCATTCCGCTGCTGGTTGACCCCGACTGCGCCACCCTCGCCGAGCTCAAGCCCCGCTATCTGGTGGATGCCATCCTCGCCAAGCAGAACCTCGGCACCCACAAGGAGATGGCCCCCATTACGGTGGCCCTTGGCCCGGGCTTTGAGGCGGGGCGCGACTGCGATGCGGTGATCGAGACCAACCGCGGCCACCATCTGGGGCGGGTCATCTATCAGGGCCCCGCCCAGCCCAATACCGGCATTCCCGGGGTGATCGAGGGGCACTCCGCCCGCCGGGTGGTGCGCGCCCCCGCCCCCGGCGTGATGAAGAGCCTGATCAAGCTCGGCGATCTGGTGCAGGAGGGGGATGTGATTGCCCATGTGGGGGACGCCCCCATTATCGCGCCGCTCTCTGGCATGGTGCGGGGGCTGCTCAGCGATGGCATCGAGGTGCCAGTCGGCTTCAAGATTGGCGATATCGACCCCAGAGGCGAGCGCGCCGATGCCACCACCGTCTCTGACAAGGCCCGCGCCATCGGCGGCGCCGTATTGGAAGCCATGATGCATCTGGCCCAGCGCAGATAAGAGAGTGTTCTTAAAACCAGAAGGGCTCGCCATGATGGCGGGCCCTTTTATCTCTTCGCTGGCAATCGACTCAGCCGTGCTTGACGCGGGTCTCCCCCGCCACCGATACCACGGAGCGCTTGCCCTTGCGGCTAATCACCAACAACGCCAGTACGATAAGGGCGATGCCGCTCCCCTCCACCGGCCCCGGATTTTCCCCAAGCAGCCACCAGGAGAGCAGCACACCGGTCACCGGCACCGCCAGGGTGCTGAGGCTGGCAATCCCCGCTGGCAGTTTTTTCAGCACAAACAGCCAGAGACTCCAGGCGATGGCGGTGGCGAAGATGGCGCTATAGGCCAGCGCCCCCATCACGTAGGGTTGCCAGTCGATGGGGCGCTCCGGCACCAGCGCCGCCACCAGCGTCATCACCAGGGTGGCGTAGATCATCTGCCAGGTGGTGAGGGACATCAGATCCACCCCGGGATGGCGGGCATACATCCGCTTGGCGATGATGGCGCTGATCCCCCAGCAGATGCCGGAGAGGATCGCCAAGAGCGCACTCTTGAGGGATTCAAGATGCAGCAACCAGGGCTGGATCACCAACAGCAGGCCGCAGGCCGCCACCCCGACCGCCAGATAGTGCAGCTTGCGCATCCGCTCGCCGAGAAAGAGCGCCGCGAAGATCACCACCCAGAACGGCATGGTGTAACTCAAAATGGCCACCTTGCCCGCCCCGCCGCTGATCAGGGCCCACTGGGCCAACCCCACCATGCCGCAGGTCTGGAACAGGGCGATGGCCAGGGTATAGCGAAACGGGGTGGGTTTGAGATAACGGCGCCCGCGCAGTGCCAGCACCAGCAACAACACCAGGGATCCGCACAGGCAGCGCAGGGCGGTGAACTCGAAGGCCCCCGCGTAGAGCATCACCTGCTTCATCACGATCCAGCTGTAACTCCAGATGGCGGTGAGCAGGACCAGTCCCCCCAACGCCGCCATATTGATCTTTGTGCTCATTACTCTGCCTTTTTGGCGCCTGTGCGCCTGCATGCCGGGCTAACCAGCCCCGAAAAGGACCATCTTACTCTTGTGGGGGCCGACAGCCCAAACGTGCACGCCCCCTGAAGAGGGGCGTTGGCGAAGAACCTTGCCAAGGTGGGCCTCGAACGACTAATACGCTATATACGTCCCTTATCTGACCCTTGGTAAAATCGATTGCCATCACTAAACGCAAATGCTAATACTTCTCACCCCAAAATCCGTTCAAGGTTTTCACAAGATGTTTCGTCACCCCCTGGCAAAGTTGCTGCTGCTCGGTCAGCTCGCCCTGATGAGCTGGATGGCGCAGGCAAATCCCCCGGTTGAAGTAGAAGATGTGATGGGCCGCAAGGTCTCCCTCAGCCTGCCGGCCAGCCGTATCGTGCTCGGTTTCTATCCCGAGGATTATCTGGCCGTGGCCGGTGAAGGCGGCGCCGATCGGCTGGTGGGCATGTCCCGTGGCTGGTTCGTCAAGTCCCGCCCCGCCATCTGGTCGCTCTATGTGGCCAGCCTGCCGCAACTGGCCAAGGTGCCTGACCTTGGCAATGTGCAGGATCAGAGCTTCTCCATCGAGAAGACCCTGGCGGTCAAGCCCGATCTGCTGATCCTGGCGAAGTGGCAATATGAGGCCCTCGGCCCGGATCTGCCACGCTTCGAACAGGCCGGGATCCCGGTGGTGGTCATCGACTACAACGCCCAGACCCTGGAGCGCCACATGGCGAGCACCTTGCTGCTGGGCAAGGTGACAGGTCAGGAAGCTCGTGCCCAACAGATGGCCGACGAATACAAGGCCAAGATTGACATCATCACCTCCCGCATCGCCGCCGCGAAGCGCCAGCCCCCTCGGGTCTATATCGAGCTGGGTGACAAGGGCCCGGCCGAGTACAGCTACACCTATGGCAAGGACATGTGGGGCGCGATGGCCCTGCTGGCCGGGGGTGACAACGTCGCGGCTCCCTTCGTCGAGCGCTGGGGCCCCATCCATCCTGAGCAACTGCTGGCGAGCAAACCCGAGGTCATCCTGATGGCGGGCTACGAGAGCGTGAGCAGCGCAGAGGCGATGCAGGTCGGTCAGGACATCTCGGCCGAGACGGTGCGCCAGCGTCTGCAGGGCTTTGCCGCCCGTCCGGGCTGGAGCGAGTTGCCCGCCGTGCAGCAGGGTCGCCTCTATGCGGTCTATCACGGCGCCACCCGCAGCATCATGGATGCCGCCCTCATCGAGTTCATGGCCAAGGCCCTCTACCCGGATCTGTTCCAGGATCTCGATCCCCTGGCCACCTATCAGGGCTTCTACCAGCGCTATCTGCCCATCCGTCCCCAGGGCACCTTTATGCTGGGCATCAAGCAGGGTGACGCAAACTGAATCCGGTCGTTCGGGCTTTGCCTGTCTAGGTAGAGCCCTCTTCATCCCTCTTTCACCCTTGTGGGCGCCTCTCATGGCGCCCGTTTCAGGATTGTCATCATGAATGATTTGGCTGCCCTGCAGCAGACCCTCGCCCGCCAGCGGCAACGGGAGCGCCGTCGCGGGCACTGGCTCCTGCTGCTCACCCTGGTGCTGTGCATTACCCTGGTGCTCGACATCGCCACCGGCCCCTCTCTGCTGCCACTGGGCGAAGTGGTCGATGCCCTGCTCGCCCCCGCCCAGGCCGATCCCATGACCCGCACCATAGTCCATGACATGCGCCTGCCCATCGCCCTGATGGCGCTGGTGGTCGGTGCGGCGCTGGGCCTTGGCGGCGTCCAGATGCAGACCCTGCTGGACAATCCGCTGGCCAGCCCCTACACCCTGGGGCTCGCTGCCGCAGCGGGGCTCGGTGCCGCACTGGCGCTCTATACCGGCGGTCTTGGGCTCCCTCCTCTGATTGCCATTCCGGCTGGCGCCTTCATCCTCTGCATGTTTGCCGCGAGCCTTTTATTTGGCCTGGCCATGATGCGCCATGTCAGCAGCCAGACCCTGATCCTGGCGGGCATCGCCCTGCTGTTCCTGTTCCAGTCCCTGCTCTCCCTGCTGCAGTTTCTCTCCTCCCCCGAGCTCAACCAGCAGATCCTGTTCTGGCTGTTTGGCAGCCTGATGCGCACCACCTGGGACTCCCTGATCATCACCGCCGCCGTCACCCTGATCTGCACCCTGCTCATCTACCGGGATGCCTGGGCCCTCACCAGCCTGCGCCTCGGGGAAGCCCGCGCCCGCAGCCTCGGGGTCAACGTGGACAGGTTGCGCATGAAGACCCTGATCCTGGTCGCCCTGCTCACCGCCACCGCCACCAGCTTCGTCGGCATCATCGGCTTCGTCGGCCTGGTGGTGCCCCACCTGGTGCGGCTGCTGGCTGGCCCCAATCACGTCAGGCTGCTGCCGCTCAGCGCCCTGCTCGGCGCCGCCCTGCTGCTGGGGGCCGACATGCTGGCCCGCACCCTGCTGGCGCCGGCCGAGATGCCGGTGGGCATCATCACGGCCCTGCTGGGTGCCCCCTTCTTCATCTGGCTCTTGGTCAAGAGTCGCCGGACGCTGTAACAGGAGAACGTCATCTTGCCCGGATCCCCCTCCCCCCTGCTCACTTGCCAGAGCGTCAGCCTCACCCGGGGCAATCGCCTCATCCTGGACAGCCTGGATCTCGACCTGCATGGGGGCAGCCTGACCGCCCTGCTCGGCCCGAACGGGGCGGGCAAGAGCTCGCTGCTCAAGTGCCTGACCGG